>Ga0163144_10009483_pt1 | contig 20892 bp, 17 predicted proteins | sample OliLak19BULKMAT1_FD_123175 | JGI IMG/M metagenome (GOLD analysis project Ga0163144, IMG submission 123175) | Freshwater microbial mat bacterial communities from Lake Vanda, McMurdo Dry Valleys, Antarctica - Oligotrophic Lake LV.19.BULKMAT1 | ecosystem: Environmental > Aquatic > Freshwater >... | reverse complement strand
GAGACCGGCGGAGCTGAATTCCCCCATTCCTGCCGAATAAAGGTCAACACCGCCGCGATCCGCTCCGGGCTAAGATTGAAGCCGGAACCAGGCCCCGCCGCTGGCATCACGCCGGTGTACTCAACACCTTTAACTTGAATCGGGCCTTGCAGCCCGTGCAGCACAATGCGGATTGCGCGATCCTCCGAGCCGGTGACCCACTCCGATCCCGCCAAGGGCGGAAAGACCGGTGCCAAACCAAGACCCGTGGGCTGATGGCAGCTGGCGCAGACCTGATTGTACACCGCCCGTCCCATCACAATGGGATCAACCGGAGCGGCAGCGACCACCGCACCCGCTTTAGGCGGGTGGACAGTCTCATTGAAAACCTGGGGGTGAAAATTTCCGGAATAGCGCCCCAAATAGGTGCCGCCGAAGAAAATAAGTCCGCTGAAAAAGAACAGCAGAGCCAGCGGCATCAACTTGTAGCGACCTTTGTCATCGGGCTGCTTACCGAGAAGCTTTTCGTGGTCAGCGAGCAGACTCTGATCGGTAACCGCAGACAGATCGATCCGGGGATCGGGTTGGGAAGGAGTGCTCATTTCTTCGTCTCCTGCGACTTCTTCGGAGCTGCAACGGGTACCGACTCCGGGAAATCGTACGTGGTCTTCAGGCTGAGGAGATAGGCGACAAGAGTCTGCGCACGTTCCGATGGAACAACCTGGAAGCCGGGCGCTGGAGCATTTACACCGGAAAGGTTCAAGGCGAGCGCAGACCGCTCGCCGACCATGGCGTCCTCTTCATAGAGAAAGGAGTAATTCGGGTGCGCCGAGGAACCCTGATATAACAATTGGTGCAGGCCCGCTGCGGCGTTTTCAGTTTTCTCCCAGCGGGCACCGACGTTAGCCAAATCGGGACCGACGCGGGAGGCGCCCAACTGCGGACGCGACTGGTGAATGTAGTCACGAGCGACGCTCTGACGATCGCCCCAGCCGCGAGCCTTGTCGGAACCAAAATCGGGACGACGCACCTGCTGGGTGTGGCATGCCGCGCAGCCTAGGTCCGCGTAAACCAATTGCCCGCGGGCGGCAAGCCCACCAGGTCGACGTGGATAGATCTGGCCTTCCACTTGGTCAAAGTAAGGAGGCAGTTCGCCGAGTTGCGCATGCGAGCCCAACACAATGCCGGCCCAGGAAATTGCAACCGCAGCGAGAAGTCCGAGGAAGAAGAGCGGGCCGTTTTTCATGTCGCAGACGCCTCGATCGCCGAAGGCTGGCGGAAAAGATTCTGTACCCGCACGTCGCCATCGGCGCGCGAAGCGGCAGTCTTCATAAAGTTCACGAGTAATAGAAGATTTGCACCAATCAGAATGATTTGAGCAAAAGTAACAACCAGGAGCGGTAGGCGAATCCTGGCTAGGATATCACCGAGGCTTGCGTTCGGGTTCAACAAATCACCCGCCTGCATCATACCCGCTGCAGCCAATCCTCCCACCAGCATTAAAATCCCAATAATGACCGCCACGCGGTGAGCGGACATCATCCCGACCGACGCCCAAGGCGCCCCCACGATTCGCGGGATCATAAAATAGATGCAGCCAAAAAAGATCATTGAAATTGCTCCGTACAAGCCGAGCTGCTGCAGCGCGGTGGCTAGAAACGTGAACTGCATCTGCTCCGCCACGAAACGGAACGAAGTGATCATATCGAGCAGTCCGACGAGCAAATAGGCGATCAAACCCAGGCGAATGAACTGAGCCGCGTTGCCCACCGAAGCGGTCACCACCCGTAGGTTTAGGAAAACAATCGAGTAGTGAAAAATCAACAGACTACACGCCACGACTCCGACCGTCGGAATCCAAGCCGGCACCGGTCCCCCAATCAGATGACGGCCACCCGTCCAAGCTCCGACAAACAATAAAGTCCAGAATCCAAGGGACGCGAACTCATAACTTGGCAACACCCGACCGGCCGTCTTTGGCACGATATAGTAGGCACCCGCCAGAGCGACGGGAGCAAGCCAGAGCGTCCAGAGACCTTGCGTAAACCAACCGGCGGCGATCGCCTGGACCGTACCGCGCACCGGCATCCAAAGCAGAACCACCTGAGCGGCGGAAAACAACCAGGGGAAAACAAACAGCGCAGCAACCGCGTACCATTGCGCCGCAAAGGTGCCGTCCGTGCGGCGACCTCCCCAAGCGAGAACGCCGGAGATCGCAATCGTGGCGTAAGCGAAGAGCATCAGCGGTTGCACGTAAAGGGGGAGATGCAGCATCGAGAACGACGTCATGTCGCCCGTGGCGATACCCACCAACCCGGCAGCCAATCCGAGATTCCAAAAGAGAGTTCCAGCGACCACCCAATTCGTCGCGCGAAGCGGATTACCGCCCAAGCGACCGAGGATCCATAGCGAGATGGCCAATCCGGCATTTCCAGCCCAGCCGTAGATGAAGGTGCTCTCCCGCATGGCGTCGGTGCGCCCGAAGGTGAACCACGAACAATCCGCGAGGAATTGTGGCGTATGGAGCTGAATCGATGCAATGAGCGCAAAGGTACCACTGACCAAAAGCCACCCGAGAGCCATGCCCACTAGGAGCAGAAGCGGACCGCGTGCAGTCGGATCAATCGGCGTGACTTCGGCCGGGCCGGCGTGAGTCGGAGAGTTTATCATCTCGAAATTAAGTTAACGACGGGACGGGTTATTTCCTGGCACCGGGTTGCTTCGCGGTCAGCTCCATGGCCCGGTCAATGGGAAGCTGAACCTTACCCGCGGCCTGATCGGTCCATCCGTACGTGGAGGTTTGCTTCGCTTCCGCTTCGCGCTGATCAGCCAATGCCTTCCGGCGCGACTCGGGTGTCGCGCGCCACTCCAGTTCCTTCGGCATATTCTCAGCCGCGAGATTCTGCGGCAAAGTTTGGCTCGGTTCGTAGAAATAACGCACCACCAGCAGGAAGGCGGCGAACAGCACCAGGAGAAAAACGATGGTGAACAATGAGACCGGACGCGCCGGATGGACGGATGCATCACTCATGGTGCGTGAGGCTCTCGACAATCCGTGGATCACGAATCGGAATGAGCTTGGTAGTCGGAAAGCTGCGAAGATAGGACCAAATACAAATGCCACCCACTCCAACCACGGCGGTAAGCGTCCAAACCAAATGCATCGAGAGGAACGGCATCGGGTCGCCGTGATGATCCGGATCCTTTAGCGCCGGAAGGATGTTATAGCACATATCCAACAGGATCACCGCGAGGATCCAATAGGCGATCCGGCGAATCACTTTGGGCGCTACTTTATAGCGGTATGACAACAGGAAGAAGAACGGCAGAAAGAAATGCCCAAAGAGAAGACCCAAACCAACATACCACCACTGATTGATTGTTCCATCATAATTTAACTCACGGATATTATACCAGAATGTCTCCTCCGGGATGTTGGCATTCCAGATCAGGAAATACTGGGAAAAGGTGATATATGCCCAGAAGATGGTAAACGCGAGCATCAGCATGCCAATGCTGTGATAGTGATTCTTATTCAACACGCCCTGATAATCGCCGCGATTATAGAGCCAGACCATGATAATCACCCCGATGCTCAGTGCCCCGCGAATACAATTAGTAAAGAACCACACCCCGTACATCGTGGAGAACCAATGATATTCGAGGCTCTTCACCCAATAAATGGCGGCAAAGGTCAGGGTCAGGGCACCCAGGATCAAGCCAAAGGCCGACGTGACGCGATTGTTATAGGTCCAGCTGACGCTGCCATCGAGATCCTGGCTAAAAGAGGCTTTGCGCAGACGGGCCGACAACCAGATCCAAATGCCGAAGAAGGCGACAGTCATTCCGATAAACATCTGCGGACTAAGGAAGCCCGCCTTTTTCAAGAACAGCGGATCAGCGCCGACTTTGTAACCGCCATGGATCACGTGGTCGGGATTCAGCCATGGCCAGATTAGATCCAGCTTGTAGAAGAACGTGGCGAGGACGAGAGGCACAAACAACAATGCCAGCCACTTGAAGGCGGACAGGCCGTGCTCCCATTGCCGACGAATCACCACCGACCACGACGCATCGAAAATGTGATGGATCATGCACAACATTAGCATGCCAATCGCGATTGCGGTCCAAAACGTGACTCCAACGAGCCAGGAAAGGGCCACCATCGATGGACCGGAAATGAAAATTCCCAAGACGGTGAGGCCAATGCCCACAAACCCGAACATCAGCGACTTGCTCGCAGCGGAGGCAGTCGATGATTCGCGGGGAAGGGCCGCGGCTGAAGCGGTAACGGCGGGCGAACTCATTGGATACCGAGGGATTGTTTGGCAGCTGGATCGGCGACATCCGCCGCAGTGCCTTGCTGAGCACGCTGGAGAGCGCGGACGTAGGCGACGACCGCCCAGCGATCGTCGGGGCTCAATTTGTCAGCGTACGGCAGCATGGTGTTACGACCGTTCGAGATGACGTGGAAGATCTCGCCGTCGGGCATTTGCCGCAGGCGGTCATCATGGTAGGTCGGAGTCGATCCCATGCCATACCGTTTGGTGATGCCATTACCGTCGCCGGTACCGCTATGGCATACCGCGCAATAAATCTGGTAACGATCCCGTCCTCGCTCGAGGAGGTTCAAATCGACCGACAGCCCGGCCGGAAAACCGGCAGCAAAGGTCTCCGGACCCGACTTCCCCGCATAGCGATGCTGATCAATGCGCAACATCCCGCGAGCGACCGTCTGCGGCGGAGGAACACGGTCCGCGCGACCGTCAGCAAAGAACTTGCTCGCGGACTGCGGACGAGGCTTGGGTTGGTTCTCCATGCTGGGGAACGCCCACTCCGGAAAGACGTCGATCGGAGGCTTCGTGAAAGTCGTACCGCGGAACCCGAGGATGGAAACCAGCAGGACGCAGACGAAAAAGGTGATAAGATAGACGTGGCGCATGGGTTCAGCTCTCCAGCTCCACGATCGCCTTGCCGCCGGTCTTCTCGAGCAGGGCCTTGGTGTTGGCGAGATTGAAACGCGGGTCGCGCGCTTCGATGACGATGAAGAACGTGTCGTCCATCCCTCGTCCGATCTTATCGTATTTCAAGACCGGATGGTAATGCATCGGAAGCCGATTAACGACGAACATACCAATGACGGTCGCAAACGCGGCGAACAAAATGGTCAGTTCGTAGCTGATGGGAAAGGCGAACATCGCGCTGAAGTAAGGCTTGCCTCCGACGATCAGCGGATAGTCGTACGCTCCCGTCCACCAGATCATGCTCATACCCGTGAAAAACCCAATGATGCCGCCCACCAGGGAGATCCTGGGAATGATGGACCGGCGCAGGCCCATCGCCCGGTCGAGGCCATGTACGGGACAAGGGGTAATACAATCCCAGTGGCGGTAGCCCGCATCCCGGATTTTTTCCGCCGCATGATACAGCTCGGTGGCAGTATCAAACGTCGCAATGAGACCGTAAGGTTGTGCAGCCATGGTCGTGGATTAATGCTTGAAGTCGCGCGCTGCCGGATCGCCATGACCCGCCATGCCGTGACCATGCACGTCGGCCTGAGGAGTGACCGCCTTGAGCTCGGCCATCGGCATGATGGGGAGGAAGCGGATGAAGAGAAGAAACAGCACGGAGAAGACGCCGAAGGTGCCGAAGAAGGTGAAGATTTCCACGATGGACGGGCTATAGTAACCCCAGCTTGAAGGCAGGAAGTCGCGGGCCAGTGAAGTGACGATGATCACGAAACGCTCGAACCACATTCCCACGTTAACAAAGATCGAAAGGATCCAGACAAACGCCGTGTTTTCGCGCACTTTCTTGAACCAGAAGAATTGCGGCGTGATCACGTTACACGAGATCATGATCCAGTAGGCCCACGCGTAGTGCCCGAAGGCGCGGTTCACGAACGCGAAGCCTTCATAGGGATTCGCCCCGTACCAAGCGATGAAGAACTCGATCCCGTAAGCGTAGCCGACGATGGTGCCGGTCGCCAACGTGATCTTACACATACAATCGATGTGGTACTGGGTAATGAGATCCTGAAGACCATACACCGCCCGCAGCGGCAGCATGAGCGTGAGCACCATGCCGAAGCCGGAGAAGATTGCGCCCGCCACGAAATAGGGAGGAAAAATCGTCGTGTGCCAGCCGGGGATCAGTGACACCGCGAAATCGAACGAAACGATCGTGTGCACAGAGAGCACCAGCGGAGTGGAGATACCCGCGAGAATCAAATACGCCATTTCGTAATTGCTCCAATGGCGGTTGGAACCGCGCCATCCCATCGCGAACAACCCATAAAGGAATGAACGGAATTTGTTGCCGGCGTTGAGGAATCGATCGCGCAGAATTGCGAGATCAGGAATCAGACCGACGTACCAGAATAACACCGAGACCGTACCGTAGGTCGAGACCGCGAATACATCCCACTCGAGCGGCGACCGGAAATTCTGCCACACCGCATTCGAGTTCGGAATCGGGAAAAGATACCACGCGTACCAGACGCGACCCACATGGAAGACCGGGAAAATCGCGGCGCAAACCACCGCGAAAATCGTCATGGCCTCGGCCGCCCGATTAATCGATGTCCGCCACTTCTGGCGGAGAAGACACAAGATGGCGGAAATCAGTGTACCCGCGTGGCCGATACCGATCCAAAACACAAAGTTTACGATATCCCAGGCCCAGTTGACCGGATTCGCATGGCCCCACACTCCGACGCCAGTGGCGACGAGGTAGGTGATGCCCGCCACCGTAAACGAGGCGACAAAACACGCGAGGATGAAACAAACCCACCACCACGTGGGCGTTTTCCCCTCGATGATGCCGCAGATCTTCTCGGTGATCCACGAGAAGCTCCGATTGTTTTCAACCAGAATAGCGCGGGGGATGACCGCAGGTTTAACTTCCTGCAAAATCGGGTGCGCGGGAGTGGCGTGGTCGGCGTGAACCATTAGCGAAGTCCTCCGCAGCTAACCCGGCCGATCACACGCAGGCCGCGCCCGGTGCGCGAACCAGCGATGCAGTCATAACGAAATAAGTGGCGCGTATTCATCTTAATGCCCGCCTTTGGTTTTTACGCCATTGGTATCATGACCGTGGCCGTGACCACCACCTTGCGGCTCGTTTTTCTTTTGATACTCGATGCGACTCGCGGGAAGAGCAGTATAGCCAGGCATCCGCGGGTTGCGGTTACGCATCCGGGCTGCGTACGTGGTGCGCGGCCGCGTATTGAGATAGCCGAGGACCGCGTACTCCTGCTCGCGGGCCTTGGCCTTTGAAACCGCGCTGTCCTTGTCGAGGATGTTGCCAAACACAATCGCGTCGACCGGGCAGGTTTGCTGACAGGCCGTCTTAATCGTTCCATCCGGAACGACGACGTCACCAGGAGTTCCCTGCTGCGCCATCTTCACCTTGTGCTGGATCTTTCCGTTTTGAACTCGCTGCACACAATAAGTGCATTTTTCCATCACGCCGCGCATGCGGATCGTGACTTCGGGGTTCTTGCCTATCGCGACCAGCTCAGGCATACCATAGTCTGTGAGCGGGCCCTGATAGAGGGTGTCGAGACTGCGCTGATTGTAATCGAAAAAGTTAAAGCGGCGGACCTTGTAAGGACAATTGTTCGCGCAATAACGGGTTCCGATACAACGGTTGTAGGCCATTACATTGAGGCCTTCTTCATCGTGAACGGTGGCGTTGACGGGACACACCGTCTCGCACGGAGCCAGCTCGCAATGCACACAGGTCATCGGCTGGAACGAGACATCCAGATCATCCGGAAGCGTCTTGTTGCCTTCACCACCAAAAGCCGCGGCATCGAGATTGCCGTCCGAGTAATAACGATCGATGCGGATCCAGTGCATCTCCCGGCCGCGGAGCACCTGGTCCTTGCCCACAATCGGAATGTTGTTCTCGGCCTGACAGGCCACCACGCACGCCTGACACGCAATGCAGGTATTCATGTCGATCGACATGCCCCACTGGTGCACCCCGTTGAACGTGGGCGTTTGATACAGCGAATTTCCGCGGGGAATGAGGGAAGCCCGTTCCTGCGGCGTCATCTTCTCGCCCACTTCGCCGATGTTGCTCGGCGTATGCGCCTCCATGCCGAAGGTGTTCACGAAACCAGGGTTCTCCTGGTAACTATTGGCCCCTTCAAAGTTGGCTTCGCGAACGATATCGCGGCCTTCCATCGACCAATGCTCCTGGGTGTTCGCCAGGCGAAAGGTCTCTTGAGTCGCGATGAGCTTCCCGCCCGTCGCCACGTGGAAATTCGTGGCGATCCGCAGCGGGTAGAAATTATAACCCGCCCCCTTGCCCACATTGCCGACCACACTGCGCCCATAACCCAACGGTAGCACCACCGTATAGTTAGCCAGTCCGGGTTGAATGGAAATCGGAGCCCGCACCGTCTTCCCATTCACCGTGAGTTCACCCACAAAAGCCATTTCCATACCCTGCTGGAACTTGGCCGTCTCTGTCCGCGCCACCTGAATCAGGGAACCCTTTGGCTGAATGCCGAGCTCCCTGGCAAAGTGGGGACTAATGAAGATCGCGTTGTCCCACGAGAGCTTTGAGATCGGATCCGGACACTCCTGCAGCCAGCCGTTGTTCGCGAATCGCCCATCATCGAGTTTATAGTCAGCCATGAAGCGGACTTCGAGATTGTCTTTATTAAAGGAGGCCAGCGGCTGCGCATCACCAAACACCTGCCCGGCGGCACCCTGATTAAACCGCACCGATACAGGTCGATAGGCAGAACCTTCGAGCACCCCGTCATGGAGAAATCGCTGCATCGTGGCCTCCGGGTTGGCAGTCGCCCCACCGAGGGTGCCAATGGTCGCTGCGACCAGCGCGTACGAATCCACCTGAGCTTCACCCGTGAGCCGGGCGAGCACTTCGTTCTGCGTGAGACCGCCAAAGAGCGGCTGAATCATCGGCTGAACCGGCACGACTGTCCCGTCAATCGTGCGGGCGTCTCCCCACGACTCCAGATAATGGGCGGCGGCAATTTGCGTCGTCGCCGCAGGATTCAACACCGACGTCTCGTCGACATAATAACTATAGCGAACGACCTCCCCCACGGACTTTTGCAGCGCTGGCCAATCAAGATCCGCCGGGGCATTATAGACTGGATTTCCACCGAGGATTACCAACGTCCGAACCGAGCCGGCCTTGATCGAACGGGCGAGCTGGCTGATCGAGGCCGCATTGGTCGGCTCGACCGGAACGTAATTAACCGTGGTTCCCACATTTCCCAGGAGGGAATTGATGCCGTGGACAAGGAAATGAACGTCCGCCGGGAGGTGGGCACCCGCCACGACCAGGCACGCACCACGATGGGCCTGCAAATCCGCCGCGCACTCTTCGATCCACTTCGGCGGGGTTTCAAAGCCCTGGCCGTAAGGAGCCAGATCCCTCGCGACTTGTGGGAACAGCTGCGAGGACAGCTGCGCCGCGAACGCCAGCATGTGGCTTGAGGCGACCCGCAGCCGATGATCCGCCATGCTGCCGGTGAGGGTCAGCGCGCTCTCCGCCATATACAGGCGGTTCATCGGATCGTCTTTCTTTAACAACCGACGACCATTCGCGAACGAACGCGCATAATATAGGCTACCCGCCTCCTGGTGTAGGAAGTCCGCGTCGATTGATACAATGCGTTTGGCGCGCGCGAATTGATAGACCGGCCGGACCGCCGTACCAAACGCTGCCTGAGCGGCGGCAAGAGGGGCTTCATCGGCAATGGGCTCGTACTCTGACCAAATCGCCCGCGGAAAACGTGCCCGCAACGCCCGGACTAACCGCAGGCGGGTTGGCGACGAAGATTCGTCGGCCAGAAAGGCGAGCCCAGCGCCACCGCTACTGCTATAATTACGATTGATACTCGCGAACACCTCATTGACGGTCTCAACCGTGAGCGTCTGGTTCCCCTTGGTGTGCGCCGTCGCACGCTCGGGGTCATAAAGTTCGAGGATGGAAGCTTGGGCGTGCAGTGAGGCCGCTCCGCCGTGCGGCTGATAGGTCGGATTGCCCTCGAGTTTCGTTGGCCGGCCCTGGTGCGTCTCCGCCAACAGAGGGATCGCCGTCTTCCGCAACGGCATCGACGTGGCGTAGTAGGAGGGCAGACCTGGAATCACGCTCTCGACCGACTTGCCGTAGGGCAGAATGAACTTTTCCGGACGGCGGCAGCCCGCCAACCCTGCGCCGCCAAGCGCAAAAGAGGCCGCCATGATCTTCATGAAGTGCCGGCGATCGACACCGTCGAGCTCCGCCGCACCTTCGGGGAACTCGCGCGCGAGCTCGGTCTTGAACCCCGGCGTGCCGGCGAGCTCGTCCAAGCTGCGCCAATACTTCGGGCCGGTCAGCTGCTCCTGATCAGAAGGAGCGGGATGGTCAAATTTGCGTTTCATCGATGGCAGCCGGAGCAGCTCTGAGGAGGAATCAATTTCCAGTCGTGCTTGAATTTCTCGGCCATTTTCACGCCTTCGGGGCCTTGATCGACCAGTCGTTTGGAATCGAGATTATAAACATCCTTCGGGTCGCGAAGGCGCTGTTCGGGATTACGATGGCACTCGAGACAGAACGCCATGCTCAAGGGCTGCACGTGCGTGACGACATCCATCTCGTTCACCTTGCCGTGACACTCGACGCAGGAAATCCCGCGATTCACGTGCACCGCATGATTGAAATAGGCGAAATCGGGCGTCTGGTGAATCCAGACCCACGGCACAGGCGTACCCTTTTCATAACTTTCCCGCACCGGAGCCAGCAACGGGCTGTCGGCCTTGATGACGTTATGACAGTTCATACACGTCTGAGCCGAGGGCACATTGGCATGCGCCGACTTATCCACATTTGAATGACAGTAACGGCAATCGAGACCGACCTCCTGTACATGTTGGGCGTGGCTGAACGGCACCGGCTGGACCGGGGCGTACCCGACGCGCGCATACTTCGGCGTCATGTAATAGGTGACGCCAGCCGTGGCGATACCCGTCAGAACGACCAGAAAAATGATGATCTGGAGCGGCAGCTTGTTGGCCGACTTCGGGAAGAGTTTCGACATGAGCGAAAAGTACGATCGTGGGCGGCAGCCTTAAACCGACTCGGCGCGACGCGCGACCGAGCGCGGGTCGCCCCGCAGTTCAAGATGCTTTTTCCCGGCCAAGCTGGAATTCACCCCGGATTTCGCCGCCGCGGGTTTCGCGTGGAGCTGAGGGAGGAGACTCGCGGCAGCGGCCCCTCCGAGAAGCTTGGCGAAGAATTGCTTTCGCGTTGAGTTAGGAATCACAGGAAGCGGATTGGATGGACGAAAATCGCTGTGGAAACAAGGGAGCGGCGTTTCGCTTGTAAACCAAAATTTCCCGAGGAAATTTTCGAAGGGGAGTAATTAGCGACCGGATGTGGCAAGGTTTCTCGCGCTAATCGACACGACCTCGGTTTCAGACGTCGTTTGCCTGAACTCGATCCACCGCGTTTTCCTGACGCCGTACCTTCTCAACTCCCGGGCCATCCGATTCGTTCGATTAGCCGCCACGGCTGGTCGGCCTGACTCCAAATCCACTCCAAACGACGTGGTTAGACAAAGAGCCCGTCGCGCATCGGCCGGGTAAGATCGCAACGCTGCGCGATCTCCGGATTATGCGTCACGAGCACAACGGCCTGCCCGTTATCCTTCGCCAGCCGCGTAAGCAGATCGAACACCACGGCCGAATTCTTCACGTCCAGGTTTCCCGTCGGCTCATCCGCCAGGATAATCGTCGGCTGATTCGCCAGCGCCCGCGCCACCGCCACGCGCTGCTGCTCACCACCCGAGAGCTGCGTTCCCAGCCGCTGGGTCTTCGCACCCAGGCCCACCGACTCCAGCAGACTATGCGCGCGCACTTTCATCGCTTCGGGCGTAAGCCGCCCCAGTTTGCGCATCGGCATCATCACGTTCTCCAACGCCGTGAACTCGAGCATCAGAAAGTGAAACTGAAAAACAAACCCGATATGCGCCCCCCTTGCCGCCGTCCGAGCCAGGTCGTCCGTGTTCGACATCACACTCCCATTGATCTCGATCTGTCCATCATCCGGCCGATCGAGCAGCCCCAGGAGATAGAGCAGCGTGCTTTTTCCACAACCCGACGGCCCCACAATCGCATAAACCTGGCCGCGCCGCGCTTCAAACGAGACGCCTTTTAAAACATGCACCCGCCCCTCACCCTGCCCGAGGTAACGGTGAAGATTCTGGCATCGCAGGGCGACGCCAGAATCGGGAGCAGGGAGCAGGGAGCAGGGAGAAGGCATCGACGGACGCGGGCGGGAGCAGGAAGAAAGGAGGAAGGAGCAAAACTCAGCCGAATTTTTCGCGCCGCACTTTGATGAGCTGCATGATTCTAAATTCGGCAGTTCAGATTAACCACGGATGACACCGATACAGAGAATTGCAGATCAAGGAGCACCTGACTTGCCATTCACCCGCAAGGTGAAGCGCCCGAAATGCAGAATACCTTGGTAATCTGTATCCATCGGGAAAATCTGTGGTTTCAACTGCATTGTCTAGGACGATTCGTTGGAAAGTCTTTTGGCTTCAGCAAGGAGTGCGACCGCGTCCGTTTCCTTGAGTAAGTTCACGCGCCGCGCAATGAACGTATGCGATCGAACCTCTCCGCTCGAAGCCTTCGCGGATGAAGAGAAACCGGATGAAGTCCGGGTTCGAATCCCGCTCGTAGCCCTCCGCAATGTTGCTGGAAATCGAAACCGCTGCGCGCCGGATCTGATCGCGAAACCCGAAATCCCAGCTCGCGTGAAACAACCCGCAGACCCGCGCCGCGAGTTCCACCGCCTCCTTCCACACTTCTAGATTTTTGCATGTATCGTCGTTCATTCTGTAGTGATTGAGTTCCTTCTCCTTCCCCCCTTGCTCCAGCGCGGCGTAGCCGCGCTATTGCGCCGTCCCTCGCACAATGTCGCCCGGTTCGAGCCGCGCCGCGCGTCGGGCCGGGATCAGGCTGGCGATCATCACCATCACCACCGCCGTCACAATCGCTCCAATATAATGGTAGATATCCCACGTGACGATGAACCGGTCAGTCTTGAAGATTCCATTGATCGGCAACGGGACTTGGCCCACGAGCCAGGTGACGCCCGCACCAAACGCCGCGCCCACCACGGCGCCGATCGCCAGGACGATTCCCGCCTGCCAGAGAAAAATCTGGGTGATGTCCCGCCGCTCGTAGCCCATCGAGCGCAGAATCGCGATGTCCTTGGTCTTCTCGAGCACGATCATCGCGAGCGTGTTGAACATCGCCAGGCTCGCGATCAGAGTGAAAACGGTTACCGTGATTCCCGTCGAAATCCTCAGCGCGCGAAACACCGCCAGCCACGTCTTCTCTCGCTCCTGCCACGGCTTGGCCCCGTGATTCAGCACTTCTTCCATCTTCGCCGCGTCGAGCGGGGCCCGCTTCGGATCATGCAGACTGATCTGAAGAAACGTCGCTCCCGCCGGCTTCTTCAACAGCGAGCGCGCTTCCGTCAGGTGTAAATACACGTTCGTCTTATCGACTTCGCGATACCCCGTTTCATACACCGCGGCCACCTGCATCCGCCGCGACTCGCCCCGCGCGACAATCACCAGCGAGTCTCCCACCATGATCTGCAAGCGATCCGCCAGGACCCGCCCGATCATCACACTGCGCAACGACGTGCGGAAGGCATGTAGGCTGCCTCCTGTAATCTGCTCTCCGAGATCCGAAACCTGCAGGTGATCATCGAGGTTGACGCCAAAAACCTGCGCATCCTCGGTCTTAAACGAACTGGTGATCTGGATATTGCCGCGCACCACCGCCGAAACGCCGCGCACATTCGCGAACTGCCGCACCGCTTCAGTAATCCGCTGCGGCTCGTCCACCCCTTCAATGTACTTCACGCCCTCACGCTGGGCGAAATAGAAATTACTCCCCACGGACGCCGCCTGGCTCCGCATTGTATCCTGGATGCGATCTTCGATTCGCATCGCTCCGTTGATGCCCAGAATCGTTTTGGTGAAAAACTGCTCGAAGCCGCTCGTCGTCGCCTGCGTCACAATAAAGAGCCCCACCCCCAGAATCGTGCACGACAGGCTCATGAACATGGCCCGTTTCTTCGCCGTCAAAAAACGAAACGCGATGCGCAGGTTGGGTGACATTACTCGAGTTTGAGTTTCGCCGACTCGCTCAGTTCACCACGTCCACCCGGACGCGACTGCCCGGGCGAAACTGCTCGAGATTCTCGACGATCACCTGCTCACCATCATCCAGACCTTCGAGGATTTCGACGACGTTAAGCGCGACGAAACCCGCCGCGACTTTGCGCTGCTCCACCCGGCCGTTCTTCACGACCAGCACCTGGTCATTATTGATCAGGGCTCGCCGGGGAATGACTTTGGCGTCCTTCCGCTCATCGACCGTGATTGTCACTTCACCGGTGCTGTTCGGCTTCAGCTGCTCCGGATCAACCTGCACGTCCAGGTGAACGGTAAACCGCTGCGCGTCATCAGCCGTGGGCAACAGTTTGGACACAACGGCGTCGTATTCAGTATCGCCGTACGTCAGGAGCCGCAGGCGCGCGGGCTGGCCAATTTGGATCCGGCCGAAATTCTCTTCGCTGATCTTCGCCGCCACCACCCGTTTATTGGAAAAAATCAGGGCCACCGGCTGGCCCGCGTTGATGAGCGCCCCGCGCCACGTGAGCGCGCCTTCGATGGCTCCGTCCATCGGCGCCCGCACCGTCATCCGATCCAACTGCAGCTGCATCTCTGCCATTGCCGCCTTGAACTCGATCTCTGCTTGCACGTCGTTGTAGGTCGTTAACCGCAGTTCCGTCTCGATTTTTGCCAACGCCATTTCGGCGGAACGAACTTGCTCGTCGGACACAGTGCCCAGCGCCTTTAACCGCTTGGCGGTTTCCACCGCCTCTGCCGCCAACTTACGGGAGTAGTCGCTTTCGAGCCGAATCTTCACCCGCTCCCGCTCCTGGAGGTAGTTACGCTCGAGCTTGTCCCGCGCACGTTCCAACTCGGTCGTGTCCAACTGAACGAGTTTGTCTCTCTCGATGAACTTGTCGCCCGGGTCGATGGCTTCACACCACACCACCGTGCCCCCGGCCAGGCTTTTCAACTCCCGGATACCTCCATCGGCATGGACCATGACGCTGCCGGTGACGGCATCGACGGCCAGACCCCGGGTCACGGTGGCGACACGGGCCCGGCTCTGCAGTCCAACGAACGCCACTACGGCGAGTCCGGCGAAAACGACGAGGACCAGGGCGAGTTTGAGCAGCAGGCTGCCGTTATTTCTTGGGACGAACATGGCGCACAGGAAGATTGTTCAGCACGGGGTCATCCCCGGCCACGGAAACGAAAGAACTCCACCGGTCGAGAAACGCAGCGCGCGAGGCCAGGGCATTCGCTTCCGCCGCCAGGATTCCAACTTGAGCACGGTCGACTTCACCGGGCGCCATCTTGCCCAACGCCACTTCGTCCGCAATGCGTTTACGGCCTTCAACGGCCAGAGCGCGCCGGATATCGGAGAGTTCAAGCAGCTCCGCGTCGAGTTTCAGCTGACGCTCAAGGGCCTGCACCTCTTCCAATAGAACATCGAGCGCCACCTCCCGGCGTGCCTCGATCACGCGCTGCGAAGCCCGCGCTTCCCGCTTGGCCGCCCGCGCCGCAAACCCATCGAAAATAGCCCAATTCGCCCCAAGACTCACCGACTGCTGCGCCACCGCGCGTTGATCAACGAGGTTGTTAATAATGTTCGTCGTATTCTGCAGGCTGTAACTCGCACCCAACGTAAACTTCGGAAGCAATCGCACCCGCTCGATGTTGTAACGAAGCAAAGCCTCTCGCACGCGCAAATCGTGCATTTCCGCTTCCAACGTGCTTTTCGCGCCGTCCCGGAGGAGCGCAGAGGAGAGCGCAGTCGTCAGGTCACTCGAATACACCGGGTTGGGAATCTCATTCGGAATCGCGTCTTCCTCGAGCGTCGGAATCCCAGCCAGGCGGGAAAAAGTACGGCGCGCGGTGAAAAGATCGCCCTCCATGCGACGCATTTCATACGATGCTTCCTTCCCGCGCAATTCCTCGCCGGCCACTTGTGCCGGTGACACCTCGCCGCGGGCCAGGCGTTGCTTCAGCACGTTTACATTGTCGTTCAGCACCTTGACGGACTCCCGGCTCTGTCGCACCCGGGCCTTCGTCACGATCAGATTCAAATACTGCCGCCGTAACAAAACGCCCAGTTCCCGATAGGCTTTAACGAGATTCTTCTCCGCCAACAGGAGGTTGATGCGGGCGATATCGCTCTGGTTCTTGAGCGCCCCCCAATGGAAGATGTGCTGATTGAGCCCGACATTGTAATTCAGCCCTTGATCGCGGCTGCTGGAATTCGCTCTTCCCGAAATCGCTTCTTCCCGGATCCCATAGTTAATATTCGCCCCCAAGTTCGGCAGCCGGGCGGCGTCGGCCGCCATCCGATTCGCCTCCCGTATCTCGATCAAGAGGTTTGCCTCCACCACTTGCGGGGAGCGTTGCAACGCCGTCACCAGAATGGGCCTCAGCGCCGGCAGATAATCCTCCGGCATCGTGCCGGCCACCTCAGCGGGTTGAGCCTGCGCGATGACGAGCGGGAGCAATGAGTAAAAAATGAGCCCGATGCGGGGTAAAAACCGCGGGGCCGCAATGCCAGACGATAACATGAATGGACGCAAAAGTTGAATGGTCAGAGCGCTGGAATTTGAGGGCGATTGCAATCCATAAGTCTTGAGACTGGCAGTGGGTACGCGCCACCCTCACGAAAGTTCCGCTCAACGTCCGTCCGCCTTCATGTCACTCGAACTCTCCGCTCTTGCCCGCGAACACTTGGATCGCGTGCGCGCGTTTTACGATACCGCTCCGACGGAGCCCAAACCCGGTGCCCGGGCTTATCGGCGTCTGCTCGCCCACTATTACAATCTTCTCATCCCACTCGACGCCAGCGTTCTTGAAATAGGATGCGGCGCGGGCGAGCTGCTCAGCCAGCTTCACGCCGGCCGCAAAGTCGGCATCGATCTCTCGGCCACGCAAATCGCGGCCGCCCGCACCCGCGTTCCCGGGGCGGAGTTTTTTGTCCAGACGGGCGAACGACTCGAGCTCGACGGGAAATTCGACGTCATCATCATCGCCGATACGCTGAATCTGGCCGCCGATGTCCAACGGCTCTTGGAACAGCTGCACCCTGTCGCCCACGCGGATACCCGCGTCCTCGTGAATTTTCAGAACACGCTCTGGCGCCCCCTGCTTTCGTTGAGCTGTCTTCTCGGCTTAAAAGCCCCGCAACCACAGAACAGCTGGCTCGCATCCTCCGACGTGTTGAACCTGCTGCGGCTCTCCGGGTGGAACCCGGTAACCCGTCACGCCCGGATTCTCCTGCCGTTCTCGGCGCTCGGCCTCGGCACACTCGTGAACCGCTGGCTCGCGCCCCTCCTGCAATGGTTCTGCCTCACCGTGTTTATCATCGCCCGGCGCGAGCAGACCACGGTGCCGAAACCGCTGACCGTCTCGGTCGTCATCCCCGCCCGCAACGAAGCGGGCAACATCGCCGCCGCGGTCGCGCGCACCGCCGAACTCGGCGCGGGAACCGAAATCATCTTCGTCGAAGGCCACTCCCGCGACAACACTTGGGAGGAAATCCAGCGCGTCGCCGCCGGGCACCCGGAGCGGAAGATCAAAATCCTCCAGCAGTCCGGCCGGGGCAAAGGCGATGCCGTGCGAGCCGGATTCGCCGTCGCGACCGGTGACATCCTGATGATCCTCGACGCCGATCTGACCATGCCGCCGGAGGAGCTGCCGAAATTTTATGACGTGATCGCCACTGGGCGCGCGGAATTCGCGAACGGCGTGCGGCTCGTCTACCCGATGGATGAAAAGGCGATGCAGTTTCTCAACCTTTGCGCGAACAAGACGTTCGGGCTGATCTTCACCTGGTTACTCGGCCAGCCCGTGAAAGACACGCTTTGCGGCACGAAAGTACTGACGCGCGCGCACTACGATCGCGTCGCTGCGAACCGCGCGTACTTTGGCGACTTCGATCCCTTCGGCGATTTCGACCTCCTGTTCGGCGCTGCCAAGCTAAACCTCAAGATCGCCGACGTCCCCATCCGTTACCGCGAACGGACCTACGGCACGACCAACATCCAACGCTGGAGCCACGGCTGGCTGCTCCTGCGCATGGTGGCGTTTGCGGCGCGGAAGCTGAAATTCGTCTGAGCGGTGGGCGCACGACTGATTTTTTTGGAGCAACCACTGATCTCCACTGATGTTCACTGATTCGGAAGAATACCAATCATCCAAATTCAGCAGTTTCTTTTAACCACAGATTACACTGATGAGCACGGATACAGACGATTACTAATGAAGAGGCACCTAACCGCAATTCACCCGCAAGGTGAAGGGACCGTAATTTATAATGCCTTGGTAATCTGTGCTCATCTGTGGAATCCGTGGTTTCAACTGTATTTTCCAGGATCATCGCCCCTGCTGCCCGAGGATCACTCGCGCGATCGCCCGGATTTTTGATTTCATTGCCTGGGAACAGTGCCCATCAGTGGTTAACCTCCGAATCCGTCCGCTGCTCCAATGAAAATCCCCATCCTCAATCTCAAACCCGCCTACGACGAGCTACGCACCGAGCTCGATGCCGCCTATCACCGGGTCATGGAATCCGGTTGGCTGCTCCTGGGGAAGGAACTCGAGGCCTTCGAAGCCGAGTACGCCGCCAGCGTCGGGGTGAAACACTGCGTCGGCGTCGCCAATGGCCTGGAGGCCATGCAGCTCGTGCTCATGGCTCGCGGGATCGGCGCAGGCGACGAGGTCATCGTGCCGTCACACGGCTATATCGCCACATGGCTCGCCGTAACCCATACCGGCGCCACGCCCATTCCGTGTGAACCGGATCCGGCCACCTACAATCTCGACCCGGCTCAACTCGAGGCGCTGATCACGCCGCGCACCAAGGCGATTCTTCCGATCCATCTGTACGGGCAGACCGCGGACATGATCGGCATCAACCGGATCGCGGCCCGCCATGGACTCTTCGTTTTGGAAGATGCGGCACAATCCCACGGCGCGCGCTGCCAGGGCCGGGCCGCCGGAGCGCTCGGGCACGCCGCCGGCGTCAGCTTCTACCCGAGCAAGAACCTTGGCGCCATGGCCGATGCCGGCGCCGTGACCACCCACGACGATGCCCTCGCCGACAAAGTGCGGCACCTGCGAAACTACGGCTCAAAGGTCCGATACCAGCATGACTACGCCGGCATGAATTCACGACTGAGTGAACTGCAGGCCGCCTTCCTGCGCGCCAAACTTCCGCACTTGGCCGGGTGGAATGCGCGTCGGGCGGTGCTGGCTCAGCGCTACCTGGAACAACTCGGCGACATGGGCGAGCTTACCTTGCCGGTCATCGCCGCCGGGCACGATCCGGTCTGGCATTTGTTTGTCATCCGCACCGACCGTCGCGATGCCTTGCAGCAGCACCTCACCAGCCACGGCATCGGCACGCAGATCCACTATCCGATTCCACCCCACCTCTCGCCCGCGTATCGCGCCGGAGGCTGGACCCGCGGGCAGTTTCCCCTCGCCGAACGTTTTGCCAACGAGGTCCTCAGCCTGCCGATCGGGCCGCATGTCACCCTGGCCGAGGTTGACGCGGTGTGCGACGGGATCCGATCGTTTTTCGCGTGAGTACAGAAAACACGGATACAGCGCCCGGCGGGATCGTTTACCCAGTGGACGAATTGCTGCCCGCGGCCTGGCGGCCGCTCGCGGAGGCGGGTCCCGTTCGCACCTTTAATCCGGGACTGCTGCGGGATGGCACCGGCTGGCTCTTCGCCTATCGCGTGGTCGCCACGGATGGCCAGCGCCGGATCGGTATCTGCCGCCTGGATACATCCTTCCGGGTGGTGCGCGATTCCCAGGTTCCCCTGAGCGACTGCCTGGTGGTCGATGGAACGACGCCTCGTGAGGCGTATCCAGAGGTGGCTCGGAGCTGGTTTGCCGATCCGCGGCTGTATCGGTTTGGCCAACGCCTGTTCATCTACTGGAACACGGGCTGGCACGAGCCCCGGAATCATCAGTTTCTGCAGGAACTCGACCCGCACTCTCTGCTACCCATGGGCCCGGCGCGAGAGCTGGTGCTGAACGGTTTCGTGCGTCAGAAGCTGGAGAAAAACTGGACCCTTTTCGGGAGGGACTGCGCCCAGGTATTCGCGGTGTATTCAATCACGCCGCACCGGGTGCTGGCGACCTCACTGGAGACGGAGGGCGATATCGTCTTCGAGGACGTGGCCGTTACGCCGTTGCTTTTGGGCGATTATCCTCCGTGCCACGGCGGCCTCCGGGGCGGGGCGCCGCCGCAGTGGACGGGCCGAGACTATCTTTCGTTCTGCCATTCCGTTCATCATGGCGCGAGTGGCTATCGTTACGCCGCGGCCGCGTACCGTTTTTCCGCGACGGCGCCGTTCGCGCCCACTCACCGTCCCCGCACGACCTTGCTTCTGCACAACCCGTTCGGAGGCCAGCGCGACCATCCCGCGCTCAACCCGGCCGTGGGCGAGGTGGTCTATCCCTGCGGTGCCGCGCGGGACGGCGATCGCTGGCTCGTGAGCCACGGGATCAACGACGAACACTGCGCAATTTCGTTCATCGATGACGCCCGGATCGAGGCGACGTTGGTGGAAGTGACGAGAGGGGAGTAGCGAGTGACGAGCGGCGGAGGGATGGCTTATCTGGAAGCGATCATCCTGAAACCGCAGTTGAAGCCACAGATTGCGCAAAAACAGGAAAAGACCGGGAGGAATGCTAATCTCCGTTGATCTATCAAACTCGGAATGAACCTCTGAGATCAGATTTCAGAGTTC
>Ga0163144_10009482_pt1 | contig 20896 bp, 14 predicted proteins | sample OliLak19BULKMAT1_FD_123175 | JGI IMG/M metagenome (GOLD analysis project Ga0163144, IMG submission 123175) | Freshwater microbial mat bacterial communities from Lake Vanda, McMurdo Dry Valleys, Antarctica - Oligotrophic Lake LV.19.BULKMAT1 | ecosystem: Environmental > Aquatic > Freshwater >... | reverse complement strand
GTTGAAGAAGTCTTCGTTCGGATTCTTCGACGACATGATCAAGCGCCGCTGGCTGGTCGAGCCGGCGTTGGAGACCTGGTCGTAGGCGCCGACCATCCAGCGCACGTCGCTGGCCGGTTGGGCAGCGAACCAGGTCGCGAAAGTGGCGTCAGAGAAGTTGGACTTCACCGAACCGTCGATCAGCAGGCCGGCGTCGGGCGTCTTGTTGCCGACGACAGAGCCATCGCCAACCGAGGTGGTGACCGTCGAAGGCATGAAGTCGTTGATGAGGTAGCCGAGGTCGCGGATGTACCAGTCGAATGTCACGGTGTTAAACGCCATCAGCGAGAAGCTGCCGTTGTTGACCGTGCCACCACCTAGAGTCAGGTCGGCTTGCGCGCCGCCAGCCAGCGAGGCCAGTGAAGCGGCCAGCGCCACCATCTTGAGTTTGAGTTTCATTTTTGACATCTCTCCAATTGATTGATCAGACCATGTGGTTCCAGCCGCCGCGCAGTGGGCTGTACCGACCCCTTGTCGCGGAAGCTGCATCGGCCACCCCGGCAGCACCGGGACAGACTCGACTGAAGGAAGCTTAGGTATGCACTGTGTCGTGACAGACCTCGCAAACTGCGTCGGAACTAGCCCGTATCGGCTAGTCCGGTTCACCGTTGCGGGCCTGCCACTTGCAGAGTCCTCCCACCCCAGGACCATAGGTCGCGTGCGTGACATCCACCCGCCACCGCGATGGGGGCGGCATGGTCATTTCAGACTAGGGCCGCAGGAGTTGCCCGGTTCCTGAGGGGCCTACGCGGGCATGCGGTGAAGCGTGCGCCGGGCCTGTCGCCGCTTCAGGCCAGCGGCGGTGCCCCGGCCCAGGCTTGCAGCAGCGCCTGCTCGAAGTCGGCCGCGAAGGCCCGCTCGTCCAGCAAGCGGCTGCGCTGCAGCGCGGCGCGGGCGTTGTGGCGCCAAAGGCTCAGCGCGGCGGTGTCGCGCGCCAGGCGGCTGGCGACGTCCACGAAGGCTTCTTCCGAGCCCGTCACCCAGCCGGATCGACCGGCCGCGCCCAGGATGGAGGCCCCCATGCGCGAGGTGTGGGTGCGCCCCTTCAGCGTGACCACCGGCACGCCCATCCACAGCGCTTCGCAGGTGGTGGTGGCGCCGTTGAACGGGTAGGTGTCCAGGGCCACGTCGACCTGGTTATAAAGCGACAGATGCCCGGTCCGGGCTTCGACGCGCGCGCGCAGGTCCAGGCGATCGGCCGTGACGCCGCGGGTCGCCAGGTAGGCTTCGATGTCCTGCCGGTTGGCGGGGTCGGCAGCCGCGCCGGCTTTGAGCAGCAGGCGCGACGCAGGTACCGCCCGCAACACCTGGGCCCAGAGGTCCAGGGTGCGGTCAGAAAGCTTGGCCAGGTTGTTGAAGGAGCCAAAAGTGATGGGGCCGCGCTGCGAAGGCGCAAGGGCTTCGATGGGTGGTGACTCGGGCGGTCGGTAACAGAACATCGACACCGGCAGGCGCAGCGGCGTTTCGGACCCGGTGCCGGGCATGTCGCCGGGGTCGATGACGGCGTCGCTCATGCGGTGGTGCAAACCGCGCACGCCAGTGGCGGTGGGATAACCCAGGTAGCCCACCTGCATGGGCGCCGCACCCAGCCCGAACACACGCAACCTGCCACCGGCCGTGTGGCCACTGAGGTCGACCAGGATGTCGATGCCATCGGCCCGGATGCGCTGCACCAGGGCCTCGTCGGACAGGTGCTCGCACTCCACCCAGTGGTGGCCCAGCGCGCGCAGCTGCTCGGTCATGCTGTCGCCCCAGCCGCGGTTGTGATAACAACAGACCTCGAAGCGGCTGCGGTCATGGTGCTGCAGCAGGCCGCCCATGAAAAAGGCCACTGAGTGGTTGATGAAGTCCGACGACAGATAGCCCACGCGCAGAGGCTGGCCGGCTGACGCGGCACGGCAGGCGGGCGCCCGGGCTGGTGTTGATGTGGGTGCGGATACGGGCTGCAGGTCTGGGCCATCGACGCGGCCAGCGGCAGCCAGGCTGGTCGCCAATGCTTCGCCGAACTGGCTGTGCAACTCGGCGATGGGCTCGGGGTCTTCGAACAGGTAACTGGCCACCATCAGCGGCACCGAATACATCTCCCAGTGGTGGCCCGACAACGCGATGGCCTGGCGGCCCGCGGCCAAGGAATCAGTCAACCGCCGGCACTGCTGGTAGGCGTGGCACAGCTGCAGCCAGCCTTTGGGGTCTGGGTCCAGCGCCGCCGCCTTCTGGGCCCAGCGCAGGGCCTGGCCGGCTTCACCTTCGCGGGCCAGCAGGTTGGCCAGCGCACGCATCACGCTGGGCGTGGGCGGGTTGACCTGCTGCCAGCGGTCGTACAGCACGGCGGCGGTCTTGAGGGCACCGCTGGCGGTGAGTTCGTGGCCCAGGTGCAGGCAACAGTCCAGGCGCGCGGGCGCCAGGCCCAGTGCGCGGTTGAAGGCGTCGATGGCGTCGCTGCGCCTCCGGGCCTGGCGCAGCATCAGGCCCAGGTTGAAGTGCAGCTGGGCGTTGCCCGGGTCCAGCGCAGCGGCACGCTGGGCGTCTTCGATGACGGCGGCGGCCGGCGCGCGGTCGGCGCCGGCTGCAGCGCTGCGCTCGGACAGTGCGGCACGTGCGTAGGCCAGGTTGGCCAGCGCCGACGCCATCGTGGGGCTGAGCGCCAGTGCACGTTCGTAGCAAGCAATGGCTGCGCCCAGGTCGCCCATGTGCTTGAGCGCAATGCCCAGGCTGACGTGCGCCTCGGCATAGCCGGGGTCAAGTTCGATGGCACGGCGGTAAGCCGCTTGGGCCTGTGGCACTTCAACCGCCAGCTTGTGGGCCCGCCCCAGCGCGAAGTAGGCCCGGGCATCGTGCGGGCACAGCGCCACGGCTTGCTGGGCGTGGGCCCGCGCCAGGTCGGGCTGGCCCTGCATCACGCCGGCAATGGCCAGCAGCAGGTGTGCGCCACCCGCCTGGCTGGGTTCGGCCAGCAGCTGCCACGCCAGCGCCGCGCCAGCTGCGGCATCACCCCCGGCCAGCAAGGACTGCGCCTGGGCGCGCTTGTCCACGGTCAACCCGGTCGGCGCCACGCGGCTGACGTGCCTGGAGCTTAGCCTTGGGCGAGCAGCGCGCGGGCCTCGTCCAGGCGCGGCAGGTCGGCCTTGCTGTCGATGGCCTTGCGGATGAGCTCGCGGCCACGCGCCGGGTCACCGGCCTTGACGAGTGCTTTGCCCAGGTGCAGTTGCAGCAGCGGCGAAGGCGGCGCCAGCGCCACGGCGCGCTCCAGCAGCGGCAGCGCCTTGTCGTACTGGCCCAGGCGGTAGTGAATCCAGCCCAGGCTGTCCAGATGGCCCGCATTGCGCGACTCGGCAAAGCGGCCGGCCAGTTGCAGCGCACGTTCGACGCTGACCTTGTCGCCACGCACCTCGGCCAGCAGATAGGCCAGGTTGTTGACGATCACGTCGTCGTCGGGAAAGCGCTGACTCAGCTGTTCATACAGGGCGATCGCTTCATCGGTTCGCTTCAAGCGCGTCAGCCATTGGGCGCGCGCCAGCGGCAGCGCACGTTCGGCGGGCAGCGCGCGCTCGCCGGCCGCCAGGCTCTGCAGGGCGGCCTCGGGGTCGCCTTTGGCGGCCAGCACCTTGGACAAACCGGCATGTGCGTTGACCATCTGGGGCGCCAGTTGCACCGCTTCGCGGTAGGCCGCTTCAGCCCCAACGAAGTCGCGCCGCGCCAGCATCACTTCACCCCGCAGTTGCAGGTGCATGGCGTGGTTGTTGGGCTCGGTCTTGGCGCGTGCCTGGATGCGCGCCAACGCCTCGTCGTGGCGTTTCAAGCCCATCAGCAGGCTGACGCCGGCGACGTAGGGCGTGGGGTCTGCCGGCGCCGCAGCGATGCCGGCGTCGTAGGCCTTCAGGGCCGCGTCGAACCGGTTCTGGCGGCTGAACAGCTGCCCCAGGCGGACGTGGGCCAAGGCTTCTTTCGGCTGTTGGCTGCGCAGTTGTTCCAGGGTCTTCTGGGCCAGCGCAAAGTCATTCTGCGCGATGGCCAGTTCGCTCTTCAACTCGTACAGGCGCGTGGCCTGCGGCAGCGCCCGGATGGCAGTGTCGAGCTCGGCATGCGCCTGGACCAGGTCCTTGGCCCCGGCCATGTCAGCCACCAGCAACGTGCGCAGACCCACGTCCAGTGGGCGCAGCTTGGCCGCCTCGGCCAGCACGTCGCGCGCCAGTGCAGGCTCGCCGGCCGCACGGTGCGCCTGGGCCAGCAACTGAACGATCTCGGGTGAGGCCGGTTGGTCACGCAGCGCGCCGCGCAAGTCGGCCACGGCGTCCTGCGGATTGGACGCTGCCAGGTGCAGACGTCCGCGCAAGACCAGGGCGACGTTGTCGCGCGGGTTGGCTTTGAGCACGTCTTCCACCAGGGCCCGGGCCTCGTCGGTCTTGCCGGCAGCGAAACGGTAGCCCGCCAGCTGCGCGCGCGCTGCCACCAGGCTGGGCGTGTCGTCACTGAGGTCGATGATCTCGGCCAGCACTCGCTGCGCCTCGGCAGGACGGTTGGTGCTGCGGTACAGGTTGGCCAGCCCGAAACGCAAAGCCATGTCGCGCGACTTGTCCTTGATGGCTGCCAGGTACTCCCGCTCGGCCACCGCGGCACCGCGAGTGGCGACCAGAAAATCGAGCAGCGCCAGTCGGCGTTTGCCGTCCTCGGGGTGGGCCTGGATGGCGGCGCGCATGACCGCTTCGGCGCGGTCGGTTTCCTTGCGACCAAGGTAAAACCGTGTCCAGGCCAACCACAGGTCGTGGTTGCGCGGCGAGGCTTCGGTGGCGCGCTGGAAGAAGCCTACCGCCTTGGCGGACATGGCGGTGTCCTGCGGGTTGGCGCCGGCCACTTCCACTGCAGCCTGCAGCAAGCCCAGATGTTTGGGGTCCTTGGCCAGCGCGCTCTCCAACACGGCCAGGGCCTGCGGCCACTCGCGGGCATTGGCATGCAGGCCGGCCAGCAGAAGGCTGGTGTCTGCTGGAGCGCCGACATCGGACGCCAGCACCTCGCGGGCCACGGCCTGCGCCTGCACGCTGTCGCCTGCGGCAGCCAGCAGCGCGGCCTGCAGCGTGCGGGCCAGCGCATTCTTGGGGTCGGCCGCCAACACGTCCTTGACGGTCGCGTCGGCGCGATTGTGGTCCCCGGTGACGAGATACAGCCGCGCCAGTCCGCCCTTGGCTTCCAGCAGGTCGGGCTTGAGTTCCACCGCCTTCAGATACTGGCCATAGGCCCGCTGCGGCTCGCGCTGGCCTTCGCTGACCTGCGCCGCGATGAGGTACGCGCGGGCGTTCTTGGGGTCGATCTGCAATACGTTGCGCAGTTCGACGGACGCCTTGTCCCAGTCGGACTGGCGCACGAACTCGGCGCCCTTTTTCAGGCCGGAATCGACGCGGTCTTCCTTGCTGCCACAAGCGGCCAGCGCCAGGGCCACGGCGGCGAGCAGCAAACGGGTACGGTGCACGGTCATGTGTGTGATCTCAATCAGGAATGAAAGCGCCCAGGCGGGGCTGCAGGACGCGCACGAAGTCCACCAGGCGGCGTTCAGCGGCGGCGGCGTCCTCACCCTGGGCGACGGGGGTCACCAGTCGGATCAAGGCGCCGTCTGAGCGGTCATGCACGATCGAGTCGTGCAGGATTCGCCACTTGACCTCGAACTCCCCGGTCATGGTGTGGCCGCGCTGGCGAAACCAGTAATAGACCAGCTGCCGGTGCTCACCCTTCTGGATCAGCGCGCGGTTGACGTTGAAGCCCGCGCCTTGCAGCGGTACTTCGTCGATCTGCGAGATGGTCCAGCCGTCGCCCGGGATGCAGGTGCGCGGCGAGTGGCTGGATTCGCCGCCGCTTTGCGACGCGTAATAGGCGCTGTAGAAGTTGACGCCGGGTGCGCCGCGGCGCGCGTAGCTGCCGATGAAGTAGTCGGTCACCGCCAAGGCCGCGACGATGTCGCCGGCCAGGCGATTGGTGCGCCCTTCCCAGCCGTCGTCCAGCTGCAAAGGGAAGACAGCGAAGGCCTGCCGAGGTGGCGCCGACTGATTGCGGTCCGGCAGCACTTGCGTCAGAACCCCGGCGGCCACGAGCAACACCACGGCGCTGACGGTGGGCCGGGACAGGCGCCGCACCACCACCGACGCGTTCTTCGGCGCGGGCGCGGGGGCGTCCAGCACAAAGACCTCGCTCAGCCGCCGCCGCGGCGAACTCCAACGTGCCAGCAAGGCCATCTCGGCCAGCAGCAGGGCCAGGCAAACGAGAAACATGAACCAGCCTTCCAGGTCATGCAACAGACCTTCAGCCATGTCGGTACCCCAGTGCTCCACCGTCACGCCGATGAGCCCGATGCGCAGGCTGTTGATGACAATGGTCAACGGCACTGTGGACAGCACCAGCAGCGCCCGCTTCCACGCCGCAGCCTGGTAGAAGTAGGCCGCCAGGCAGCCCAGCACCATCAGCGGAAACAGGTAGCGCAGGCCGTTGCAGGCTTCCACCACTTGCAGCTTGTAGCTGCCGAGGTCGATGACGTTGCCTTCCAGGAACACGCTGATGCCAAACAGGCGGATCAGCGCCACGCCCAGCTCCGACGAGACCAGCTGCAGGCTGTGCGACACCTCGCGCAGCACAAACTGCGGCAAGGGGATCATGAACAGCAGCATCGCCAGCGGCACGGCAACGATGCGCGTGCCCCGCCAGCCGATGCTGGCCAGCGCGATGCCAAAAACGCCGAGCACGAAGCCGTACTGGCTGAAGACCCGGATGGCGCTGAGATGGCCCACCGCACCCAGCAACAAGGCCGTCAGCACCACCACCACGCCCCACCACGAGCCCTCGAACTCAAGCTGACGCAGGCGGTCGCTGCGCTGCCAGATCAGGAAGGCGCTGATGCCCGGTATGAACCAGCCGTAGCTGTACTCCTCCACCTGCTGCCACGTCGCGACCATGAACTCCAGCGCCGGGTAATGCCACAGCACCAAGGCTGCCGCTGCCAGCGCCATGGCGGACCATTGCAAGGGGCTGGACTTCCAGACGTTCGGGGGCAGCGGTGCAGCCAGCGGCAAGGACATGGTCGAAAAGGTCTGGCTGCGAAGGTCGCAGTCTTCATCAGAGCGGCGTCAGCTTAGACAAGACCTGTGACACCGGCATGGCGTCTCGCGCTTGCCGGAGCGGGCTGTTTGGCGGTGGGCCTCGCCGCGCACGCCATTCGGAGACCCGGCCTGTCAAGGACGGGACACACACCGGCCCTAGCCTTGTGTCGACTCACCATGTTGCTCACCGATCCGGCGCCCGCCCCAACCGATCCCTACCTGGCACCCAGCACGTCACGGTCCAGCCGTGCCGGACGGGTCTTGTGGGGTCTGGTTTGTGCGCTGCTGTTTCGTCCCTCGCCGCGACCGGCGCACGCCTGGCGGGCCTCACTCTTGAGGCTGTTTGGCGCGCGGCTGGGGCCGCACTGCCACATCTACGCCGGTGCGCGCATCTGGGCGCCCTGGAACCTGGTGTGCGAGGACGCGGTGTGCATCGCCGATGGGGCCGTGATCTACAACCCCGCGCCGGTGCGGCTGCGCTCGCACAGCATCGTGTCGCAAGAGGCCTATCTGTGCGGCGCCGGCCACGACATCGACGACCCGGCTTTCCCCATGATCAGCCGCCCCATCGAACTGGGCTGTTATGCCTGGGTGGCCGCACGCGCCACCGTGTGTGCCGGCGTGCGGCTGGGTGACGGCGCGGTGCTGGGGCTGGGCGGTGTGGCCGTGCGTGACCTGGAGCCCTGGGGCGTCTACGCGGGTGTGCCTGCACGCCTGATCCGGCACCGCCGTCGCCCGCATGGACGCTGACCGGGCCGCCGTGGCAGCCTGTGCGGCCGGCGTATCCGGCGTATCCGGGGCATCGGGGGCCAGAGCCGCACGCTCGGAGTTTTTGTGGCTCGGCGACGGCCCGGCGCACATCCACGGCCATGTGGCCCGGCCCGTCCTGGTGCATCTGGACCGCTTCGATGCGCGCACGGTACTGGACCTGGGCTGCGGCAACGGCTGGCTGACCGCGGCCCTGGCGCGTTGCGGCTTTGACATGACGGGTCTTGACAGCAGCCAAAGCGGCATCGACATCGCCCGGCAGGCGCATCCCGAGGTGTCTTTTCGACACGCCGACGCTCTGCAGCCGCCCGAGCGGGACCTGCACAACCGTTTCGACGCCGTGCTGGCCGTTGAGACCCTGGACCATGTGGTGCAACCTCGCCTCTTGCTGAAGCACGCCACCCAGATGCTTCGGCCCGGCGGCTTGCTGGTCGTGACCACGCCCTACCACGGCTACATGAAAAACCTTGGCCTGGCCTTGAGCGGTCGTTTTGATCTGCGGCTGCAGGCGCTGCAGGACAACGGGCGACTGAAGTTCTTTTCGCGCAGCACGTTGACTGCCCTGGTCGAAGAGTGCGGCTTCGCGGACATCGGCTTTGAACACCTGGGGCGTGTCTCCCCGCTTGCACGCTCGATGCTGGTGACCGCGCGGCGGCCAGCCGCTTGATGCCAGGGCATTCCCATCAGCGGCGCGCTGCCGCTGCTTGGCGCCGGCGGGCCTGACGAGCTTCCTGCATCTTGGCGTCCACCAGCATGCGAAACCACAGGCCCTGCAAGAACGCGAAGTAGAGTCCCTCGCGGCCATCCAGGAAGCCCAACCTGAACAGGTAGCGGTAGACAAAATAGGCCGTGGCCCGCAGGCCTGCGGGCAGCTGGTAGTAGATCCCTTTGAGCCAGCGTGTGCGCTGCCGCGGGTCGCCGCCCAGACGGGCCTGCAAGATGCCCGGTCTGGGCTCCACGCTGTCGCCGCGCAGCATCTCTGCAACCTCCAGGTCGCTCCAACGGTTGTGCCGCGCCGTCCAGTCGCTCAGGGCCACCGAGTTCTTGTCGTGCATGCAGCCGGCCAGGCGGGCGGCCGGCTGGTCAGACACGAAGTGCTGGTCGTAGAGTCGGTTTTCGCACGCACCATGACCGCTTCGAAACAGACGCAGGTGCCATGGATTCAGGCCGCTGTGGCCCAAGCGGCGACCCATGAAGTAGTCCAGCCGACGCAGCATGTAAGCCCGGTGCGAAGCCTTCTCCCCTGCGTCCAGCACAGCCAGGATGGCGGCCACGGCACGGTCGTCCAAGACTTCGTCCGCATCCAGGTGCAATTGCCAGGCTGCGCCCGATCGCAGGCGTTCGATGGCCCAGTTGCGCTGTTCGGCGTAGTTGCGAAACTCACGCTGCACAAATTCGGCCTGGGCGCCAATCTGCTGCATCGTGCCGTCGGTGGAGAACGAATCCACCACCAGAGGAAACGGATCGATCTTGCGCGCCTGCGCCAGTGTCTGCGCGACGATGTTTTCGCAGTTGAAGGTCAGCACCACGACGCGGCAGCGCGCGATTGCCGGAGTTCCGTTGTGATGCGCAGTCATGCCGCCTCCAGCTGCAGGTGGCCCATGGCACCTTTTGCGTAAGCGCTCCAGCTGAATTCGCGCGCGCGGCGTGCCGCGTTGCGTCCCATGGCGGCGCATCGCTCGCGGTCACGGTACAGCAGCTCGAGTTTTTCGTGCACGGCTTGCGCGCTGCGCTCGGGAATGATGAAACCGTCAATGCCGTCCCGCACGATGTCGGCCGGCCCGTTGGCCGTGACGATCACCGGCAGGCCACAGGCCATGGCTTCCAGCACCACCAGTGGCATGCCCTCGACCAGCGTCGGGAAGACGAACACATGCGATTGCCGATAGCGCTGCGCCAGCGCCGGCCGGGTCTGATGCGGCACGTGGTTGAACAGGGGCGCAAAGGGTTGCAGCGGTCCACGCTCACCTACCTCGCTGCCCACCAGGGTGAGCCGGGTGCCGGTGCGGGCAAAGGCCTGGTAACCGCGCAGCAGGTAGCTCAGACCCTTGCGCTGAGTCAGCTGACCGGCATAGATGACTTCGAAGGTGTCTGCGGCCATGGGCTGCGCCGCCGGTGTGAAGTTCATCAGATCGACGCCGTATGGCACGACACAAAGCTTGTCGCGGCCAACGCCCTGGGCCACGAAGCTGTCCGCGGCGTAGCTGGACCCCACCAACACCGCGTCGGCAAGTTCGATCTCCCGGTCGAGCCTTTCTTCGTGGCCAGGCCCCCAGTCGTCAAAGCCGGGCCAGGTGCTGGCGAAGCCGGGTTCCAGCGCCAGTTCTTCGTCGCGCACGCGACGACGGTGCCGGTGGTGGGCCACCGGGTAGTTGAGCAGGCGCCGCGCGCCGGTTCGGCCTGCAGTCTGGAAAGCGGGCAGCGCAAATCCTTCGTAGGCCACGACGCAGCGCGCGCTTTCGGCGAGCCGGCCACCGGCTTGGGCCACCGCTTCGCGCACCTGCATGTGCAAGCGGTTCGTCCAGCCGTGGCGCAGATCGCTCGGCAGCCAGCGGCTGCGACCGATCAGCGCCGAGCTCCAGTCAGCCAGCACGCCAGCCTCGCGCGTGAGGTGAGCCAGGCCAGGGTCACCGAGCTGGCGCCGGCCCACGGTCTGTTTGTACAAACGCCCACCCAGCGGCACCGCCGCCAGCGCTCTTTCCCACAGCCGATCCTTGTTGACATAGGGGCGCACAAAGTCGCGCAGCTGTCGGGCGCGCGTCAGGGCCAGCGCCAGATGGTTGAGCTCAGGTGCGTTGAAGTTGACGACCAGCGCACCGGCTTGGGATGCATTCATGGCGACACAGCCTAGCCCCGGTTTGTGACGCGCCACGGGACGCTGAATGGACTGTGCGGCCCAGGACGGACCTGACTCACGGCTGCCACATTGCGCCGCTACCTTCCGTGCCGGGCTCAAGGCGCGCCGCATCTCGCATGCGCCGGCTCCAGATGCTGAAACCGTCGTTCTCCGGCGTGACAGGGGAAGCCTTCGCGGGCCTGTGCAAGACCATGAACATCCTGATGTGCTCGGTGCCCTTCCGGCCGTCGGTGGGCGGCATCGAGACCGTGTCGGCCATCCTGGCCGAACAATTCCATCGCGCCGGCCACCGGGTCACGCTGGTCACGCAGACCCCCGGCGACGGACCCGACCCCGAGCCCTATGCCCTCCTGCGCCGCCCCGGTGCAGCAGCGCTGTCGCAGGCTGTGCGCGACTGCGACGTGGTGCTGCACAACAACATCAGCTTGCGTCTGGCCTGGCCGCTGCTGGCCTGGCGCCGGCCCTGGGTGGTGGCGCACCACACCTGGCTACCACGCCGCGGCCCTGGCGCTGCCGCTGGCCGACTCAAACGCGGGCTGCTGCCACTGGCCAGCCACATCGCCGTCAGCGATGCCGTGGCGCAGGACCTGCCGGTGCCCAGCCAGGTGATCCCCAATCCCTTCGACCGCGATCGCTTTCGTTGCCTGTCCGGTGTGGAGCGAAGCCGCGAACTGGCGTGTGTGGGTCGGCTGGTCAGCGACAAGGGCGTGCCGGTGCTGCTGCAAGCGCTGGCGCTGCTGCGCGATCAAGGCAAGGCCCCGCGGCTGAGCATCATCGGCAGCGGCGCCGACGAGCCAGCGCTCAAGGACCAGGTGCGACGACTCGCACTGCAGGCGCAAGTGCGGTTTGCCGGCAGCCTGGTGGGGCAGGATCTGGTGCGCGCGCTCAACGCGCACCGCGTGGTCGTGGTGCCCTCGGTATGGGAAGAACCCTTCGGTCTGGTGGCACTGGAAGCCCAGGCCTGCGGCTGCATCCCCTTGGTGGCGGCCAGCGGGGGCCTGCCGCAAGCGGCCGGGCCGGCGGGTGTGGTCTTTGCCAAGGGGGACGCGGCGGCGCTGGCCCACCAACTGGTGGCCGTGCTGCGCGACGCACCTCGGCACGGAATCGGCAGCGATCCGCGTGTGCAGGGGCACCTGCAACGCCACCATCCCGAAAGCGTGGCCGCGGCCTACTTGCGGGTGCTTGACGATGCGCAACGTGCTGTCGGCCCGCTGGCCCGCGCGGTTTGAGCGCCTTGCACGGCCTGCGCGGCCCGTGCGGTCCGCGCGCGGCGCCGGCCGCGCCGTGCCGCAGCCGCCAGTCCGCGCGCCGTGGGCACTGTCGGCCGCCGCCGAACGGGGCCGCCGCCAGGTGGTGGCGCTGGTGCTGTTGGTGTACTTGCTGGCCATCTTCGAAGGCGCGCTGCGCAAATGGGTGTTGCCGCAATACAGCCAGTACATCTTCTTCATCCGCGACCCGGTGCTCATCGTGGCCTACGCCATCGCCTGGCGGCACGGCCTGTGGCCGCGCGGGCAGCTGCTCTTCACGGTCAGCCTGTGGATGGCCGGTCTGGGCGCGCTGCTGGGCGCGTTGCAGGCCGCCAGCGGGCCGCCCAGCGAGCTGCGGCTGATCCTGGGCGTGTATGGCTGGCGCGCCTACTTCCTTTACGTGCCGCTGGCCTTCCTGGTGGGCCAGGTGTTCCGTCGCCGCGACCTGATGCGCTTGTTCAAGCTCACGCTGTGGCTGGCCATGCCCATTGGCGCCCTGGTGATGGCGCAGTTTTTCTCGGCCCCCGGCGCACCCATCAACGTCGGCAGCGCGGCCAACGAAGAGCTGCAGTTCCGCGGCCTCACTGCCACGGCCGAGCGCACACGGCCGATGGGGCCTTTTGCCTCGGGCGCTGGCCAGCAGCAGTTCACGGCCACGGCCTGTGCCGTGGCGCTGGCCTTCTTCCTGACGCCGCGCCACCTGCCCCAACCATCCCTGCTGCTGCTGGCCGCAGGCTCGGGCGGCGTGCTCACGGCGCTGGCCCTCAGCGGCAGCCGGGGCACGGTGTTGCAATGTGCGTTGGCCGTCGGCTTTGCGGTCGCGCTCGGTCTGCTCGGCCGCGGTGCTGCGCTCAAGCGGCGAGCCGTGCTGTGGCCTGCCGTCTTGGGCTTGGCAGCGCTGACGCTGTACCCGGTGCTGTTTGCCGAAGGCTTTGCCTCCTTCATGCAACGCTGGAGCGCGGCCGAAGCTGCGGAAAGCCGCAGCTTCGAGTGGGGTGTCTTCGGCCGCGCGTTCTATGGGCTGATCGACTTTGTGCGTCTGGTGGACGAGGTGCCGCTGCTGGGCTATGGCCTGGGCTACGGCGGCAATGCCAGCGTCACCCTAGGCGCAACCATCGACGGCGTGCAGCCCGGCCTTTTGGCCGAAACCGACTTTGCCCGCCACATGGTGGACCTGGGTCCGCTGGCCGGGCTGGGGTACATCGCGTTTCGGCTGGCGCTCGCGGTCTGGCTGACGGCGCGTGTGCTGCGTCTGGCGCGCCGGAGCGAAGACCCGATGCCGATGCTGCTGCTGTCCTACGTGGCCTATGTGCTGGTGATGGGGCAGATCACTGCGCAGGGCAGCATCAACGTCTACGGCTGGCTGTTCATGGGGCTGTTGATCGCCGCCTGTCGGCACGCCGCCCCGCGGCCTGCGGCAAGTCCGCCGCCTGCCCTGCAGCCACGGTTCAAGCGATGAGCACCCCGCGCGCCGGCGCCACCCAAGAGCAAGGGCAGGAGATGGAAACACAGACGAACACCGGGATGGCCATGGCGGCCCATATCCCCTCCGACACGGCCCCCGTCACGCTCAACGACATGCCTTTGGCCGTTCCCCATGGTGCGGGCTATGGCTGGTCGGCAGCCCCTGCGCCGCATTCCTGTGGCTACCTCGTGCCCAAGGTGCTGCAAGTGCTCAAAGGCCTGAGCGTGAAACGTGTGCTCGACATCGGTGCCGGCAACGGCGCCTTGTGTGCAGCGCTTTCGCGCGCCGGGCACGACGTGGTCGGCCTCGAGCCCGACCTCGCAGGCGTGGTGCTGGCCCGGGCGGCGGCCCCGCAGGCCTTGTTCGAGCAGGTGGGCGTTGAGGCCGACCCCGAGTTGCTGCGCCAGCGCCACGGCTACTTCGAGGCCGTGGTCTCGACCGAAGTCATCGAACACCTGCATGCACCGCACCGGCTGCCGGCCCTGGCTGCAGGCATGTTGCCGCCGGGCGGCTGGCTGGTGGTGACCACGCCCTACCACGGCTACCTGAAGAACCTGGCCTTGTCATTGACAAACCACTGGGACCGGCACCACACCGCGCTGTGGTTCGGCGGGCACGTCAAGTTCTGGAGCCGCCGCACCTTGACGCAGCTGCTGCGCGACAACGGCTTCGAGGTCACCGCCTTCCACGGCGTGGGGCGACTGCCCTGGCTGTGGAAGAGCATGGTGCTGGTGGCACGTCGATGTGAAGGCGACGTCGGCGCAGGCCGCGTACGAGGCGCCTGAGCGGCTGTGAATCTGATCTTTCTCGCCCACCCGGAGTTTCTGGGCCTGCGCAGCCAGGCGCACTTCGTGCGCATGCTTTCCACGGCTTGCCAAGCGCGCGGCCACAGCGTTCAGGTGCGACAGCCCAGCGGTGCGCTGCAGCCCCGTGTGCGGGGCACGTCAGCCGCCAGGTGGGGGGCAAAATGGGCGAGCAAATGGGCGACCAAATGGGCGGGGTATGCCGAGCAATATCTGCTCTTCCCGCGTGAACTGCGAAGGCTGGCCTTGGCTGATGCCGCCGACACGCTCTACGTCTTCTGCGACCAAGCGCTGGGGCCGTGGGTGCCGGCGCTGGCGCATCGGCCGCATGTCGTGCACTGCCACGACCTGCTGGCGTTGCGCTCGGCTTTGGGCGAAGTGGCCGAGAACCCCACGCGCGTCACGGGCCGGCTGTACCAGCGCTACATCCGCCGCGGCTTCATGCAGGCCCGCCACTTCATCTGCATCTCGCGCAAGACGCAGCAGGACCTGCACCGCCTGGGTGGCGTGGGTGCGCTCACCTCCGAGGTCGTCTACAACGGCCTCAACCACGCCTATGCGCCGATGCCCGAGGCGCGCGCGCGGCAGCTGCTGCAAGAGGCCCGTGTACCCGTGCCTGACGGTCCCTGGCTGCTGCACGTCGGCGGCGGGCAGTGGTACAAAAACACGCCGGGCGTGCTGGCGCTGTACGGCGCCTATGCGCGCGCCGTGGGGCAGGCGCAGCCGGCAACGATCCTGCCCCTGGTGGTGGTGGGCCCTGATCCCACGCCATCGCTGACCCAATCCGTGGCGAACCTGCCGGTCGGCGCCCGCGTGCTGTTTGTCAACGGCCTGCAGCCGCAGGCGCTGCAAGCGCTGTATGCCCAGGCCGCGGCATTGCTGTTTCCCAGTCTGGCCGAAGGCTTTGGCTGGCCCATCGTCGAAGCCATGGCCTGCGGCTGCCCCGTCATCACCACCGCCGAGCCCCCGATGAACGAGGTCGGCGGCGACGTGGCGCTGTACCTGCCCCGCCTGCGCGACGCGAAGGACCTGCCCGACTGGTCCACGACCGGTGCGGCCGTGCTGAAGGGTCTGCTGAACGAGGACGCCGCACAGCGCCAGCAGCGCGTCACGGCAGCGCTGGCTCGCGCGGCGCGCTTCTCGGCCGACGGCGCCATCGATGCCTACCTGCGCATCTACGAGCGGGTGTTGCAGGACGAGCTGCCTGCACAACCCAGTGCCGCACCCACGTGAGCCCATTACGCCCAGCCCCATGAGTACTTCCCCCTTCAACCCCAAGCCCGCGCCGCACGGCGGCGTGAACGAATCGTGCGGCGCGCCGGCCCGTCGCGAAGCCTTGTTGCGCCTGCTGGCCTGGGCCGCAGCAGCCCCGCTGACCGGCTGCAGCGCCAGCCTGGAGGGTGACGCGCCAGCGGTGGCATCGCCACCCCCGCCCCTGGCGCCGCCGCCTCCTCTTCCCCCTCCTCCGCCACCGCCACCGCCGCCTTCGGACTCCACCGCCATCAGCCGCTTGAAGGCGGCCTTGCTGCAGCCGCCCCTGCAGGCCGGCACGGCAGCGCTCACGGTGACCCAGGGCAGCGGCAACAACCCGGTCTCGGGCTTCGGCGCCACGGCACAGGTGCTGCCGGCCTTCAACAGTGCCAACACCGCCAGCCTGGCCACTGTCGCTGAGGTGTGGGGCTTTCGGCGAGACACCTGGTCAGTACCCGCGCCTGGTGCTGCCGCCATCGCGGGGGTCCCAGTGTTCCCCGTTCAGCGCAGCCACCCGGCGGCCACGCGGGGCAGCGAAGGCGTGTGCGCGCTGCACTTCAGCATGCAGGGGCGTGCGCTCGAGGTGCTGTTTGCCGGCACGCAGGTGGAGCTCACGCTCATTGCCGACGGGCGGGTGCTGGCCGGCGGCTTCATCAACACCATGCTGGCCGGCGGTGTGCCTGGCGCCGCCTTGAACGCACCCAACACTTTCGTGCGCATCGACCTCGGCAGCGCCGCGCCACGCCGGATTTCCTTGTACGCACGCAGCTCGCAGGGGCCTTGCGCCATCGCCGTAGCTGGCGACGAGCAGGTGCAGCCGTGGGACCGCTCGGCCGAGGCTTCGATGTCAGGCATGGCCGATTCCTACGGCGGCTATGGCGCTGTGCTGTGGTCCAGCGGCGGCCCCCTGTGGGAAGCCGCCGCGCTGCTGGGCATTGCGCACATGGACATCAGCGCCGCCGGCGGCACGGGCTATGCACCGAACTCGGCACCCGGTGCCGGCAACGAAGGCGATGCTTTCCCGGCCCGGCTGGCCACCACCACGGCCGGTGCGCCCGATCTTTTCATCACCGCAGGGGGCATCAACGACAACAACTCGCAGGCGCTCTTTCCCTACGCCACCGCCGACGCGGCGCGCCTGGGTTTCGAAGCGGCCACGCGCAACTACTTCGCCGCCTTGCGCGCGGCGCTGCCGCAGTCGCTGCTGGTGGCCATGGGGCCCTGGGCGCCGCGCGAGAACATCCCCCCGAACCCTGTGGATCTTTCCAAGGCCGAGGGCATTGCCGCCGCCCTGGCCGCCGCGGGTGGGCCCTGGGTGTTTCTGGACAACCTGCGCGGCGGCTGGCGCTGCAGTTCAGGTGCCAGCGCTGCTGCAGGCCCAGGCGAAGCGGGGCCCTGGCAGACCGGCACGGGCCGCGTCGGCGCGCCCACGGGCGTGGGCAACGGCGACCGCTTTGTAGACCGTGATGGCACCCACCCCACAGCGGACGGCGTGCAGCACCTGGGTGCGCGCATGGCCGAGGGTGTGCGCGCCGCACTCGCCACGCTCTAGGCTCGGCTCGGCTCGGCTCGGCTCGGCTCCGCTCGACTCGGCCCGACCCGCCCCAGAGCCGTCAAACGTAGTGGGCCGTGACGGCATGGCGCTTCTCGCTGCTCTCGGCAAGCCCGGCCTGTGGACAACGGCCGATCAGCAGACACAGCTGATCACCGGCCGGTTCACCTTTCAGACCCAGCCCGCGCAACACGCGGGCCGCCAGGCGCAGTGCCGGCCGTGAGGTCGGGCTGCTGCCGTCCACGGGGTAGCCCCAGCGCCGTTCTACCTGCAGTCCGTGCCGACGCAGCAGCACCGCAAAGGGATGGCTGAAGACCGGGGCGATGTGGGTGGGGTCGCCGATACGGTCGAACTGTTTGAGGTGCCCCAGCAACAGCAGGCGCAGGCGCGCCTCCACCGAGTGCAGATTGGGTGTGGTCAGCAGCAGCCGGCCCTGGGGATGCAGCACACGTGCGATCTCGCGCAGCAGCGCGCCAGGGTTTTCGACGTGTTCGATGAACTCCACACACAGCACCAGGTTCAGCGAGTCGGCTTCAAATGGCAGCACCGGCGCATCCAGGTCGGCCTCGATGAAGGTTATGCCCGGCGTCGGGTCGGCCGGCCGCGCGATGTCGATGCCGTGAAGGTCTTGGTAGCCGTGGGCCAACAGCCTTTCCAGCATGGCGCCGCTGCCACAGCCCAGATCGAGGATGCGCGAGCGGCGGTCGTGCACCTGCGCCAGTGCCTGTTCGATGATGTGCGGGTGCAAGCCGGCATTGGCGCGTTCAGTCTTGGGCATGGCGTTGCATTCTTTGGAGGCCTCGCAGCGTATCCGCAGGCCGTGACAAAGCTGTGTGCGCTGGCGCCATGAGCAGAAGGGGTTAGGAGCGGGGCCGCCTCATGGCCATAAAGGGCCACGCCGGCCGAGCCTGGCGACTTGGTGCGGGGCTAGCGTTCGCGCCAGCCCATCCCCACCCAGGTTTTTGTGAGTCCACACAGCGCAGCGCTCGCCCCACCAGCCCACCGCACGGACATCGAGGGCCTGCGCGGCGTGGCCGTGCTGGCGGTGGTGGCCGTGCATGCCTGGCCCGAGGCCTTGCGCGGCGGCTTTGTCGGCGTCGACATCTTCTTTGTGCTGTCGGGCTATCTCATCACGGGGCTGATGCTGGGTGCCATGGCGCACGGCCGTTTCAGCCTGGCGGACTTCTACCAGCGCCGCGTGCTGCGCCTGTTTCCGGCACTGTGCACGGTGCTGGTTTTTTGCGCGGTGGCGGCGGTGTTCACCTTTCCCAGCGAAGCGCGCCAGATCGGCAAACACATCGTGGCCAGCGCGCTCTTTGCTTCCAACCTCGCGCTGTGGCAAGAGGCGGGTTACTTTGACGCCAGCTCCGAGAGCAAGCCTTTGCTGCACCTCTGGTCGCTGGGCATCGAAGAGCAGTTCTACCTGCTCTGGCCGCTGCTGCTGCTGGCGGCTTGGCGCTGGCGGCGGCAGGCACCGCAGCTGATGCTGGGCCTGGTGCTGGGGTTGATGGTCTTGTCATTCTTGTTGAACGTGGTGTGGGTCGTGCCCAAGGCCAAGGGCACCTTCTTTCTGTTGCCCACACGGGCCTGGGAACTGCTCTTGGGCGCCGCGCTGGCCATCCAGCAGCAAGGCCACGGCGTACGGGCGCTGGGCACGCTGGCGCGCCAACTCTCGGCCTCGCGCCTGGGCCCGGTGTTGCACAACGGGCTTGCCGTGGGCGGCGCGCTGCTCATCGCTGCGGCTTTTGTGTTGCTGGACAAACGTTCGGTGTTCCCCGGCTGGTGGGCCCTGCTGCCGACCACCGGCACCGTGCTGCTGCTGGCGGCGAGCGGCCGCGCCTGGGTCAACCGCCAGGTGCTGTCACATCCGGTGCTGCTGTTCTACGGCCGCATCAGTTACCCGCTCTACCTGTGGCACTGGCCGCTACTGGTGTTCCCGGTGCTGCTGGGCTGGGAGTTGGACAACGCGCTGCGCGTGGCGGTGTTGGCGGCCAGCGTGGGGCTGGCTGCGCTGACCACCGAGTACATCGAAGCCCCGATACGGTTCGGCCGCCATCGCCAGCGTGCGCCCTGGGCCATGGGCGGCGTGATGGCCGGCACGGCGGTGGCCGGGCTGGTGCTGATGCTCTCCGACGGGCTGGTGGGCAGCTACCCGCGCAGCGTGCAAGAAATCGCCCGCGCCGACTTTGCGTTTGACTTCGGCGGTTACCGCTCGCACCGCTGTTTCCTGGACCTGGAGCAGGGACCGCAGGCCTATGCCCCCGAGTGCTGGCCCGCAGCCGGCCCGGCACAGGCCGAACGTCAAGCAGACCACCAGCCGCTGACCCTGCTGTGGGGCGATTCGCACGCCGCGGCCTTGTACCCGGGCCTGGAAGGTGGGCTGGCGGGTGCGGTGGCGGGTGCAGGCCAGCGCCCCTTCCTGGCCCAGTTCACCAAAGCACGGTGCCCACCTGTGGCCACGCTGCCCGCATTGGCCAGCCGGCGCTGCCGCGAGGCCAACGAGCACGTGCTGGCGCTGGTGCGCGCGCGCGCGCCCGACACCGTGGTGCTGGGGGGTTACTGGTCCTTGTATGCCGAGGACGCAGACGCCAGCACGGCACTGATGGCCAGCCTGCGCAGCACCGTCGCCCAGCTCCAGGCCTTGGGGGTGCGACAAGTCGTGGTTTTGGGGCAGCTTCCCACCTGGACGATGCCACTGCCGCGTGTGCTGCTGCGCGAATGGAACCGTCTGGGCAGCGTGCCCGAACGGACCTTGGCCGCTTTGGACCGCCGCGCGTGGGCGATGGACGCTGGCGTGCGCTTGGCGGTGGCCGGCACGGCGGCGGTCTTCGTGTCGCCCTTCGATCAACTGTGCAACGCGCAGGGCTGCCTGGTGTCGCAGACCGTAGACGGCGTGTCGCGGCCTCTGGTCTATGACGAGTCGCATCTCACCGTGGCCGGCTCGATGGCGCTGGTGCGGCTCAGCGGCATAGCGCTGCTCCACTGAGCGGCGGCGGCTGAAGCGAGCGAAGCGGTATCAGCGCGCATTGCCATTCTGTTGTCACCCCGGGCCGCTAGGGTCCACAGGCGGGCCACCAGCGGGCCGGCGCACGAACCCCGCCCGTGAACCCCGCCCATGAAGCCCGCACCTCCTGCCCAGCTGACCTCGACCCTGAAGGCTGTGCCGCGCGCACGCTGGCAAGCGCTGGGCATGGCCTGGGCGCGGTGGCGAAGGCGGCTGTTGGTCTTTTCCACCGGGCAGATGTCGGTTCAACTGCTGGCCTTCGTCACGGGCCTGCTGGTGTTGCGCTGGATGAGTGCCGACGAATACGCCAAGGCCGGCGTGGTGTTCGGCTTCCAGACCCTGTTCACGGCGTTTGTTGATCTGGGCGTGGGCGGCGCGTTGGTGGCCTTGATCGGCCCGCGTGGCCACGAGCCACGCACCGTCGGCCAGTACGTGGCTGCGGCCGCGTGGTGGCGTCGTGCGCTGCTGGCCGTGCTGCTGCCGCTGGGGGCGCTGGGCTTTTACGTCGTCATGTCGCGCCAGGGCTGGCCGGCGCAGGAGGCGGTGCTGCTCTACGGCTGCATTGCCGTGGCGCTCTATTTCGCCGGCGTGACGGCATGGGCCACCGCGCCCCTGTTGCTGAACCAGCGCCTGGGGGCGCTGTACCTGGCCTTGATCGCCGGCGCCAGCGTTCGTTTGATCGGGGCCTGGGTGCTGCACCAGGCGGGGCGGCTGGACGCCGTCGGCATCACGCTGCTGGGCACGGGCGCCAGCGTGCTGACCTCGGGTCTGTGCTGGCACGCGGCACGCTGTCACGTGCAGGCGCCCATGCGCAGCAGTGCCCAGGTGCGC
>Ga0163144_10009481_pt1 | contig 20897 bp, 15 predicted proteins | sample OliLak19BULKMAT1_FD_123175 | JGI IMG/M metagenome (GOLD analysis project Ga0163144, IMG submission 123175) | Freshwater microbial mat bacterial communities from Lake Vanda, McMurdo Dry Valleys, Antarctica - Oligotrophic Lake LV.19.BULKMAT1 | ecosystem: Environmental > Aquatic > Freshwater >... | reverse complement strand
CGCGACAGCCAGGAAGAGGCCAAGGTGCAGTTCGAGTCCGCGCTCGCCGAGTTCATCGCGGTGACGGGGGTGGACGTCAAGGATCTTGAGTCACGCTACGCGGCGCTCACCAAGGAGTTCGACCGGAGCAAGTCGCGGGCCCAGACGGTATCCGACCGCATCGAGAGCGTCGAGCGGGTTGGCGAGGCATTGTTCCGCGAGTGGATAGAGGAACTCGGGCAATACTCCAGCGACACGATGCGACTTGCCAGCGAGCGGCAACTCGACCAGACACGGGTTCAATACGACCGTCTCGTGGACGCTATGCAGACGGCGGAATCAAAGATGGAGCCCGTCCTCGCGGCGTTCAATGACCAGGTTCTGTTCCTGAAGCACAACCTGAATGCGCGGGCTGTGGCATCTCTCCAGGAGACGGTGACACAGGTACAGAGCGATGTCGCCGCGCTCGTCCGGGAGATGGAGGCGGCGATCGTGGAGGCCAACTCGTTCATCGACCAGTTGAACGCAGACTAGCCCGGGACGCGGCCGTCGCGGCCTCGCGTGCGAGGTCCGCCACGCCGCGGCGGGGCGCGGTAATGACATTTCTGCCGCGGTACCGCTCCGAAACCTTGTGGGCAAGTTCGGTCGAGCCCCAGAGGACCACGAGGTCGGCCCATGCGCAATCGGCGTCCGCTTCCGCCTGGTTGCGGGCGCGCGTGCCGTCGATGAGCCGGAGCCCGAGGTGGTCCCCGAGAAGCCGCCCAAGGTCCTCGCGGGTTGACGGCGAGCCGCCGACTACGCACAGGCGCGTCCAGCCGCACGCGGCGAACGCGGCCAACATCGCCTGGGTGCTTCCGCGATTGACCGAGCCGCCGCAGATCTCGCAGTCGGCCTGGCTCGCCGCGGGTACGGGCGTTCGACCTCCCGACCCACCCTCCGCGCGCGCACGATTGGAGCAGTCACCGCGCGAGCACACACGCATGAAGGTGTCCGCGAGTACCGCGGCGACGGCTTCGCGCTTGGACACCGCGATGCGGGGCTTGCGCGGGTTGGAGAGACCCGCGGACTGGAGGGCCGCATCGTAGAGGGCGGGCTCGCCGCCGAACCCGAGTTCGCGGAGCAGGTCGATCTTTGAGATGTCCGAGGATGCGGCGGTCATGGCGGCGCAAGCCTACACGCGATGGCGGGTTGGGGAATGCGGGAGGAGCGTTAGAACCCGGAGCGCCCCCCCAAAGCGACGGGTTGCGCCCCACGCGATTGATGAGGCCCGACGAAGAGTTTGTGTACGACAACTTGTTGAAGGCGTTCCACCCAGGCCGCGCAACCCGTCGCTTGCGATCCGGGCTCTGACAAGCCCGGGGCGCTCCAGGCTCTGACGTTTCTCCGTCAGTTCGGTGAGGTCGCCGGCGGCTCTCCGGCCGCGAGCTTCAGGCCGATGATGCCGGCGGCGACGATCCCAACACAGACCCACTGCATAATCGTCAGGCGCTCGCCGAGGATGAACCAGCCCGCCGCGGCCGCGCCGATCGCGCCGATCCCGACCCAGACGGTGTATGCCACCCCCAGCGGGAGCGACTGCATTGCCTTCGCGAGGAGGATGAAACTGATCAGCATGGCCACGATGGTGATGATGCTGGGCCACAGGCGTGTCCACCCGGCGGTGGACTTCATGCTGGTTGCCCAGATGACCTCGAACAGACCGGCGATGATGACGTAGACCCAGGGCAGCATGGGGGATTGTTGGGCGCGTTCCGCCCTCAGTCCGCCGGAACCAGCGCGGGTATGCCGACAGCGGTCCCCACCGGGCCACCTGGAGTCTGTGTCCACGGGGACAGCCCGAACATAGCGTCCATGTTCATGAGCAGGAGCGTGCCTGGCGCCGCAGCAGCGCGGCGGGAAGGCTCGAACGAATCGCCGGCGTAGCGTGTACCCGCCGAGATGCAAACCGCGTCCATGCGCCCTTCGAAGAACGAGTTGGCCTGCCCGTCGCCATCTGTGTCAGCACCGATCATGAGGGGCAGTTTGTTCATGGTGCGCGTGGCCCCCTGCCCCGGGCCACGTGCACTGCCCGTCAGTTTGCCGTCCACATACACGCGGCACTCCGTCCCGTCGTAAATCCCGGCCACATGGTGCCAGGTGCTCGGCGAGAGCGTCACCGACGACTGCGCCTGAACGTACTTGCCGTTCAGATGCACGGCGAAGTGCGGCCGTCCGCCGTTGGCGAACAGCCCGAACTCGGAACTCTCCGCGCGGGAGATCAGGCCCACACGCGGGGCGAACCTGTCGGCGTTGATCCAGCACTCGACAGTGAACGGCCCGTCAGGAATCTCGACAAAGGGGCGGTCGAGCCGGAGGGCATCGTTCCCGTCGAGCATGATCGCAAGGTCGGGTGAGGCGATGCCGGGCACGGGGAGCGCCTCGATGCCCAGCGGCACGGGCAGCGCCCGCTCGGGCAGCGAATAGCGGTGCCCCGGCATGTGTACATCCGTGTTGATGCCCAGGGTTGGTGGACGGAAGAACTGGTCGATGCCATCCGGGCCGCGGCGGAATCGAAACGAGAACTCCGCGGCCTTGCCCGGCTCGACCGTCGCGTGCCGGTGGTCCGGGTCCATGACCCAGCGCAGGTCGCCGGAGTCGGGCGTGACGGTGAACTCGATGGACCGGCTGGTTGTGTTGGGGATGGTGAGGCGCACGGTCTGCGATGCCTGGCCATCACTTTCCAGCCCGAGGGGCGCATCGAACGCGGGAGAGACGACGTTCTGGCGGGCGCACTCATCGGCGAGTTTGCCCGTCAACTCGCGCACGTCGATGACCTCGCCCACCGGTAACGCGGCCATCGCCACCTGCTGCTTGCGGACGGTGATGAGGTGGTATTGATGGAGCCACCCTGCGCCGGGGACCGTGCCGTCCTGATGCCCGCCGACCGTCGCGAGCGTCACATACTCGATGCCGTCCTTGGGGTCGTAGCGCATCCGGTGGATGTGCCCCGCGAACACGGCGGTCACGTTCCCCGCCGCGAGCAACTCCTTATGGACCTTGTCCCAGTCGTCACCGTACCTGCCCCCGAGCCATCGCGGATGGTGGAGGAACAGGAACACATGATCCGCGTCCTTCGCCCGCGCGAGCACGCCTTTGAGCCAGTCGAACTGCTCGGGGCTCATCCGCTGGCACTCGGGCTTCTCGAAGTTCCGCTCGCCGGTCTCGGGGTTGGGCTCATCGCTGTGGAGCGCGATGAACCAGCAGTTCTTGTGCGCAAAGGCGTACCAGAGGGGGCCGAAGTGCATCTCGTAGTTGGTCTCGTGCTCCGCCGCGGGGCGGCCCTCGCCCCGCCAATAGACATCGTGGTTGCCGGCAACGGGGAACCACGGGCAGCGGAGTTCGCCCATGATGGCCTTGAACTCGCGCATCTGCTCCAGCCACGGCGAGGTCGTGTTGTAGCCGTTGATTAGGTCCCCGACGGTCATCACCAGGTCGGGCTCGAGCATGTTGACATCGCGCACCGCGTCCGCCAGCACCTTCACTCCCTCGACCGGTCCCCCCGTGCGGTCGCCGAACACGGCGAACACAAACGCGTCCGTCTCCTCGGGGAGCGGCAGCACCACCTCGCTTGCCCGGCTGGTCACGAAGCGGGCGGGCGTGGGCTCCTCGGCGGGGTGCTTCGGGTTGTGATGGTGGATGTGACGCTCGTGCCCGATGTTGTCCTGGGCGAGCGCGCCGGCGACGGGGAGATGTGTGAGAAACAGTGTGAGCGGGAGAACGAGTCGGGGCATCATGGGCGGGAGTGTAGAGGAACGGCGGGGCCGTGTCTGAGTCCCGAGCTCGAGCGACGGGTCGCTCCGTGTGTCCAACTCCGCCAACGAAGTTATCTGCCCCGCGCAGATCGGCGGTTTCTGAATGTCATTCCTCCGGCAACGCGCACGAGCCGCCGTTCTTGACGTGATAGTCCTGGTGATAGTCCTCGGCGTGGTAGAACTCGCCCGCGGTGTCCACGCCGGCGACCTCGGTCGCGATCCTTTTGCCCTTGAAGCGAGGGTTCGCCGCCTGGTCAGTGACGAACTTGCGGGCCGCGGCGAGTTGGTCGGCATCGCTCGCGAAGATCGCTGAGCGGTACTGCGTGCCGGTGTCGGGTCCCTGACGGTTCATCTGGGTCGGATCGTGGAACTTGAAGAACGCGGCCAGGAGTTCGGTATAGGAGATACGGGCAGGATCAAACACAATCTTCACAGTCTCGGCGTGTCCCGTGGTGCCGGTGCAGACGGCCTTATAGCCCGGGTTCTTTCCTTGCCCGCCCATATACCCGCTCACGGCGTCGATCACGCCGGGGGTCTGCTGGAAGCGGTCCTCAACTCCCCAGAAGCACCCGCCCGCAAAGTACGCGGTCGCGGTCTTGATGGGGCGTGAGGCCTCGGGCCACTCCGCGCCCTTCTCAACAAACTCCAGCGACGCGGAGTTCATGCAGTAGCGAAGGCCGCTGGGCTTGGGGCCGTCTTCGAAGACGTGCCCGAGGTGCGCACCGCAGCGCGAGCAGAGGCTCTCGACCCGCTTCATGCCATACGCGTCATCGCGCTCGTGGGCGACGTGGTCCTTGTCGAAGGGAGAAAAGAAACTCGGCCAGCCCGTGCCGGACTCGAACTTCGCGCCCGAGGAGAACAGCGGCAGCCCGCACAGGCGGCAGACATAGGTGCCCTCTTTCTTGTTGTCGAGAAGCGTGCCGCAGAACGCGGGCTCGGTACCCTGGTTGAGGATGACCTTCGCCTCGGCCGGCGTAAGTTTCTTCGCGAGTTCGTCAATTTTCGACTGCGAGAGCGGGGTGATGTCGTACGCGGCCCGCGAGTACGCGGGAGCCGCCGGGGCGTCCTTGGTTGCTTTCACGGCTTCCTTTCTTTTTTTCGTTTGCTGGATCAACTCTGTCAGGCTGGAGTCTTCACCGGGGTGGGTGGCGGTGGGGGGGCCAGAAAGGATCGGCCGTAGAGCGTACATGCCTGTGGCGGACAGGGCCGCAGAACAGGCGAGGAGTGCGAGCATGGGCAGGAGTTTCATGGGGGGATTCTCTGAGAGGTGATTGCAACATCAGAGCCCGGAGCGCAAGCGACTACCTTGTCAGACCCCGAACCGCAAGCGACGGGTAGCGCGGCCCGCGTCGCACCCGCGAGGAGCATGTCGTTCACTCGCTTCGTCGGGTTTATCGAGCGCCTGGGGCGCAACGCGTCGTTTGCGCTCCGGGCTCTGATAACCCGCCGTTTCTCCTACAATACGGGTGTGGATGACCTGAACAATCTGTCGCTTTCCGACCTCTATACAGACCTGGGCAGCACCGGGTTCGTTCGGCGTTTATTTGAGTTGGCACGCGACGAGGACCTGGGCCAGCCCCGGCCTGGCCGGGCTCCGATAGAAGGTGACTTGACCAGCGCGGCGGGGATCGAATCCTCGGTCACCGGCGCGGCGGACTTTAACGCCCGGCAGGGTGGGACGATCGCCGGCCTGGCCACTCTCGCCGACCTGATCGACGTGTTCGGTGTTCGAGTGAAGTGGTCGCCGCACGCCGCGGATGGCGAGCGTGTTGCCCCGGGTATGTGCCTGGGAAGGCTCACAGGCCCGATGGTCGAAATCCTCGCCGTCGAGCGCACGCTCTTGAACCTGGTCGCTCGCCTTTCGGGAGTCGCCACCCGCACGGCGGAGTTTGTGGCGATGATCGCCGGGCTGCCGACCAAACTTCTCGACACGCGCAAGACCACTCCCGGCCTGCGTGTGCTGGAGAAGTACGCCGTCCGCTGCGGCGGCGGCTTCTGCCACCGACTCGGGCTGTACGATGCGATACTCATCAAGGACAACCACCTCGCCGGTATCCCCATTGCACGGCTGGCGACCGTGGTCGGTGCGGCGATCAAGCGGGCGCGTGAGGCGGCCATCTCCCGAGGAGGTCTGCGCTTCGCCGAGGTGGAGGTCGATTCGCTTGAACAACTCGCCGCTCTGCTCGATGCCCGCGGTGCGGGGGCCGACATCATCCTGCTTGACAATATGAGCATCGCGATGCTCCGCGGGGCTGTGCGGATGCGAGACGGGTCTTCGGCACGCGTCCAACTTGAAGCCTCCGGCGGCGTGCGGCTCGAAACGGTGCGAGAGATCGCGGAAACTGGTGTTGACCGCGTGAGCATCGGGGGCCTGACACACCAAGCCGTGAGCATAGACCTGGGGCTGGACGTGGTCTGAAGCGTGAACAAGCAGCCCGACCGCCCGGTCATGATTTCTTATGAGTCCGACATCCCTCCTATCGGTGCTCCGCGCCTAGGCCTTACCGCGCCCAAGCGGTGCGCCCATCAGTTATCGTCGACTCGATCCATCGGTCGTCCCACGCGTACATCATGGAGCGAAGCGATGGCGGCCCGTTGGTGCCTCCGCCGCGTCCCGGCGCGAGCACCACCAGGTCGGCGGCAGCACCGACCACGATTCGTCCTGCGTCCACCCAGCCGAGGGCATCGGCGTTGCCCGCGGTGATCTGCCACCACCAATATTCCGGCGTGAACGCGTCAACCACCTGCGATTGCGGGCCGGCAAGCCAGACCTCTCGGGCCGCGCGCGCGACGCGCACCATGCTGACCTCCGGCCCGCCCGCGACATCGCTGCCAAGCGCCAGCGGGCGGAACTTCTGCCCGGCAAACTCGCCTGACGACAGGAAACGGTTCGCTGTCGGACAATGCGCGATCACGCTCCGCGATGCCTCCAACTCGCGCCGATCCAGTTCGCTCAGCCAGATGCCGTGGGCGAGCACCGATCTTGGCCCCAGTATCCCCGCCTGCTTGTACACGTCGAGATACGACCGCCCGTGCAGTTGCTCGACGAGTTCGCACTCCGGGAGCATCTCGGCAAGGTGAGTCTGGATCGGCCACCCGCGATCGTGTGCGAGTTTCGCCGCGCCGCACAGGAGGTCCATCGAGCAACTCACCGCGAAGCGCGGTGAGACGGCCGGCTCTATTCGTCCCACGACTTCCAGTCTTGATGCCTCATCGAGTGCTTGTGCTGCGGGCAGCAGGAGGTATTCCGGCGCCTGCTGGTCCATGAGCACCTGGCCGATGTGGCCGCGAATCCCGTGTGCGGCGATGGCCTCGATCGCCGCGCGCGTGCCGTTGTGGTGAACGCTCCCATAGGCACAGATGCCCGTCGTGCCGTGTGAGAGCAGACGATGGGCAACGCGATCGGCCATCGCGCGGGCGAAGTCCGCGTCCTCCCATTTTCGCTCGGCCGGAAAAATCACCGAGTGAAGCCAGTCGAGCAGCGTCATCCCATCAAAGCCGATGGAGTCGAACTGCGGGATGTGGAGGTGGGCATCAATGAAGCCCGGGCAGATCACCCGGTGCGGGTCGAGTTCCGCGCCCTCCTGGACTTCCACTCGCGCGATCCTGCCATCGGCGATGTCGATCCCGCCTCGAACGAGCCTGACCGATTGTGTGCCCGGCGATGTCGCGGGTGCGGCCAGCATGAGCGTGCCGTCAAGGCGGTGGACGTGCTGGCCCTGCGTAAGTGGGTTGGTCATGTTCGCGGAACGCTACACCGCGCTTCGGGCAGAAGGAGGACGCTCGCCCAGTTGTGGTATCGGGCTTACGCGTGTGCCGCGGCACATCAGGATGCGAGGATCGGCGAGCCGGGACAGGGGGCGTCGGGGCGTGGTACCATCCCGGCATGAGCGAGTCAGCGGCAACGGTCCCGTCCAAGCAGCGTGCCCGCAGCGCCGTAAATGTTGCGACCGATTCATCGCCCCGCGAAGCGCCCGAATCCCTCCTCGGCGCCGTTGAGGCGCTGCTCTTCAGCGTGGACCGAGCCTTGGGTTGGGGACGCATCGCCGCGGCGGTCGGGCTGATCGATTCGGAGGCCGCATCGGAGGCGCAGGCACTGGACCGGGAAGGTGCGGACGCTGAGCCAGACACGAATTCCGCGGCGGGCGGTGCTCGCCCGGGGCGAGAGGAAGGCCCGAGCGCAATCATCCGGCGGGCGGTCGCAAGCCTGAACTCCGTGTACGAGCAGACCGGGCGGGCCTTTCGCATCGAGCAGGTCGCGGGCGGGTACCGGGTGATGACGCTCGCCGCCCACGCGCCCGTGCTGGAGCGTTTTCATGGTGGACGCGAGCGGAGCGCGTTGAGCAAGGCCGCGCTGGAAACGCTGGCAATCGTCGCGTACAAGCAACCCTTGACCCGCGCGGGCCTCGAGGCGATCCGCGGCGTGGCGTGCGGGGACATCCTTCGGGCGCTCATCGAGCGGCGGCTCATTACCACGGTGGGTCGCGCGGAAGAACTCGGGCGACCGATTCTCTACGGCACCAGCAAGCGGTTCCTTGAGACGTTCGGCTTGGGAAGCCTCAAAGACCTGCCGACGGTCGAGGAACTGCGGATGCGCACACGAGCCGAGAGCGGGCCCGGGCCGGAAGGGTCCGAACCGGACAGAGCGGAAGCCGAATAGAGCAATGTCGGTATACACAGTGGCCGCACGCGGGGCAGCCGAACAGGCATGTCCGGACAGGTGCCTCCAGCAATAGCACAGGAGTGGAAGCATGGTTCTTCTTGACAGAGCGCTTATCGCGATGAGCGTGATGCTGATTTCGACTGGGACCATTGTTGCGATGGGCATTGGATCGGCCCTCCAGCCGCGCCGGCCGGGTCAGGAGGCTCCCAAGCCGAGTGGTCCGGCTACCCCGCAGCAGCCCGCCACGCCGACACCTGCTGCCCCGTCTGCCCCCGTTCCTGCCCCCGTCGCCCCCGTACCCGGCGTGCCCACATCCGTTCCTGGGCAACCCGCGCCCATGCAGCCGGTGCCGGGCGCACCCGCCAATCCTGGTGGTGGTGGGGGCGTGCAACCCAGCGTTGTGCCAGCGCCGCCCATCCCCGTGCCAACGGGTCCGTCGTTTCTCGACAAGGTCATCACCGCGAGGCAGTCGCAAGATTGGACATTGAAAGTGCATGTCCACCTCGCGGCCTATCAGACCGACCCGAACAAACTCGGCAAGCCCGGCTACAAGGAACTGCAGGTCATCCCGCTGAAGTTCGACACCGCCGCGGTGGTGTTCCCTGTCCCCTACTCCTCGGCGAGCCACACCACCAACTCCGATGGCATCAGGGGAACGCTGCTGTTCGACGATCGGCCGGTCGACAAGGAGTTCGATTTCGCCGACAACTACGCCGGCGGCACGCGCCTGGCCCGGTGGGAGATGCTGAACAAGCAGGGACGGCAGGTGGACCTGAACATCGAGATCCCGATGACCTGCTTCGAGACTATCTTCGACGAGAAACTGGCCGAGAAGGCGATCTGGCCGGTGGGCGGGGCGTGGCCGGGGGAGGCGGCCTCAACCTTTGGCCCTCAACTTGGCGTGGATTATGAATCGCCCGTGATCGCGGCGAAGTTGAGCGAGTGGACCAAGGGCAAGGACGCCAAGACACTCAAGCCGGTCGTGCTCGCAAAGTTTCTTGCGCTGCGCGTTCTCGAAGCCATCCAGCCTTCAGGCCTCGGGCTGGTGAGCGACCGCAACGGGCAACTCGAGGGGTTCGCGCTCCAGGGGGCTTCGCGCACGCTTGAACTCGGGCGAGGGAGCGAGCACGACATCGCCTGCCTGCTCTGCGCCGTATACCGGGCCGCGGGCCTGCCGGCTCGCACGGTCATTGGCTACGACGTGAAGGCGACACCTGGACAGGAAGACACGGTCTTCCGGCGCAACGATGACGACAACGAGGACTTGCGGTCGTGGGTCGAGTTCTACCTGTTCGACGCGGCTGCAAACAAAGGGATCTGGGTGCCGGTCGATGTGGCACGCGCACGCCAGAGTTCGAGCCGGGCAACAGCGCTCGACAAGCCGATGCGGTACTTCGGGACCAACGATGAACTCGACGATGTCCTGCCGGTGGCGTTCCAGTATCACCCGCCCACGACGGTGGTGGCGCATGGCTCTCCGGCGTTCTGGGGATGGCTGACAACGCCGCGCCTGCAGCAGGGCGCATCGCAGTTCATCAGGTTCCAGGCGATGAACACGCCCAAGAGGGGAAAGCCAAAGCAGCGGGACACGGGTCGGTAGTGTTCGACCTGTAAGCTGCGTCCGGCACGGAGTGCCGGTCCACCACAGACAGGCAAACCGGCACGGAGTGCCTGCCGACCAGGAATCACGGCCAGTCTGGGCGCGGCAGGAACGTGTATTTCGGTGTCGTGTTGACAATCCCCGGCGGCACGCTCAGCAGTGTGCCGACGTGGAAGTCCATAAACAGCAGGTTCGCGTCCACGCGATTGGTGTTGTACCAGCGGTGCTTGCGGTCGCCCTCCTCCTGATAGTTGTAGATGGGGTGCGATCCCAGCACCCATGTTTTAGTCATGTCCAGGACGTAAGGCATCTTGCCGCCGTCCTGTGGGATGAGTGTTGTGCGGGCCTCGCCGTCGAGCGTGTGGTCGTTGAGTGTGTAACTCGAACCCAGCAGGTCGTACATGCTCAGCACATAGCCGATGCCGGGGACTTCGCCGCCCTTGTCGGAGGGCGACTTGAACATCTCGAGTTCGAAGGGGTTGTTCTCCGAGTCGGGCGGCACATCGCGATCGAGCAGGTAGCGGTTCAGGGGGCGTCGCTCCGGGCCGTATTCGTCGATGCCGTACGCCGGGAGCGTGCCCTTCTTGCCGCCAAAGAGCGCGCCGATGTTGGTGATGTACCCGCCGCCAACGTCCACTCGCACCTGGGGCAGGGTGTTGTCGTAGTCCTGCATATACAGCGAGATGCCGATGCCGAGTTGCTGGAGTCGTGAGGCGCAGACGGTCGCGCGGGCGGCGTTGCGGGCTGCGCCCAGCGCCGGAAGCAGCAGCCCGACCAGCAGCGCGATGATGGCTATGACCACCAGCAACTCGATGAGCGTGAAAGCGCGTGGAACGCGAAGGGCGAGGACGTGCGGGGAGTGCTTGTTCATAGCGGGCGTGGGGCGGTGTGCGTCCGGGTGCGGGAAAGCAGAACCCGATGATACGGCCAGATTACCCGCAGGTTGCGGAACTCACTTCGGGTTCTGAACGGGTCGTTGCGGCGTGGCAAGATCAAACCACTGCCAAGGCGAGGGCGGGGGGTATTGGCAGGCCCGGGCGGATGATCGGCACGTTGGCCCGCTCGCGCCACAAGGCCAACTGAGTTCGGCGGTAAAGGTCTCGCTCCCGCATCCCCGACACCAGGGCCAACGCGCTGGCGCGGACCCTCGTCCGCAACGCGCCGTCGCTCGCGAAATCAAACAATCGGCTTGCCACAGCCCGTGTGGAGGCGTCTCGGGCAAGACACTCGGGCAACGCGGAAAGCATGGCTTGCGCGATGGGGTGGGCCGCCGCGACCACTGGGACGCCGGCGGCCAGGCTCGCGCACAGGAGCGTTGCGCCCGACGTGGGCTTGCCGTCATCGGGTGCATCCCAGACCGAGACGTCCGCGGCAGCGATGAGCGATTCGATGGGGAGCGCGGAGGCGAGCGTGCCCCAGCGGCGACCGTGCCCGGCGACAAAGCGATCACCCCGGCGCGCATTCGTCGTGCCACGCGGGAGCAGCCCGACGATGCGGACGCCGCCGACATGCTGCAGACCGATCTGGAACGCGAAGCGCATCGCGTCCGCCGCCGCGGGCGGGTCGGCCAGGAGCAGCACGGCCACATCGGCATCTTCGAGACCCAGTGCTTCGCGCGCACGCTTGCGGCTTATGCTGGCGTCCGCGGGACAACGCTTCGGTAGCGGCGGCGCGGGCGCAAGCCGGATGTTGTCGCGCATACGCAGTGCGCCGCGCCCGCTGGACGCGAGGGGTGCCCAGGCCTCGCGGCTCATCAGATCGAGGGTTAGCAGGGTGGTGTCGTCGAGTGCGCGCGAATCGCGCGCGGACTTACCGCTATGCAGCGGTGGGCGTGCGAGAAGCGCACAGCGTGGGAGGACGCGCTTGCCGAACGCCGCACGGGCGGCCGCGAGCATCCGGACCGACCAGCACTGCACCAAGTCGGGTGCCGGCTCGCCGAGGTCGTCGGTGCGGTGGTTGAGAAGCGCTCTCAGGCCCCCGCCCGCCGATTCGGCCCGTCCGATTCGTGTCCCGACGCGGTCGGTCGAGTGCAGGCCCGCCGCCGCGGCGCACCGCTCGCCGATGGAATCGGTGACAAGCCAGAGCGCGTGGGCCGCCTCGGCGATGCTCATGGCCGCGCGGCAGGCCAGCATCGGCTCCTGGCCGTCGTGAGGATCGAGAAGGTGCAGTATGCGGAGCATGGGGTGTGCGGGACAAACGGAACTATTGGTCATCACCCGCGGCGGGGTTCGTCAGCCCCTGGCCGTTGCACGTCCCGTCGGGGCGGTTGCAGCACTTCTTGTATTTCCGTCCCGTGCCCTGCGGGCATGTGTCGTTGCGGCCCAGTCGCTTCTCCGTCTTGAGGGTCGGCACGTTCTTTGTTTGCTCCCCGCCGCCCGCGCTCCCAGCGCGCTGGGCGGCATCGAGATCGCGCTGCTGACGGTCGCTCATGGGCGAAGTCGCGGCGGCGGCTGCGGCTGCGATCGCCCCCCCAACCGGACCGTTTTGGGCGGGGGCCGGCGGGTCCATGCCGGGTCCCGCGATCATGGCACCGAGCATCGCCGGCTGGGAAGCAGGACGGGCGGCGGGGGTGGGGGGGGTGTAGAGGCCGCCCGAGGGAGGCGGGCCGGGGAGAGAGGCGGGACGCGGGGGGGGGTCTGCGGCGGGGATGGGATCTGCGGCGTGATGCGCGCCTTGAAGACGAAGTCCGTCACCTTGTCTCGGACGCCGTCGACCATCTGCTGGAAGAGCGCTGAACCCTCGCGCTTGTACTCGATCTTCGGGTCGCGCTGACTGAACGCGCGGAAGCCGATCGAGTCACGCAGTTGGTCCATCGCGTACAGGTGGTCCTTCCAAGAGGGGTCGAGCGTCTCGAGCAGGAGCGTCCGCTCGAAGTAGAGCAGTTCGGCGCGCAGGATCGATTCGACTTTCGCGAGAACGGCGTTGTCGAGTTCCTCGCCCTCGAGGCGGCGGTTAGCCGCGGGCCACTCTGCCCTGAGGCGGTCCTTGAAGAATGCGACACGCGCGTCGTGGTCCTTGAGTGCAAGGGCCTCATCGATGGTCTTGTGAAGCGTGTCAGACTCGACGTTCTTCTTCGAGCCCGCGAGGAGTTCCTCGCGGCATCGTGCGGGGGGCGTGCGGGAGAGTTGCTCGATCGTCCAATCGAGTCCGAGGCGCTGATTCGCCCACGCAACAAGTTGCTGTGCCGCGCCCTGCGGGCTCTGACGCATCATCGCCATGGTCATCTCCATGGCGAAGTCAACGGGATATTCGATCTCGCGTTTGGCGTAGAGTTCGCGCGATTGCGTCAGGAAAAGCGTGACTACGTCTTCCCGGCCCGTCTGCTGGGCCTTGATGATTTGCTCGACGGAGATAGTGAAGCCGAACTTCCGGTCGCCCCACTTCGAGAGTTCCGCCGGCCCGTAGTCGCGTCCGACAAACTTCGCCAGGCCGTCGAGGTTCGCGGCGTCGATCCGGCGTTCGGCGGCCTCACCCAGTTCGTTCTCGACCTTGCGACGAACCGCCGAGCCGTTGGCACGCAGCTCCTTCGGGTCGAGTTCGACCCCGAAGTGACCCTTGGCCCACTGGGCCAGTCCCTCGGCATCGAAGTCCATCTCGAACTCGCTGTTCTCGGCGGGCATGTACTCGCCCATTGTGACGCCGATCTGCTGGCGCACTTCCTCCTTTGCGTCAGCGCGGATGCGCTTCTCCATGTCGATGAGGTCCATGCCCTTCAGCCGGTCTGGCTCGATGGGCACGTCGATCGTCTGGCGGGCGAACTCCGCCGCGCACTGGGCCGCATAGCCCTTGTCGAGGAAGTCGTCGCACGAGGTGCGGGTGGACTGCTCGATGTAGTCAAAGATCAGGCCCTTGACGTCGCGTCCCTCGAGCACCCGCTGGCGCAGGCCGTAGAAGGCGCGCCGCTGATGCTCCATGATCTCGTCGTACTCCAGCAGGTTCTTGCGGCCCTGGAAGTTCCACTCCTCGACCTTCCGCTGGGCCCGCTCGACGCTCTTGGAGAGCATGGGGTGCTCGATCGCATCGCCCTCGCGCATGCCGAGAGTGGCGAGGATCTTCATGGTGCGTTCGCCAGCGAAACGCTTCATCAGGTCGTCCCCGAGCGAGACGAAGAAGCGGGACGAGCCGTTGTCACCTTGCCGGCCGGAGCGGCCGCGGAGTTGGTTGTCGATGCGGCGGGATTCGTGCCGCTCCGTGCCGATGACGTGCAGGCCGCCCAGGTCCTCGATGTCGGCGAACCAGCCGATGCGATGCATGAGGCACCTCCCATGCCGGTCGAGTTCCTCCTTGAGGGACTTGGCGGACATCGAATCGATCTTCTTGGGGTTCACCCAGGTGTGGTGCATGGCCCAGTGGCGGAGGAGTTTGAGTTCCAGTTGGTCAAAGGGCATCTCCTCGGCCTCGCGCTTGGGGATCTCGAGTTCGCGCGGCGCGATCTTTCGGAAAACGTTGTCGCGGACCTGGTCGTCGGTTGCGTCGACCAGCAGTTCGCGCGAGCAGATGCCCCGGCGCAGCCAGTGGTCCAGCAGGAACTCGCGAGAGATCGCCCCGAGTTTGATATCCGTGCCGCGACCGGCCATGTTGGTGGCGATCATGACCGCGCCGAGTTGGCCGGCGTTCTCGATCATGTGCGACTCGCGCTCATGCTGCTTGGCGTTGAGAACCTCGTGCTTGATGGCGTGCTTGCTCGTGAGCATCTTGGAGAGCGTCTCGCTCTTCTCGACGCTGGTGGTGCCGACGAGCACCGGGCGGCCCGCATCGTGGAACTGCTTGATCTCATCAACGATGAAGTCCCATTTGTCCTTGGCGGTGAGGAACATCAGGTCGTCGTAGTCGCGCCGGACTACCGCGACGTTCGTCGGGATGGAGACCACGTCGAGGCGGTAGATGTCGTGGAACTCCTGGGCCTCGGTGTCCGCGGTGCCGGTCATTCCCGCCAGACGCTTGTACATCTTGAAGAAGTTCTGGATCGTGACGGTCGCGACCGTCTGTGTCTCCTGGCGAACGGGCACGCCCTCCTTCGCCTCGACCGCCTGGTGCAGGCCATCGGACCACTGGCGGCCGATCATCGGCCGACCCGTGTTCACATCGACGATGACGATGCTCGGCTCCATGCGCCCCGTGTCAGGATTCTGCGAGGGCATGACGATGTAGTCGCGGTCGAGCATGTACACAACGTGCGCGCGGACGGCCTGCTCCAGCAGGTGGGGCAGGTCCATGTTCTCGCCGACATAGAACGAGCCCACACCCGCGATGCGCTGCGCCTCGGCGATGCCATCGTGCGAGCAATGGGCCTGGCGGCGGTCGAGTTCGATCTCGTAGTACTGGGTGTGGCGGGCCCGCTCCTGCTCGAGAAGGGGCAACTCCGCCTTCGCGGCCCGCATCTGCTCCTGCATCTCGGGGACCTTGGACTTCTCCCGCGCGTTACGGATGTCGCCCTCAAGCCCTTTGATGGTCCGCAGGCAGTGCTGCACCTTGTCGTCGGCCTGCTGCCAGGGGCGCTGCTTCTCGACGAGGTGCAGCGCCAGGCGGTTGGCCAGGTCATAGCGGGGCGCGCCCTCGTGCGCGGGGCCGGAGATGATCAGCGGCGTGCGGGCCTCGTCGATGAGGATCGAGTCCACCTCGTCGACCACGGCGAAGTCGCGCTTTCGCTGGACCTGCATCTCCAGACGCGGCTTCATGTTGTCCCGCAGATAGTCAAAGCCGAACTCCGAAGTGGTGCCGTACACCACATCGCAGCGGTACATCTCCCGCTTGAGCGTCTCCGGCTGCATGTGCATCGGGTGGATGGCGCCGACTGTCAGGCCAAGGGCGTGGAAGTACGGGAAGGTCCAGTCGCGGTCGCGCTGCACGAGATAGTCGTTGACCGTCACGACGTGGACCTTCATGGACTCGAGCGCTGCGAGGTAGCACGCGAGCGGCGCGACGATGGTCTTGCCCTCGCCCGTCTTCATCTCGCTGATCTTGCCCGCCGAGAGGACCATGCCGCCGATGAGTTGGACATCAAAGGGGCGCGCGCGGAAGGGCGGCTTGCTCTTGGTGTAGAGGTCGCGAACCGCGTCGTAGAGCGCGGGCGGAACCTCAACCTGCAGCCAGGGCGCAACTGTCTCCGCGCAGCCCAGAAACTCGTCCTGCTCATCCGGGAGCACGTCGGCCTGCGGCACGCCGAGTTTGGGGTCGTAGGTTTTGGGCAGCAGAGTCTTGCGGGCCGCGATATCGGCTTGCACCTGGTCGTACAAGGCCCGCGCGGCGGGCGGGAGACGCGATGCGTCAAAGAGCGGGGCGAAGCGTGGGTTGAAGATGTTGCGCAGCCCGACGGAACGGTCCATCGCCTCGCGCGCCACGGAGAACGCGTCCACCAGCAAATCGTCGGCCCTTTCCCCCTTATCGACGCGGGCCCGGAACTCGGAGAGTTTGGCGCGGAGTTGCCCATCGCTCAGCAGGCGTATCTGCGCCTCCTGCGCGTTGATGGCGGTGACGCGCTGGGTGTACTTCTTGACGAATCGCTCGTTGCGCGATCCGATAAGCCAGTTCAGGACCGGACCGATGAGGGGGATGCCGGTGGGCTTGGTCGATGCTGCGGGCATGGGCGTTCTCTCTGGAGCGGTGCCACCTGAGCGGTGACGACCTCGTGAGGAGACGGGCAGATGCGATGACCATTTTGGCGGACTGAGAGTCAGAGCCGCCGCGCAGGGCGCATCACCGGTGCATGAAATGTGGGTGATCGGGACGGAGGTCCGCCGGGCGCTGGAGCGAGGCGCAATCAGGCCGTTCAAGGAGGAGGCAGGTTCATCAGCGCGACTCGCACCGGATGAAGCGTGGGGATGAGAATCGGCGCGAACGCGGCCGTTGCGACATCCTCCGCAAAGGTTCGTGCTTGAACGCCCTCACCCGCCCCGCCTAATCCAACGAACTTGGCCGCGACCGGCTTGGTGGGCGAGGTGGGATGTACACTCGAAACCCGGGTGCTCCGCTGAGTCGCAGGATCGACCCACCGCGTTTCGGCGGGCGACTGCCGTTCCGACAGACTGTCCCGCTGGCCGGTCGCCAGAACCATTGTCACGAGCACAAGCAGTGTCGTGCCGCCGATGGGCGCGAAGCCTCTGCGGCCCGGCCAGCCGAATGAGGGAGCGCATGATGAAGCGGCAGATGGCTGCATTGGACCCGGTACTGTATCGGCAAAGTCCGTGCCGGAAGCAAGAAGACTGGAAGCCCCTATCCAAGCCCGGTCAACGGCTCGTTGTGGATAACCATTGGAAGTGCTGTCCCGATGGGCGTTGCGGGTCAAAGCGGCGTTTGCACAACCTTGACGGACTTGCCACAGATTCCCATGTCCGGTACGCTGGTGAGCCCGCGAGTCGGATTCCCGATGCAACGCTTTCCTTGTCGCCGCGGGCCACGGACGGCCGAAAAGATTCGCCACTTGGGCAGGAATGCCCCGAGCGGCGGTTGGTTGTGTACGTCCCCAGTTTCGGAGTTAGAGACTCCGGTACCGGGGCAGAGTTGCTGCGAGAAGCGAACGGCCCCGGGGGCCGGCGGAGGGATGAAGATGCTGGCGATGCGACAGGTTCTGCCCGAAACGCGGTCATCGGTGACGCACAAGTTTTGCGTGGGTGGGCACGAGGGGTACCTCACCATCGGTTTGCACACCGATGGGCGACCCGGCGAGATATTCATCAAGATGGCGAAGGAAGGCTCGACTATGTCGGGCATGTGCCAGGCCTTCTGCCGCGCGTTCAGCCTCGCGCTCCAGTACGGCCTGACGCTCGAAGACGCCGTTCTGCGATTCCGCGGCATGCGGTTCGAGCCGATGGGGCCGACGAGCAACCCGGAGGTACCGGAGTGCTCGAGCATCGTGGATTATGTCGCGCGGTTCCTGGAGTTGAACTTCGGGGATGTGCGCTGAAGAAAGCAGCAGATCAGCAAATGGTCAAAGCGTCAAACTGATCAGGCCCGTGCTCGACCTCCGCGGACACCTCACAGAGTTTTGAGTGCTTTGCTGTTTTCCCGCCACCGTCACTTCGCGCCATCGCGCTCCGCGACCATGCGGATCATGTCCACGCAGCGTGCGGAGTAGCCCGACTCGTTGTCGTACCACGACACGACCTTGAAGAACCGATCGTTGAGTTGGATCCCGGCCTTGGAGTCGAAGATCGAACTCCGCCGGTCGCTGACAAAGTCGCTGGAAACGACCTCTTCATCGGTGTAGCCGAGCACGTTCTTCATCGCCCCCTCTGACCACTTTTTCATAGCGTCGTTGATCGCTTCCAGGCTGGTTGGCTTGGCAGTGCGGAAGGTCAGATCGACGCAGGAGACGTCCGCTGTGGGCACGCGGAACGACATGCCCGTCAGTCTGCCCTTGAGTTCCGGAATGCACAGTGCGACGGCCTTGGCGGCGCCGGTGCTGGCGGGGATGATATTCATATAGCCGTTGCGCCCGCCGCGCCAGTCTTTCTTGGACGGGCCGTCCTGCGTGGGCTGCGTCGCCGTCACCGCGTGGATGGTGGTCATCAGCCCTTCCTCGATGCCGAACTCCTGATGCAGGACCTTGGCGATGGGGGCGAGGCAGTTGGTGGTGCAGGACGCGTTGGAGATCACGGTGTGCTTCGACGGGTCGTACTTTTCCTCGTTCACCCGGAAGCAGAGCGTGGGAACCTTGTCGTCGCTCTTGGTTGGGGCGGAGATGATGACGCGCTTCGCCCCGCCGCCGGAGATGTGCGCTGCGGCCTTGTCGTACTCGGTGAAGAGACCGGTGGCCTCCAGGACGTAATCGACGCCCAAGTCCTTCCATGGCAGTTTGCCGGGGTCCTTCTCGGCGGTGGTCTTGGTGGCCTTGCCATTGACGGTGAAGGAGTTTTCCGTGGCGGCGATGGCGACCGGCTCTCCCTTGATGCGGAAGCGCCCGTGCATGGTGTCGTACTTCAGAAGGTACGCGAGATTATCGGCGGGAACAAGATCGTTGACGGCCACGACCTCGATGCCCTGCTCGCAGCACATGCGGTAGACCAGGCGGCCGATGCGTCCGAACCCGTTGATGCCGATGCGGATGGCCATGAAGCCTGCTCCCGTAGAGTTGCTGCGAATGGGGCGAACATTGTGCCCGGGTGCTTACCGGACCCGGCCAACGGTAGGGGGCGCTGGACGCGGCGATCCAACACGGACGCCGCGGCGGCGGGGTACGCGCCAGTTCAGGCGGGGTGGCGCTTGACCGATGCATGGAGGCCGTTAGGCTTAGGCTTGATATTCCGGGTAGGTAGCTCAGTTGGTAGAGCACCGCATTGAAAATGCGGGTGTCGCCGGTTCAAGTCCGGCCCTGCCCATTGGTCCATATTCCACAGCATCGCACGGAACACGACACCCCACTAAAACCGCATGGTTTTGGGGGTTTTGTGTTTGGGCGTGTTCGCCCGTGGGATCGCTTGGGCGCGTGTATGTTGCCGGATTTGCTGCCGGTTTTGCCGGATTTGCTGCCGCCTCAGTTGCACCAATGGCCCGGGTCCAATCGGCGTCCGTCACTTGCAGGTAGTGCCCCGCCGCGATCGCCTTGGTGTTGCCGATCCACGCGCAAGCAGTGTGTAGCGGCAACGTCGTCGCCAGTTCGGTCTGGCGACTCGCCCGCAGATTATGCCATGTTCGGGGCCAAGGCGTGTAACCCGCCCGCTTGATGATCCGGCGGAAGTGGGGGTTGAGGTTCGCGCCCTCCCGGTATCGCCCGATCACGTTCACCGACCCTACCGGGGCCGCGTCGAACGCCGCTTGCAGGTGTTCGCGGATTTCGGGGAACAGCGGGACCATCCGCTCGCCCTTGCCTTCGTGGTGTTCGGTCTTGCAGGATCGCACCGTCAGCCGGTTGTGCTCCCAGTCCACATCGGCCCACCGCAGGGCCAGGGCTTCACTCGGAACGCGCAGCCCGCCGAACCGGGACAGGGCGATTAGCAGCCGCCATTCGGCATCGGGGGCCGCGTCGATCACCTTGGCGATCGTGTCCCGCGACACGAACACCGCGCGGGCCATGTTCACTTGCGATCCCGCCTTCAGCGCCGCGATCGGATTGGCGCCCGTCATGCCGCGCCGGATCGCCCAGCGGAATACTTGCCGGGCGTACAGCACCGTCGGGCTAATCGTCGCCGCCGCGTACCCCGCCTACGTGAGACCGGCCCGCCATTCGTCGGCGTCGGCTTCGCCGATGGTCGCCACGTCGCGGGCTTCGGTGAAGTGTTCCACCAGCGCCGACTCGGCTTGCTTCATCCGCACCCGCGTCGCGGGCTTCACGTCCACGCCGGCGAAGAATGCCGCCAGCAACCCGTCCAGCGTCACCGACGCGATAGCCCGCCCGTGGTTGGCACAACCCCAGCGCCGCGACGCGGGCGTACACAACGTCATCGACGCCCGCAAGCCACCGGGCCGCGTCGGGGTGCGGGACCGCGTTGTGACGCTTGGCGATCACAAGATGCCCGATCGCCACCCGCGCAGATTCCGCGACCGACTTCGGGCATTCGCCCAGCCGCAGGGTCCGTTGCTTGCCCTTGGTGTCGCGGAACAGAATCCGCTTCAACTCGCCCCGCTCGCCTTCACGTCCAATGCTCGCTATACGTCACTGTCCCCTTCGGGTTGCCGAAGTCTTGATCTTGTTCCGCATGGTGCGGAGTTTCGCGCCGCCGCGCTTGGCTTCGGGCATGGTGCCCGCTTCGCGTCCGATATACCGCGCGGCAGCGCGTGCCAGCAGCCCCGACCGGGTTTCGCCGTTCGCCTTCGCGTGGCGGTCGATCGCGTCCAGCACGCGCTGGGGCATGGTGACGCCGATGCGTGCAAACTTCAGCCGCAGCGTGGATTCGTCCACGCCGACGATCGCCCACGTCCCCCCAGT
>Ga0163144_10009480_pt1 | contig 20897 bp, 17 predicted proteins | sample OliLak19BULKMAT1_FD_123175 | JGI IMG/M metagenome (GOLD analysis project Ga0163144, IMG submission 123175) | Freshwater microbial mat bacterial communities from Lake Vanda, McMurdo Dry Valleys, Antarctica - Oligotrophic Lake LV.19.BULKMAT1 | ecosystem: Environmental > Aquatic > Freshwater >... | reverse complement strand
CTTAGTCGCCGACGTCGCACCACGAAAAAGCAAGTCGCGGCCAAGCCCATCAGCCCGATTGAGGCTGGTTCGGGCACCGCGTTGACTTCAATTTTGTCGAGCAGAATTCCGCCGAACACCCCGCCGCTCATCGACATGAACGACAGCGTCGTCGACGCTTGTTGGGCGGTGAACGTGAACGCCGGGTAGCTGGTCCAGTCGAGGTTCCCCGAGACTGAACTGCTGTGCGAGATGACGTTCGAGAGGTAAGTGTTGGCGCCGTCGGCGACTTGCACGAGTGCTTGGGCCGTGCCGGGCGTCGTGTAGTTGTTGGCGTAGTCGAAGGTCAGCGTGTACTGCGTCGCCGGAGTCGTGGCGAACGTCTGGCTGATCGAACCGGGGCCTGGCGTCCCGTCGAGGTCAAGATATTGCTCGCCATCGGCAGCGGCGCCGCTGACGAAGCCGTTGCCCGCGGCGTCGACGAGGTCGACTCCGGTGAGGCCTACGTTCCAGTTGGTGATTGTCGGGTCGCCGGCGCCGACGACGATCAGCGTGGCGGTGTCGGGCGTTTCGAAGCTGCCGTTGGAAATCACGTTCGCCTGAGCGGCGGCGCCGGCGACGGCCAGCAAGGCGGCGGCGATCAGCATGGGGAGCGTGCGTGTCATTAGACGGTGTCCTTAAGAGAGTTGTTTTTGAGTCGTGGGGGAGAGAAACGTGGTTCGCATCGGAGCGGCGTCTCCGTCCCCCGCCTAGCCAGCGAACCAGGCGGGGGACGTAGAGCCAGGAGAAAGCCCGTCGACTACGCATTGCGTTGCCGACGTCGCACCACGAATAACCCAAGAGCGGCACACCCGGCCAAAGCGGCGCTGGCCGGTTCCGGAACCACGCTCGTCGAGAGGTTGTCCCAGTAGATGTTGTAGTTCACGCCGTTCTGCGTGTTGTGACCTTGCAGAATGACGTTGTCGATCTCGACGCTCGCCGGACCCATCAAGGCGGTGTTCGCCGTCAGGTCGCCGACCGTGTACTTGAACTCGCCCGTGCCGAGCTTCTCAATCGTCAGCGTTTGCCAGGCGTCGTAGGCGAAGCCGGTCGGCAAACCAAGATCGATCCACGAGCCATCCCCTTCGAAGCCGCGGAAGCGAGGCGTTCCATCCGTGGTGAATTCCACGATCGGATAGGCCGACACGGCGTTGGCGCCGTCGACCGCGGTGCCCCAGAAGCCGGCCATGCGGCGGCCCGTCGATTGCCAATCAGCCGGCACGTAGAGGTCGATCGACATCTTCACGGTCGCAGCTTCCAGATCGTACTTGCGACCTTGCGTGTTGTAGAACGTGCTGGAGAAAGCCCCGGGCCGGCTCGAAGCGCCGCCGGCGTCGGAGATGCTTTGCAGCAAGCGGTCGTCTCCGCCGAAAGAGACTGGCGAAGTAAAGTTGCCCGGAGCGTAACGGTCGGTATACCACTCGCCCGGAGCTTGCGAGGCGCCGGTCACGACCGGCGTGGTGAAGTCAAAGAACTGGTCGGCTTGCACGGCGGCGGCGCTCGATAACGAGGCGACGCTCAGCAGAGCGACCAACAGATGTTTCTTCGAAAGGGACATTAGCGTTCTCCTTGAAAGTGGGCCGTCTGTCGTGGTGCGATGACGGCGCGGGTGAAAAAAATCGTTGAGAGGTAAAGTGGAGACAGTAAAAGCTGGGGTCAGTAATCTGCGTTCAAGGGTTTGGTTCTTCGCGGGCTTCCGGCGTCTCCGCCCCCGCCTAGTGATCAGCCAGGCGGGGGACGTAGAGCCAGGAGAAGGCCCGTCGGACGACTACACACTCAGTCGCCGACGTCGCACCACGAATAATCCAAGGGCGGCGGCGCCACCCAAAGCGAGGGTGGCCGGTTCCGGAACCGCCTGAGCCACCGGGTTGCCGACGACGTACCCCTGCATGCCCGATTGGTAGTTGGCCAGCGTGTCGCCGAAGATCCAGTTGAAGCCCAGAGCGGCGTTGGTCACGATCTCATCCGGGGCGCCCGAACCGACGGCGTTCACTGGATTGGCGATATAAGCGGCGTTCGGAGCTTGGATCACGAGGCTGGCGACGTTGCTGAACGTCAGCGGAACGTTGCCGAACATGTCGTGAACCCAAGTTGTCGTCGAGGCGCCGCCCCCATTGGGCGTTTCGTAGACCTTGACTGGCTCGTTCGCAATGTCGGCGAAGCTCAGGCTGTAGCTCTTGCTGCCGTCGCCGTTATCGACGAACAACGGCTGAAACGAACCGTTCGACGGCTCGTTGGCCAGCACGGCGTACTTGCCCAAGCCATCGGTCACCCAGATGTTGAAGTAAGGAGCCACGGCCGGACCCGAGCCGGCGGTGAAGCGGGTCGTGTCGTCGTAACGGGTGATGCCGACGTTCGTGATCTGGCCTATCTGATAGCCGCTGATGTCGTCGGTGCCGAGGCCAGCCTTCTGGCCCCCTTCGGCAATGATGAATTCGAGGGCGCCCGGAACGATACCGTTCGGCTGAATGACCGGCGGGTTGCCGCCGCCGCTATTGCGGATGATGAAGTCGTCGAACGCGGCTTGAGCCGTGGCCGAGCAGACGACGACGGCGGCCAGGGCCGTCAGGCAGGTCAAATGAAACTTGCGTGCGGACATTAGCTTTCTCCTGAGTAAGTGCGGCTTGCGTGTCGTGGTGCGATGCAGGCCGACGTGAAAAGAAAAGTGACTGTTGGCGTGAGTTAGATAGAAAAATCGGACGCAGATTCGATCGTCCTCCCCGCCTGCACGCGGCAGGCGGGGAGAGCGAATCGACAGGAGTTCAACTAGGCCTTCCGGGTTCGGCGACGCACGGCCAAGCCGGCGATCGCGGCGACTCCCGCCATGGCCAAGCTGGCCGGCTCAGGAATCGCTTGGAAGTCCCACGTCTGACTGGGGCCGCCGATGACGGCGTACGAGATGTTGTCGAAGTAGCTGACTTCGCCCGGGTTGAACGTCCCCTCGCCGATGCCGATCGCAGTGACGCGGGCCGTGGCGAAATCGGTCGGGTCGCTCAACTGGAAAGTGCTGACCCATTCGGTGAGCGAGCGAAGCGGCGGACCGCCGGAGCCCGAGCTGACCCCAAAGCCGCCGTTCCACCACCAACCTCCGCCGTTGTCGTTGCCGCCGCCGTCAGTCGCAGCGATCGAGACGCTCTGCCAAGCGTCGGGCGTCGGAGCCGCCCCTTGCCAATAGGGCTCGTAGATCAACGTGCCGAAGTTGTCGCCCGTGCCGCCATCGGCGAAGACCTGCAGCTTCAGAGCCGGGGCGGCCGAAACGTTCAGCGGATTGGTCGACTTGTAGTAGCTGTAGCCGAGCGCGACGTTGTTCAAGAACGCAGCCGCGTCGCCGAAGTCGTTGTAGGTGTAGGCTTGACCGCGAGCGTTGTTATCGTTCGGGGTCGTGATCTTGCCGGCGCCGGTCGGCAGCGGCTGAGCCGTCTCAAGATTTCCGCCGACGCCCGTGAGGTCGACGATGCCGATCGTACCGCCCCCTTGAACGTCCGTCTCATACCAAGGCCCGACGACAGGCGAGCCGGTTTGGGGAAGAATCTGCGTGACGGTCGTGGCCGCATCGCTGCGGTTCGCCAGCAAGGCGCAGCTAAGGCCCAAAAGGGCAGCCGTGAATTTGAATCGAACGATTGACATTAGCGTATCTCCGCCTGAGTGTGCGTGCGATCAGTCCTGAACTGATCGAAGGTGCGTAAAGAGAAAATGGTAATTACAAGTATTTGATTGCGATCAGGTTGACCCTCGCTCGTCGCGAAGCGGCGACGAGCGAGAGCCGCCTGCTGACTTCGTATCAACCGGCCCGACGCTTGCGGCTTACAGCCCAAGTCGCCATCAAGCCCAAGCCTGCCAAGCCGACCGTCGCCGGTTCCGGCACGGGCAGATTCACTTGGCCCAAACGGTTGTCGCCATAGGAAGTTCCGCCAGCCACGCTGTAACCGAACGATTGGCTAAGTCGCAGTTGCACGGCAGTCGTAGGAACGGCAGGTGCAGGCGACAGGCCCAGCGAGTTGGAAGTGAAGACTTCCCAAGGAGCGGCGAACTCAATCACCGCAGGCGTACCCAGCGAACCTGGCGTCAACGCGTAGTGAATGTCAGCCGAACCGGGGGTATACGGGTAGCTCCCCGGCACGCCTGGCACGAATGCATTCTGATTCAGCACTTCGAAACCGACGTTCGAACCAGTGAGCGTGGTGCTGAAGTAAAGATTGGCGAAATCAAGCCCGCCGGCGTAGGCAGGGCTCGTCGTCGTGAGGCCGACGTAAAAATAATCGCTGTCGCCGCGAGTATAGATGTCGTACGCGGTGATGTGATTCTCGTTGGTCGGCGCCCCGAAGTTGCTCAGGGGGGCGGCTGAGTTGAACAAGACGCTCTTCACGGTCGCTCCGGCCCATTCGGCGCCGAGCGTGCCGTCGATGCTCACTGGCGCCGCTGTCGCGGTTCCGGCCAGCAAACTTGCCGCGACGCCAAAGGCGCCCAAAGCGGCGTAAAACTTAGATATGGACATTAGCAGTCTCCTAATTCGTATGACGATGTGGACGGTTGTCTTTACGGTGCGATTGCTTGTTCGAGTCCTTCCGCAATTCGTGGTGCGAAACAGGAAGGGGCGATAATCTCAAACAATCGCGGTTATCTTTCTTGCCTCGTTGTGATCTCAGTTTCTAGCTCAGAAAGGTGCGCTGAAGTTGTCCGCCTAGTCGTCTTGAGCGGTCCCTTACGGTGAGCAGATGCGTGTCGGGCGATCTCCTTACATTCGAGGTTCGGGATGAAACTAACGATTCGTTGCGCCGCAATACCTGCGTACAGAGCTTGCGGCGGAACGATTCGACGGGAGCCCACAAGATGGCGGCTCCCAAGAACCCGTGGCCCCTGCTGCGGCGCCTTGAGGAGATGGCGCCGCAGCAGGCACGGATTAGGGTCGAACAGTTCGGATCGATGATGCTCCTTAAACAAGCGGAGAGTGCGTCCAAAATCATCCGATCGACCATGCCTTGCAGAGTATGCGTGTCGTGGTGCGAAGCTCAGGGCGAGTGCGAGTCCTCCAGCTAAAAGGACTGACAGGCGCCTTACGGGCTTCTCTCTGGAAAGGAGGGGCGATCGACAAACAGTTCAAGCGTCAGATCGGGTTTCCCGCTCGCGTGATTGGGTCGGAACGCGAGTCGAGACCTACATGGCGGAAGCAGACGGTGTGTCGGCGTCGCTTCCGCAGCAACTAGCGCGATTCGCGATAGGGCGCCTCCTTTCGGGTGACGGGTCGGGCAGTAGACTGCACTCAAGCGGGACTAGGAAAAACGAACAACCTACGCTTCGACGGTGCGCCAATTGGCTTGGAGAACAACAGGCGAACAAAACGTCGAAGCCAACGGGGAAAATCCAGTGACAGGATCGCGCCGCCGCAGCGACGACGCGAATTGAACTAGCCAAAGCTCATCCGGCGCCTCGTCCAGCACCACCGCGGCGCCGAGCGAACGGGCCAGAATCTCTTCCTCCTGCGTCACCTGGCTCGAAGCCAGCATCCACCGCTGCTGCGGCCAGGCCGTCAACACGCGGTGCATCGCTTCCAACACGTCCAAGTGCGGGTCGTCCAATCCCACGACCACCAGGTCGAAGCCAATCAGCCGCATCGTCGACACTGCTTCGCGAACCGTCGACGCCGTGTAGACGTCGATCGCCGACGATGATTTCGGCAGGCCGTCGATCCCGATGGCTAGGAGCGTGGGTTGAACGGGGGTGACCATGCAAAACGAACTCGGACAGGGAAACCGGAGGCGAGTCGCCTCAGTTCAATGGGTTCCCTTAAAGCGAAGCGCGTGCCAGTCGCGGCGAGCGAGTTCGTCGAGCGTCAGAAATGCCGAGAAAACAAGTGTTTTCGCGGCGAAAAATGTTCGCGGACCGTCGTTTGAGTGAAACAGACCGACCGGTCGTTTTAACCTGCTCGCCAACTCGCCGAAGGAGGACAATCGGCGGCCCCTACAAGCCTTACGACAATGAAGGTTGTTTTGAACGTAGTAGGTTAAAACAACCATCCCATCGACAATCTCGTCCGCCGATGATGCCGAAACGCAACGTGGTGCGGCGCAACGCCCCGGCGCATGCAGTCCCGGGCTCCGCCTGGGGGTCGGCTTCAACAGGCCGGGGGGCCGGCACCAATAGATGAAGGCGTCGACGGCGCAATGCAACCGAACCCCAACGGGGTTCAAGCTGTCAGCCCGGGGTTGATCGCCACGCGATCTACCCCGGGTCAATTGGCCTATTCAGAGATGACAACCCTGTAAGGGTTGAAGCATCGGCCTTGAGCGCACGTCAGCTGCTGCCACGCCACGAATGATTCAACCCCTTCAGGGTTGTGGCGCGCATGCGCTGAATTTTCCTGGGGTAGATCGCGTTGCGATCAACCCCAGGCTGAAAGATGGAACGCCTTCAGCGTTCTTCGAAGGTGAGGATCATTCTCACAACGACTCATGCGCGGCTGACGGCGCCTCACCCCTGCCGCGTCGAGATATTCAACCGCTCAATCCGCCGATTTAGCCGCTGAATATTGATCCCCAACATCCGGCTCGCCTTCGCCTTGCAATAACCGGTCCGCCGCAGCGCCTCGGCGATCGTCCGCCGTTCGAGCTCGGTCAAACACAACTCCGGCGCCCCGATCAGCGCGGGCCGCGACGATTGCAACCGAATCGGCAAGTCCGCCAATTCGATCACTTCGCCCTGCGCCAGCACATGGGCCGATTCCATCGCGTTGGCCAACTCGCGCACGTTGCCCGGCCAGGTGTAACGCTCGAGCGCCGCGGCCGTTTCGTCCTACAGGCGCCGGACCGGTTCGTCGTAGAGATCCGCTTGCTTCTGCAGGAAGTGCGTTGCGAGCGGCAAAATATCTTCGGCTCGCTCCCGCAGCGGCGGCAGCGTCGTCACCACCACTTTCAGGCGGAAGAAGAGATCTTGCCGAAAAGTTCCTTCACGAACCATCGACGCCAAATCGCGATGCGTCGCGGCAATGATCCGCACGTCGACCTCGTGAGCCCGCGTATCGCCCACCGGCGTCACGCATCGCTCCTGGATCACGCGCAGCAGCTTCGCCTGCAGCGGCAGCGTCAACTCGCCCACTTCGTCGAGAAAGAGCGTCCCGCCGTCAGCGGCTCGCACAAAGACGAGCGACTCGCGCACGGCTCCCGTGAACGCCCCCTGGACGTGGCCGAACATCTGGCTCTCGAACAGCGTGTCTGACAGCGCCGAGCAGTCGACCGGAATCAGCGGCGCGTCGCACCGATCGGACTCGGCGTGGATACACCTGGCGACCATTTCCTTGCCGGCGCCCGTCTCGCCCAAGATCATGACCGTGCATTGGCGCGGCGCTACGGTCGAGGCGACGGATTTGATCGAATCCATGGCGGCCGAGTGGCCGACCAGTGAAATGTGGCGCGCAAACGAGCGCCGAGCGGAGGGCCGACAAGGGGAGGGAGCGCGCAACGTGGCGCTCCCCGAGGGTGCCCTATTCATTAGGCGTGGTGTCTTTTCGTAGGTGGGCCTTGCTCGTTCGCCGTCCCGAACAAACGAGCAATGGATGCACTAGGCTGGCTATCCTGCTCACCAAAAAACCGCCATCGTCAGCGCAAGGGGCCCAACGATTGGCCGCCCCGACACCGGACGCTAAGAGCTGCTTGCGATGCGTCTGCGAATCCTGCAGAGGACGTAAGTTGCTCTCCTGAAGCAACTTACAGCCTCGAAAGTCTCGCTTCCCAGCGACGCGACCATGACGGTCAACGACCTTTGCAGCTCTTTCCTTGTCAACCCGATTCACTATTTTGGTGAGAAACCGCATGTGGAAGACCACAGGCAGTTGTTTATCAAAGTAATCAAATCTCAGACGCAATCAAGCGTGCAGCTTGCGCAACCCGCCGGTTTAGCCCCGTCGAATACTCCAAATCGGTAAATAGCCCCGACTTCAGGCGATAGGTGCATCCAGAAATTTATTTCCGCCTGGGGGTGATGGCCCCCTCCCGAGTGGGGCGAGTATCCCGCCAATCCCCTCGATCCTTCGAACCAAGCATCCAACCCAAAATCGCCCATTTAGCTGCGGGGCTCGCCCCGCGCCGCGATGCCAATCGCGCCCTGCTCCTGTCTCACGGCGAAACAACGGCGCTCCGCTCCCCGCCGTCGACCAGCCGAATCAGCACCGGCAACACGAGCAGATTGCCGATCAACCCGCCGATCATCGACAAGCTCACCAGCACCCCAAAATAGATCGTCGGCACAAAGTCGCTGACGCAGAGCGTGGCGAACCCCACCGTCAGGGCCAGCGTCGAGTAGACCGCGGCCCGGCCGACCGAGTTTTGCGACTTTGCGAGCGCCACGTCGCACGGCAACCCTTGGCGCCGCAGCCGTTGGTAGAACATCGTGTAGTGAATCGAACTGTCGACCGACAACCCGATCGACACCGCGGCGATCATCGCCGCGCCCATGTTCACCTTCACGCCGAGCAGCCCCATCACGCCGAACAGAATCAGCGACGGAAAAATGTTGGGAAACATCGTCACCGCCGTCAGTTTCAAATCGCGAATCGCGACGAGCATCATCGCCAGCACGACGACGGTCGCCACCAGGAACGCTTTCCACTGGTCGGCCAGCACGCTTTCGATCAGCCGCGTTAGCAGGACGTAGTACCCCGTCACCTCGGCGTCGGGAAATCGTTCCTGCGCCGTCGACCGCACGTGATCGATCATCGCCGCCTTCTCGTCGGCCCCTAACTGTTCTGGCGCTCGCAGCAACACATGCAGCCACCACCGTCCATCTTCGGGGTCGTCTTGGTAGAGCGTGTCGACGAATAGCCGCATCGACTCTCGCGACCGCATCATGCTCATCGGCAAGGCAAGCATCCGACCGTTCGCCGCCGCCAACATGCTCTCGCTTCCCACGCCGGCGGCCAAGGTATCTCCCAACGAGATCGCCTTCGTCAACTCCGGCGATTGCTCTTTGATCTGTCGCTGCAGTTTTAGAAACTCCACATAGTGTCGCCCACTGAGAGCCGGCGGCTGCGCCAGTCGGCGGCTCCCCTCCTTCGTCACGGGGATCATGAGATCCCACACGCCCGCCCCGCCGAACTCGGTTTCGACGAACCCGTACGCGCGATTGATCTCGCTGTCCGCGCGGAAGTTCTTCGTGAAATCAGTCTCGTGCTTCAATCGGGTCGAACCCCAGAACGAGACCGCAATGATCAGCGCGGCGCCCACAGCCAGCCAGCGGACGTGCGTCGACGACCAGGCGAGCAGCCAGTTCAACCAACGGCCCAACACGAGGTCGTCGCTCGGAACCTGCGGTCGCTGGCGGTAGTCGCTGAGCCAAACCAGACCCGGCGTGAGCAGGATGCAAGACGGCAGGACGAGCAAACTGCCGATCGCCATCATCAACCCAAAGTCATGCACCGGCCCCACCTTCGAAACCATCAGCGCCGCGAACCCCGCGGCGTCGGTCAGAATCGCCACCGTCACCGGGGCCGCCAGCTCTTCGATCGTATTGAACAGCGCCCGCCGCCGACCATGACCGTCGCGCCGTTCGTCCAAGTAGTGAACCAAAATATGAACGACCGAGGCGACGCCGACGACGGTGACGATGGCGCCCAGCATCGAGCTGACCATGCTCAGCTCCAGCCCGCTCAGCACGAGCACGGCGTCGGTTAGCGCCAGCGTCAGCTGCACCACCGCCAGCGGCAGCAGCAGCCAGACGGGACTGCGGAAGCAGATCAAAATCGTCAGCAACACCAGCAGCGTACACCAGGTGTTCAGCCGCCGGCCATCTTCTTCCAGCAAATCGAACGCTTCCTCGATCAACACCGGTTCGCCCACCATCGCCCCGCGCGGCAACTCGGCGACGATGGTCCGCATCCCCCGCAGCGTCTCGCGACGCGTGGAGTCGTCGCCGCCAGGCCGTTCGATCAGGCAGATCACTCCCGCCGCTGTGAGCTCAGCGTTGTGCGTGTAGCCGGCAAAAACCTCGCGAAAATTATTCCCCAAGCCGTCGGCGTCAAAAATCGTCCCCCCCGGTAGGTCGTGTAGCGACACGGTCGCCGCCACCCCCGGGACCTGTTTCAGCCGCTCCTGCACCTCCTTCACCCGCGCGATCCCGGCGTCGGTCGCCAGCTTGTCGTCGGCGTACATCGCGAGGACGACTTCGTACTCGCCGAAGGTCCGTTGCATCCGGTGGTACGGCACGAGAATCGGGTCGTCCGGAGCGAACATGCTCTCAATCGACCGGTCGAGTTGCAGCGCCTGCCCGGTGTACGCCGCGGCGACTCCCAGCACGGCGGCAAAGCCGAGCAGCCAATATCGGTAGCGGATCATTCGTTTGATCCACCGGCGATAGGGAAGGCTTGTCATGCAACGTCCTTCTGACACGAAGCGAGCCGTGGGCGTAAGCCCGCGGAGCGACGGCATGCCAACCACCCGCGGGCTCACGCCCGCGGCTCGCCATGATTGATGGTTCAAACCCACGAGGGCTTCGCAGTATGCAGGTCTAAAGCGCACGCAACAAGGAACTGCAACCGACTGCTGGCGCCGCCGCGCGAACCGCCGGCAACGCGACAATCGGCCGCTCCTCTCGCCAACGCCAAGCTAGCAGCGTTGCCTGTAGCGTCGCAAGACGTTGCCGCCAAACATGTTGCGAATGATCGAAACCGTGCGAAGGCGGCTTGTCGCCCGCGGCGGCGGTTCCTATACTTCGCCCCCTCTCCGCAGACCCCGCTGCGCGCAAGCCGTTGACCCCGCTCTGGTTGAGCGCTCTTCGAGTTCGCGCCGCAAGTCACGCGACTCGCCTGAGTTGCGCGCGGAGAGCGTCCGTTCATTCCTCGTCATATCGTCGTCGCCATGGAGGGCGTCACGCTGATCATCGCGCCGCACGCAACTCGCTGCGGAAGTTCGCTTCGCGCGAACTACGGTCGGCGTGCGCGCTTCACGCGGTGGCTGTTGCACGCGCTGCTGCTCGCGGCAGCCACGCTCCTGCCGTTCCACGGAAAAGTCGGCGACGCGCGAGCCGACGACATTCAAGTCGCCTCCGCCACGTCGCACGAGCCGATCACCATCGCTGCCGACTCTTCCACCCGTTGGAAAGAAGGCGTCTACGACGTCTGGCATCTCCGCGGCAACTGTTATCTGAATCAGGGCCTCACCTACGCCCGCGGAGCCGAAGCGGTCCTCTGGATCGACGCCCGTAGCGCGCCCGACGGACCGACGAAGGTCATCGCTTATTTCGAATCGGAAAAGGGAGGCCACGTCGCCGTCGACTTCCTTCGCACCGATGTGAAGGCGAGCGAGGATGGAGTGCTCGGACAGCAGCGGAGCCCTAACTGGTTCCAGCGGCTGGAAACCTCCGCGGCGCTTCGTTGGAACGTCCCCCCCGCCATGGGAACCACTGAAGCCCGTCCTGCGATCTACGAACGCGGCCTCGCGCAGTTCAATCCCGAACGTCGTCGGCAGTTGATGCTCGCCCAATACTCGGAGTTCGTCCCCAACGTCGTCGATGGCGCCCAGGCCCTCCCGCCGGGGATGGTGAAGTACGAAGTCGTCGGCCGCAGCGACGTCGATCCGAACATCTCGATTGATACGAAGCAAGGCATTGCGATTGCCAACGGCGGCGTCCGCATTCTCGTCGAAGGTCTTTCCTCCGATAAACTTCCACAAGGCTTCGGTCCGCTAGGGCAACTCGACATTTCGACCGATCGCGCCGTCATCTGGAGCGCTCCCGGCGCCAACGTCTCGGGCAACGTCCAATCCGCGGACGCGCCCCTCGAAATCTACATGGAAGGGAACATCGAGTTCCGCCAAGGCGACCGCATCATTTACGCCGATCGGATGTTCTTCGACGTCCGTCAGCAAATCGGCGTGATTCTGAACGCGGAACTCATCACGCCGTTGCCGCAGATGGGGGACTTCCAGTATCCCGGCCTCGTCCGGCTGAAGGCCGATGCGATCCGCCAACTCGGCGACTCTCACTTCTCCGCCACCAACGCCCTGTTGACCACCAGCCGACTTGAAGAGCCAGCCTACGATCTCTCCTCTCGGCAAATTACCTTCACCGACGTCCAGCAGCCGATGACCGACCCTCTGACCGGCCTGCCAATCGTCGCGCCCGACGGCAGCATGCCGATTACCTCTCAACAGCGCGTTAGCGCTGAATCAAACGTCATCCACATGCGCGGCGTCCCGGTCTTCTACTGGCCGCGGTTCGCCACGAACTTGCAAGACCCGTCGTTCATCATCAATCGCGTCCGCGTCGGCAACGACAGCGTCTTCGGCACCCAGGCGATGATCGACTGGGACGCCTACGAACTGCTCGGCATGGAGAACGCCCCCGAGGGGACCGAGTGGAACATCAGCACCGACTACCTCAGCGAGCGCGGTTTCGGCTACGGCACCGACTACCAGTGGGATCGCAACGAAATCTTCGGCTTCGTCGGCCCCTCGACCGGCATCCTCGACTTCTGGGCGATCAAGGATGACGGCCACGATAACCTCGGCCTCGGTCGTCGCGACATCACGCCCGAGAAGGACTACCGCTTCCGCTTGTTCGGCCAGCACCGGCAACGACTCGAGAATGGCTGGGAAGTGACCGCCGAGTCGGGCTGGGTGAGCGATACGACGTTCCTCAATCAATACTACGAACGCGAATGGGACGAACTCCGCAGTCCGCGCACCGGCGTCCGCGCGCGGCGGTTCAACAACAACCGCGAATTGGCGATCGAAGCCAACGGCCAGGTGAACAACTTCTGGAGCGAGACCGAATCGCTCCCCCGGGTTGACCACTATTGGCTCGGCGAGTCGTTGCTCGATGACCGACTCACCTGGTTCGAGCATTCGCAAGCCTCCTATTCGAAATACAACGTCGGCACGGAACCGACGGAGCCGACGCTGCAGTCGCAGTGGGTCGAGTTGCCGTGGGAAGCGAACGTCGCGGGTGAGAAACTCGTCACGCGCCATGAGATCGACGCCCCGTTCCAACTTGGCGCGGTAAAAGTCGTGCCGTTCGCCCTCGGCGAACTCGCGCGCTGGGGAGAGGCCCTCGACGGCGATTCGCTCGATCGGGCGTACATCAACACCGGCGTCCGTGCAAGTTTACCCATGTGGGCGACCTACGACGACGTTCGCGATCCGCTGTTCAATCTCAACGGGCTGGCCCACAAGGTCGTCTTCGACGCCGAGTTCACCTACGCCGACGCCAGCGCCAACTACGAAGAACTCCCGATGTACGACTTTATCGACGACACGTCGATCATCGAAATGATCCGTCGCTTGCAGAGCGGCGCCCTCCCGCCGACGATCACCGGCGAGAAGTTCGATCCGCGCAACTACCTCTTCCGCAACGGCATTCAAGGCTGGGTCACCTCGCCTTCCGCTGAAATCGTTGACGACCTGATGGCCCTCCGCATGGGGATGCGCCATCGCCTGCAGACGAAGCGCGGCCCGGTCGGCAATCAGCACATCGTCGATTGGTTCGCGTTCGACATGAACGCCACGCTCTTTCCCGATCCCAATCGCGACAACTTCGGGCAAGAGGTCGGCCTGATCGACTACGACATGCGGTGGAACATCGGCGACCGCTTCTCGATCGTCTCTGACGGTTTCGCCGACACGTTCGGCGACGGACTCAAGACTGTCTCCGGCGGCGTCGTGATGAACCGCCCGACCCGCGGCAACATCTACGCCGGCGTGCGTTCGATTACCGGTCCGATCACCAGCAACGTCGTCATGGGAAGTTACAGCTATCGCTTGAGCGAGAAGTGGATCACCACCGCCAGCGCCGCGTATGATTTCGACTCCGGCGGCGACATCGGCCAAACGGCGACGGTCACCCGCATCGGCGAGTCGATGCTGATGACCGTCGGGTTCAACGTCGACCATTCCAAGAACAGCGTCGGCGTCAACTTCATGCTCGAACCGCGGTTCCTGCCGAATCTACGGGTGACCAAAACGACCGGCATCGACATCCCGCCTGCCGGCGCGATGGGATTGGAGTAACCTCATGACGCCTTCCGCTGAATTCGACGACGACGAACGGATCCCGCAAGTCCGCAGCTGGCTGCAGATGTTCGCCGACGCCGTGCGCGGCGTGAAGGTGGCGTTTCGCAGCGAGATCAACTTCTTCGTCCACCTCTTCATCGCCGTCATCGCCGGCGTCGCCGGCGGCATCGTCCGGATGACCGACGAGCGGTGGTGCATCTACATCCTCTGCGTCGCCGTCGTCCTTTCAGCGGAACTCTTCAACACGGCCATCGAAAGGCTCGCCCGCGCGGTGACGCGCGAGGAGCATCCCGAAGTGCGCAACGCGCTCGATATTGCCAGCGGCGCAGTGCTGGTGGCGGCCCTCGGCGCCGCGGTCGTCGGCGCGCTGATGATCGGCTGGCCGTTTGTGGCGCAACTCGGGAAATAGGCGCCTTCTACCGGAATTCACCGAGAAAATTGCCTAAGCACAGGGTTGTGCTACAATTGCATTGATGTAGCACGATCGCGAGTTGACGAGTCGGGAGAGATTCTCATGAGCAGTTCCATTCACGCCCGCCTCGACGACGATACGAAGGTGATGCGCGATCAGTTGAAGAAGGCGGAAGGGTGGACCGACTCAGAGATCGTCCGCCGAGGCATCAAATTGCTGGCGGCCGTCACGCCCGGCAAAGGGAAGCGACAGTTCACGGGCGTGGGGAAATACGATTCAGGAGTTCCAGATTTGGCCAGCAATAAGGACCATCTGGAAGGCTTCGGCAAGTCATGACCGTACTTGTGGATACCGGTCCCATTGTCGCGATGCTCGATCGACGAGAGCGATTCCACCAGCAATGCGTCGAGGCGTTGCTCTCGACCAACGAGCCGATCGTCACCTGCGAAGCCGTGATCGCCGAAGCCTGCTTTCTGCTGCGTCGATTGAAAGGCGCAAGCCGCGACCTGCTAGTCGACGTCCAAGCCGGTCGATACCAGATCGACTACCGATTAGCCGAGCGCGGTTTGCAGGTCGGCCGACTCCTCGATCGTTACGCTAACGTGCCGATGGATTTGGCGGACGCTTGTTTGGTCGACTTGGCGAACCTGCACAAGACGGGCCGCATCTTCACGCTCGATGCGGACTTTCGCATCTATCGCTGGGAAAGAAATCAGTCGTTCGAGCTGTTGATTGAGATTGAGTGATGGACATTACTTCTTGGCGGCCGCAAATACGTCATTGACCGTGACTCCGAAGCCGCCCAGCAGCTTTGACGTCGCTCGCTCTCCCGCTTTGAAAACGCCGTGCGTTTCATATCGATCCGCGATCAGCGTCATGATGCTGATCGTCGACGTTTGAGGATCGACGATCCAGTATTCAGGGATGCCTGCGCGAGCGTAGTCGATGATTTTATGCTCATAATCTCGCTTGTGACTTTGAGAATCGTCGCTGACCACTTCGACCACCAGATCGGCGCCCTTGTAGTACTTGCGATTGCTCTTCGCATGATTCTCTTCGAACTGGAAAATTAAATCAGGCTCTCGATATTGCCGGTCACGAGTCCACACCGGCAGCGGTGCGAACAACACCATGCCCAAATTCCGTGGCTCGATGAAGGCCCGGAAAACGTCGAGCAGAAAACGGACAATCAACTGATGCTCGATCGTCGGCATAGGCAAGACCTCGACGAATCCGTCGGAGTATTCGATAAGTTGATTCGACGACAGCGCCAGGTCGAGGTATTCGCCCTCGTCCCAAAATCCTTGCGCCGGATAGAGGAGCGCAATATTCCACGTCGGCTCGCCGAGCGCCGACGGGGAGATCTGCGGAGATGGAGGGATTGTCGCCATGGAAATGCTCCAGAATATCGCCCGTAGACGACTCGGTCTCCATTATACCACAGCGTACCGGTTCGTCAGTCCAGCCAATCCTGATCCCGCAGCCGCGCCGGCACGTACTCCTCGGTCACGTAGCTGATATCCTTCGAAATCAGCGACTCGACTTCCAGCTTGAAGTCGTTCGACAGCATCTTGCGGATCTCGGTCTGCCACTTCGGCTTCTTCTCGAACCACGGGTATTGGGCGATTTGCTTCGCCCGTTTGCGGTCGGTGTCGTTCAGCATGATCTTCACGCTGTCGGAAAGTTGGCACCGCTCGAAGTCGATGCTCCGCAGGCCGAGGTACTTTGCCTCGGGGATCGCCATCCGTTGCGACTCGAACGCGAGGTTGATCGAGCCCTGCTTGATGACGCTGTAGATGTAGTACCCCCACGGGTCGTTATCGAGCACGCAATACAGCGGCAGCTCCAACTCGTTGTGCAACCGATGCAGCATCCGCCGCACGCCGCGCGGCGGCTGACCGGCGCCGTGGGTCAAGATGCAGTTATGCTTCTCCCAAAAGCGATCCTCGTTGAACCGCTGCCAGACGGTCCCCTTTTCGACATGGAGGATGAACTTCGCCGTGCAGCGTTTTTTGTCGAAGATGATCACGTCCGGCTCGACGATCGACGGAATCGCGTAGCCGCCCGATCCCATCCGGGCGCAGTTGATCTCGTCTCCCTTATCGGTGAGCACGATGCCGCCCACCATCGCCCCGCGATTCTCGGCGTACAGATGCAGCTCTTCACGGATCGAGGAGAGGAGTACCTCGACGTCTTCGATAATCGTGTCGCACTCCCCCTGCTCGTCGAAGGTGTTCTCTTTCACCCCTTCGATGGTGTGCTTCAGCATGTAGAAGAGTCCCCGCAAGCTGGTGCTCTTCCCTTGGTCGATCAGCTTTTTGCAGCCGCTGGTAACCAGCATCGTCCGCATGTAGGCCTTCGCCTGCGACAGATCGAAGAGCTGCCGCCGATTGGTGGCGCTCCCCATCTCCAGAATCTTCTTCCGCGGCGAATACTTCACATTGGCCAATGTCCGCGACGGGATCTCGACGTACGGATCCTTCCGGTTGTTGGCAGCGGTAACGACGCGATCTGCCAGCCCGGTCAGCCGATCCGCCGTCTTCTCATCGCGCGGCGAGAGTTTGACCTTCGGGGCCTTTGCAACAGGGGTGAGTTTCTTCTTAGCCATCTCGTTCTTTCAGATTCGATCTAAAAAGTTTCTCGCAAAGGCGCGAAGACGCAAAGGAAGCGCAAAGAAAATTTGTTTACTGTCTTCTTTGCGTCGTCTTTGCGCCTTCGCGACTTTGCGAGAATCAATCAGACGTCGCTTCAACGACAGCCGCCGGGCCGCGTTTAATCGCCGCCGCATGCGTCATCGGATCGACAATGATCACGTTGTCGCCGTAGTCAGTCTCCGCCGCCTCTTCCTTGATCTTCCGCCCGCGGTCGTCCAGCTTCATGTCGGCGTCCGCCGTCACGCGCTTCGCCACGGTCACCAGCTGGCTATACAGCCCGTCGCGGTCGACGCCGTTCACCTCGCTCACGGCCGAAGCCACTTCCTTCAAATACCGCATGAAAATGTCACGCCGATCGCCCTGCTGCTTCACCCGCTGCCGTTTGCGAACATACATCCCCAGCTTCCGCCCCACCGCCTGCAGCCCGAGGCGAATCTCCTTCTGAATCTCCGGATAGCTCGCAATCGCTTCCTTCGATTCGCTGGTGAACGGCACCCACACGCTGGCGATGTGGACCATGATGTAGACGGGCCCCTTCGGCATGCCGCCGCGCGATTGGCTCAGGCCGTAGCTCCGCCAGTTGGTGCTGGTGATCGTCTGCGTGATCGCACAGGCCGCCTGTTGGAACTGCAGCGGCACGCGGTTGGCGTAACGCATCACTTCCATCGTCTGCCCTTCGGCGACGTTCACGTTCTGCATCGCCTCGAGCAGCCGCTGCTGTTCCTTCGGCTTGAGCTGCTTCGCCGCCTGCCGAGTGCCGAGCGCCGCCGCCTTCATGATCCGATCCGCGGCGTCGCTGCCGAGCCCGTTGAAGGTGCTGATCAAAAACTGCCGAATCGTGCGGGCGTCTGTTTCCTCCAGCAAGTCCGACAGCAATTCCTTATCGACGTTCTGCGTCGCCGCGGCGCCGCCAAACGCGAGGGCGACTTCAATCTGAAACGGGTTGCCCCGATAGACCGACGGCGGCCGCGTCGCCGCGCAGTAGAACTCGCCCGGCACGACCTGGTAGAGCCCCTTGAGCAGCAGTTCCTCGCCGATTGGGCAAATGCAGTCGGTCGCCGGCGGGGCGATCTTCGTGGTTTGAATCGCCTGGTAGAGGGCTTCCACCTCGGGCCGCCCCAGCTTTCTCGTCAATGCTCGCGACGACACCTTGGCCGTCGTGCAGATCTTCTTCGCCACGGCCGGCGTCACGCGAGAAAACTTCGTCGACAGGAATTGCGTGATCGACGTCCCTTCCGCCTCGGCCAGCATCGCCGCCAGCCGGCCCAGTTCAATACCGTACGGATGGGGCAGAATCTCCTTCGGCTCCGGCGGCAGTTTGTCGGCGGCCCGCTGATACTCGCGGACGTTCCCTTCGGGATCGGTGTAGTGGAGCGAAATATGCGGGTTCGCGATCGCCGTCTGATGCAGGTACTCGTCGACGCTCCCGCGGCCGCGGTTGTACTTCGCTTCGAGCTCAATCGTCACCCGCGTGCCGTGCGGTTGATCGACCCACTCGATGCCATGCTTCTCGATATCCTTCGCGCCCTTCTCGCCATACGCAATGTCGACCCCCTCGCCGCCGCCGTTAAGGATCTTCGGCTCGTTCCGCTTCGTATCGATCTGAATTTCGTAATAGTGGGCCGGCTTCTTCGGCGAGATCCGCGAGATGATCTTCACCGGCTTGCCGGTCGTCTGCACGCCGTACATGCCGGCCGCGCTAATGCCGATCCCCTGCTGCCCGCGACTCTGCCGCAGGCGGTGAAACTTCGACCCGTACAGCAGCTTGCCGAAGATCAGCGGAATCTGCTTCTTAACGATGCCGGGGCCGTTGTCCTGGACGCCGATCTTGTAGCGGTCGGTCGACGTCTGCTCGATGTGAACCCAAATCTCCGGCAGGATTCCCGCCTCTTCGCAGGCGTCGAGCGAGTTGTCGACCGCTTCCTTGATCGTCGTGAGCAGCGCCTTCCGCGGATTGTCGAACCCCAGCAAGTGGCGGTTCTTCGCAAAGAACTCGCTCACCGAGATATCGCGCTGCTTCGACGCCATCGACTGGGCCGTCGCGCGGCGACCGGTGGAACGTCCGGAAGGCGCCTCGCCGTTGGCCGCGGCGTCGACTTCCGTCTCTTCGATGTCCGCGACTTCCGTCGCATCGTCGGCGTCGGCCGTCCCTTTCGGGGCCGCTTGGCGCTTCGCCGCCGGCTTCGCCTTGGCGGTAGCCTTCTTCTTCGTTGCCGTCGCGGGAACGGAACGCTTCTTAATTGGTTTACGGGTCGCCAAAGCGACTCCTCCTGTTCGTTCGGTCGACCGATGCGAGTCGACGCGCGAGGTCTCATCTTGTGTAGGCTGGGACATCGTCCCACCTGAATTGCCGAGCGATCTTCCGCTGCCGGGTGGGACGTTGTCCCAGCCTACGCGGTAGCGTCGCCGCCATGGCGAAGCGGCCCCGACGCCACCCCTATCGGCAAAACGCCGCCTGCGATTCGCCGCATGTCAAAAGGCGCCGGTCGCAGCGATTGTAGCGGCCCGTTTCCGCCATTCCCACCCGCCGCCGCCTGCTACCACCCGCACAAGCGGCGTGGCTGTTACGGCAGGCAGACAAAAACTCATCGTCACAGGCCGGACGATCCGACACACAGGAACACGAGGGGAGATCTCGCTCGCCCCAAACCCGCCTAGCACTTCCGGACTGGTCGCTTAAGCGACCAGTCCGAACCCGCCCCCACGCTCTGCCTACCTCCACCGCCCCGCCCAACGCCAAAAATCCCCCGAACTCCCAACGAAGGAGCCGTTTCATGTCAATCCGCGTCACCGCGCTCGCGCTCGTCGCCGCCGGCTTCGCCGCCGCGTCGATCGCCTCCCCCGCCCGCGCCGAAGAGGGCCTCTGGAAGCGCCAGATCAGCTACCAGAACAAGCAAGACCTCTTCTACAACTACTACGAAGGTCCCGATCCGAGCGGCACGACCACGGCGATGTACATCTCGCCCCGGCCGGTGCCGGCCCACGTCGGCCACACCTACACGACGTACCAGCCGTTCATGCCGCACGAATACATGTACAAGCACACCCAGTCGCACTACGCCTACGCCCCCGGCGCCGGCTGGTCGCGCTCGAAGGTTCGCTACCGCACCGGCGGGCTGTGGCTCGACCACTGGATCAGCGCGATCGATCCCGTCTTCTGCTGCCACTAAGGCGGTCCGCACCCTACGGACCCCACGACACCCGACGGTCCCCATGACGGACCCTGCTTCGGACTGGTCGCTTAAGCGACCAGTCCAGCCCCGCCCCAACGCGCCCCATTCTGGCCGACAGCCGATAGCTGACAGCCGACAGCCCCCAACACAAGGAAGCGTCCCGTGAACAAGCCGCTTGCCGCCTGCGCGCTCGCCATGGCCGCCGCCATCGCGTCGTGCCCGGCGATCGCCACGGCCGAGATGCCGTACCTCAAACCGCTCCGTCGCGCCCAGATGTACAACTGGCACGCGCAATACGCCTACACCGACTACGGCGTGCCGACGTCGCTGGTCGTGCCGCCGACGGCCCAATTGCAAACCAACTGGAGTTGGGGCGCCCCGAGCATGCGCGTCTCGCGCATCGACCACCAGTTCACCCGCAACTACGCCGGCCCCGGCATGCCTGGCCCCTGGGCCTATACGCCCCACCAACCGGCCGACACCGCCCAATTCGGCGTCTACTACGTCCGTGCCCCGTGGTACCCCACGCAACCCTAACGTTCGCACGCGATCCCCCTCGCGTGCCATCCCCCCCACACCCCCCCCCCCGCCATGTCCGGGCTGTTTTCGTTCTCCCCCCCCACACCTCCCTTCCGCGCCCAGCCCG
>Ga0163144_10009478_pt1 | contig 20902 bp, 19 predicted proteins | sample OliLak19BULKMAT1_FD_123175 | JGI IMG/M metagenome (GOLD analysis project Ga0163144, IMG submission 123175) | Freshwater microbial mat bacterial communities from Lake Vanda, McMurdo Dry Valleys, Antarctica - Oligotrophic Lake LV.19.BULKMAT1 | ecosystem: Environmental > Aquatic > Freshwater >... | reverse complement strand
GCTGGAGCGTGAGGTGTACGACATGTTCGGCATCCGCTTCATCGGGCATCCGGATCTGCGGCGCATTCTGATGTGGGAGACCTACGGCGAGGGCTATCCCCTGCGGAAGAGCTTCCCGCTGCGTGGGCATTTCAGTCGCGCCGAGCAGACGCGGCAAGCGCTCGCCGCCAATCCCGAAGCGCACTATTCCCTGGAAGAACTCGATATCGCCGCCGCCGCGGGTGACCTTCCCGCCGAGATGCGCGAGCGCCTTGCGAAGGGCGAGCGAGGACTCGTCCCGTGACGCGTCGCACGCTCGAAATGGCACTCGCAACGCCCGGCCTCGACAAGGATGGCCGGGTCTTCGCGCGGCCGCTCGGTACGGACCTGCACGACACTGGCGAGTTCGCCACCTCCACCGGCTTCGACGAGGATTTCGGCGCCGAGCGGATGCTCGTGAACATCGGTCCGCAGCATCCGGCGACGCACGGCGTGCTGCGGCTGGTCATCGAGCTCGAGGGCGAGACGGTAGTGCGGTGCATTCCGCATATCGGCTATCTGCATTCGGGCTTCGAGAAGCTCGGCGAGTATCGGCACTACAATCAGCTCGTGCCGCTCTCCGACCGGATGGACTATCTGGCGCCGATGGCCAACAACGTCTGTCTCGCCCTCGCGGTCGAGAAGCTGATGGACATCACCATCACCGAACGCTGCGCCGTGCTCCGCGTCATCGCCTGCGAGATGAGCCGCGTGATCTCGCATATCGTCTGGCTCGGGACGACCGGCATCGACCTCGGCGCCTTCACGCCGTTCCTCTGGACCTTCCAGGAACGCGAGAAGATCTACGACCTGCAGGAAATGTGGACCGGCGCTCGACTGACCACATCGCTCACGCGCGTCGGCGGCCTCATGGCCGACATTCCCGACGGCTTCGAGGATGGGCTGCGCAACTTCTGCCGCACCTTCCCGAAGGTGCTCGACGAATGCGAATCGATGTTCACGCGGAACGCCATCTGGTGCGGCCGGACGCAGGGCATCGGCGTGATGACGGCGGACGAGGCGATCAACTGGTCGCTGTCGGGTCCCATGCTGCGGGCGAGCGGCGTGGACTACGACGTGCGCAAGGATCGGCCATACCTCGGCTACGAGACCTACGACTTCGACGTGCCGGTCGGCGTGCATGGCGACATCTACGACCGGTATCTGGTGCGGGTCGAGGAGATGCGCCAGTCGGTGCGGATCCTGGAGCAGGCGCTGGACCGACTGACGCACCTCAAGGGCGCGCCGATCAACGTCAGCGATCCGCGCGTCATCCTGCCGCCGAAGACGCGCGCCATGAGTGACATGGAAGCGATGATCTTCCACTTCAAGCAGGTCATGGAAGGCATCAAGCCGCCGGCCGGCGAAGCGTACATGGGCATCGAGAATCCCAAGGGCGAACTCGGCTACTACTTCGTGTCGGACGGCACCTCGAAGCCGGTGCGCTGGCGCGTGCGCCCGCCGAGCTTTCTCAACCTGTCGGCGCTTCCGAAGATGTGCGAAGGGGCGCTGCTCTCCGACGTGATCGCGATCAATGCGAGCGTCGATATCGTGATGGGCGAAATCGATCGATGAGTCGGCCAACTGATGCCCCGTACGAGCCGGTCTTCACGGGCTCGACGCGGGAAAAGCTCGAGGCGCTGCAGGCGCAGTATCCGACACGGCAGGCGCTGCTGCTGCCGGCGCTCTGGATGGTGCAGGAGGCGCGCGGGTGGGTGAGTGACGAAGGGCTCGCCGAGGTGGCGGCGGTACTCGACCTCACGCCGGCGTACGTGCGTGGCGTCGCCACGTTCTACACGATGTACCACCTGCATCCGATGGGACGCAACGTGATTCAGGTCTGCACGACGTCGCCCTGCGGCATGTGCGGCGCGGAGCAGGTGCGTGATGCCTTTCTGCGTCACACCGGGTGCGTCGAACTCGGACGCACGAGCGCCGATGGCCGCTTCACCGTGCTCGAGTCCGAATGTCTGGGCGCCTGCGGGATGGCGACGCCGGTGCTGATCAACGACGACTTTCTCGAGAGCGTGAGCCCGGAGACCGTCCCCGGCATCCTCACGCGGTACGCCTGATGGGATATCCGCATCCGCCGCATGCGCTCGAAACGCCGGTGCTCTCGACGCACTTCGGCGAGGCTGCCGCTCGCACGTTCGACGGTTGGGTGAAGCGCGGCGGCTATGAGGGGCTCAAGAAGGCGCTCGGCATGACGCCGGAGCAGATCTTCGAGGAAGTGAAGGCCTCGGGGCTCCGTGGGCGTGGCGGTGCGGGCTTCGGGACGGGCCTCAAGTGGTCGTTCATGCCGAAGGAAGACGGGAAGCCGCACTACCTCGTCTGCAATGCCGACGAGTCGGAGCCGGGCACGTTCAAGGACCGCGAGATCATGCGCTGGACGCCGCACGCACTGCTCGAGGGCTGCGCCATCGGCTGCCTCGGGATCCGTGCCGAGACGTGCTACATCTTCATCCGCGGGGAGTACACGGAGCCCTTGCGGATCCTGCAGGCGGCGCTTGCGGAGGCGTATGCGAACGGGGCCCTCGGTGCCAATGCGTTCGGCTCGGGGCGTCGGGTGGACATCATCATTCACCGGGGTGCAGGCGCGTACATCTGCGGCGAGGAAACGGCGCTGATGAACGCGCTGGAGGGCCGCCGCGGCAATCCGCGCATCAAGCCGCCCTTTCCGGCCCAGGCCGGCCTCTTCGCCATGCCGACGACGATCAACAACGTGGAGACGCTCGCGGCGGTGCCGCATATCATTGCGCGCGGCGCAGCATGGTATGCCGGCCTGTGCAAGAGCTCGCCCAAGAGCACCGGGACCAAACTCTTCAGCGTCTGCGGGCATGTGATGAAGCCGGGCGTCTACGAGGTCACGATGGGTACCCCGATGCGCGACCTGATCTTCGGCATCGCCGGGGGCATGAAGCCCGGGCGGACGCTGAAGGCGGTCATTCCCGGCGGCTCATCGGTGCCGATTCTGACCGCCGGGGAGATCGAGGATCTGCCGCTCGACTACGAGGGGATTCAGGCGCGCGGGTCGCTGCTCGGTTCCGGCGGCGTGATCGTGATGGACGATACGACGGACATGGTCTACCAGATCTGGCGGCTGGCGCGCTTCTATGCGCACGAGAGCTGCGCCCAGTGCACGCAGTGCCGCGAAGGGACCTCGTGGACGACGCGCATTCTGGAGCGGATCCTCAAGGGCGAAGGCCGTCCCGATGATCTCGATCTGCTGCTCGACCTTGCCGACAACATGACCGGCAAGACGATCTGCGTGCTCAGCGACTCCTGCGCGACGCCGATCGTCAGCGGCATCAAGAAGTTCCGCAGCGAGTTCGATGCGTATCTGAACAAGACGCGGGCGCCGGTGCTTGCCGGGGCAGGCGCATGAGTGCGCCCGTCTCCTCGCCGCCGGCGCTGCTGAACGTCACGATCGACGGCATTCAGGTGCAGGTGCCGCCCGGTACCTCGATCATCGAGGCGGCCAAGCAGGCGGGGACGCTCGTGCCGCATTACTGCTACCATCCGTCGCTGCCGTCGCCGGCCGTCTGCCGCATGTGTCTGGTGGAAGTGGAGAAGTTCCCGAAGCTCGTGCCCGCGTGCGTGACCACCGTGGCCGAGGGCCAGGTGGTGCACACGCAGTCTGCGTCCGCGAAGAAGGCGCGCGAGGGTGTGCTGGAGTTTCTGCTGATCAACCACCCGCTCGACTGCCCGATCTGCGATCAGGCCGGCGAGTGCGAGCTGCAGGATTACGTGTTTCAAGAGGGGCGCGCGGGCACGCGCTACGCCAACGAAGCGAAGCGCTACAATCCGGCCGAGGATTTCGGGCCGGACATCATGTACGTCGGAAACCGCTGCATCCTCTGCACGCGATGCGTCCGCTTCATGGATCACGTCGCGGGCGAGAAGGTGCTGAACGTCAGCGAGCGCGGTGACCGCGCGTACATCGGCATCGACGCATCCAAGCAGCTCGATCATCCGTGGGCCGGCAACGTGGTGGATCTCTGCCCGGTCGGCTCGCTGATCTCGAAGGACTTTCTGCACAAGGCGCGCGCGTGGGACCTGGACCGGACGGCGAGCGTCTGTCCGGGCTGCTCCCAAGGGTGCAACATCTCGATCGACACGCGAGACGACACCGTGGTGCGGTTCCGTCCGCGCGCCAATCTCGAAGTGAATCGACACTTCATCTGCGACACCGGCCGCGCCGGATATCGCTTCCTCAATCGCGGGGATCGTCTCGAGGCGCCAATGGTGCGGTCCGATGCGGGACAGCTCGTCGTGGCGGATTGGGATGTGGCGTTGGCCGCAGCTTCGGCCGTGCTGCGCAGCGCTACGGGTTCCGCGGTCATCATCGCGTCCGGCCGCGCGTCGGCCGAGGCGCTCGGCCATGTGCAGCGGCTGACGTCGCATCTCGCCACCAGCGCGGTCATACAGGTGCCGATGGGAATAGAAGCACCGCTCGAAGGGATACCGAATCTGGCGCTGCGGGCCGAGCGTGCGCCCAATGGCCGAGGGGCCGAGATGCTGGGCTACGGCACCGATGTCGATGCCGCGATCGATCGTGCGGCGCAGGCGTCGGTGGTCATCCTGCTCGATGCCGACCTCGATGCGGATCAGGAGGCGCGCCTGGCTGGGCTCGGTGGCGCGCTGCTCGTCATCGCCACGGTGCCGCCGGAAGGACTGCGTGATGCGGTCGTGATGCTGCCCACCACGACGATGGCGGAAGAGCAGGGCGTCTACGTGAATCGCGACGGACGGGCGCAACGCTATTCGCAGGCGAAGGCCGCACCGGCGCTGGCGCGGCCGGCCTGGTGGATTGCCGCCGAGATCGCGGGCTGCGGTGATGACGACGCCGACGTGCCCGCCGACGCGAGCGACGCGTTCCGCATGCTGCCGGAGTTCGGCGGCCTGCGGCATGCGGATCTCGGTTGGGTGGGACGGGTGGTGGCGGGATGACACCCGAGCAGAAGGGCTTCCTCCTCCTGTCGGTGGTGAAGATGCTCGTGGTCTTCACGGCGCTGATGGTGGTGGTGGCGCTGCTGACGCTGGCGGAGCGCAAGGTGTCGGCGTGGATGCAGAACCGCATCGGTCCCAATCGTACGGGTCCGGGTGGCCTGCTGCAGCCCGCGGCGGACGGCCTGAAGAATTTCCTCAAGGAAGAGACGACGCCGGCCCTGGCCACGACGCCGATCTTCCTGCTGGCGCCGGCGCTCGCGTTCATACCCGCATTGATGCTCTCGTGCGTCATCCCGTTCGCGGCGCCGCTGCCGGTCGATTTCGACGTGACCTGGCCGCTCCTCGGGCAGATCGCGTATCACGGCGCCTTGCCGATGGCGGTCACCGATCTGCCGATCGGCTTCCTCTTCGTTCTCGCGATCAGCTCGATGGGCGTCTACGGCATTGCGCTCGCCGGCTGGAGCTCCAACAGCAAGTACGCGCTGCTCGGCGGTCTGCGGGCCAGCGCCCAGATGATCTCGTACGAAGTGGCCATGGGGCTCTCGCTGATACCGGTGCTCCTCATGACGGGCAACGTGCGCTTCAGCGAGATCGTGCGGACGCAACAAGACGGATTGCCGCTCGTGCTGCCGCTCTTCCTCTCGTTCTTCGTGTACCTGATCAGCGGGTTTGCCGAGACGAGCCGGCTGCCGTTCGACATGCCGGAGGCGGAATCGGAGCTCGTGGCCGGTTACCACGCCGAGTACAGTTCGATGAAGTTCTCGATGTTCTTCATCGCCGAGTACGCCAACGTCACGACGATCTGCATGATGGTGGCAACGCTCTTCTTCGGGGGCTGGGACATTCCGTTCACATCGTGGGATGAGCAGGGCGGCGTGCTGCAGACGCTTGCCACCTTCCTCGTCTTCGTACTGAAGACCGGTTTCTGGGTGTTCTTCGTGATGTGGATCCGGTGGACCCTGCCGCGGTTCCGGTACGACCAGTTGATGGCTCTGGGCTGGAAGTTCCTGATGCCGCTGGCACTGGCGTACATCGTGGTCATCGCCGTCACCCTCTGGGGCCTCGATACGGCGCTGCCGGACGGCTCGCCGGTCCTCAAATCGTCGGTGCTTGCCCTGCTGAACGTGGTGCTCGGCGCGGTCGTGTTCTTCGGCCTCGATCGCGGCACGCTGCTCGGTCGGCCGAGCGGCCCCGGGCGTCCGACAAGTCGTCCCGCCACAGTGAGGTCCTGAGATGGCGATCGGTGTAAAGGTGATGACGCGGCCCGGGAAGGAAGTCTCCTATCTCCGGGCGACGCTGAAGGGGATGGCGCTGACGTTCAAGCACATCACGCAGCCCAGCGTCACGATGCAGTATCCGGAGCAGAAGAGCACCAACGAGTGGACGGTGGCCTCGCGGTGGCGCGGTACGCACCGGATGCTCACCGACGAGCAGGGCAGGGCCAAGTGCGTGGCCTGCGGACTCTGCCCGCAGATCTGCCCGGCCAACTGCATCAAGCTGGTGCCGGGCGAGGACGAGCAGGGCAACCGTTATCCGCTCATCTACGAGATCGACGAGTTCCGCTGCGTCTTCTGCGGCTACTGTCAGGAAGTCTGTCCGGAGGAGGCGATCCACGTCGGCGTGCACTATGAAAATGCCGAGTATTCGCGGGATCGGTTCGTCTATGATCTGGAGCGCCTGACGTCGCAGACCCATGCCGTCTCGACGCTCTGGGATCCTGCCGACCCCAAGGGCCAGTAGTGTCCACCTTCGTATTCTGGTGCTTTGCCGTCGCGGCGATCGTCTGCGCGCTGTGCTGCGTGCTGCAGCGCAGTCCCGTGGTGGCGGCGCTCTGGCTGGTGGGCACCATGTTCAATCTGGCCGGCCTGTACGTGCTGCTGCACGCGCCGTTCGTGGCGGCGGTCCAGGTGCTTGTGTATGCCGGCGCGATCATGGTGCTCTTTCTCTTCGTCATCATGCTGCTCAACCTCGAAAAGCCCACCAGCGATTTCCGTGGGCGCTACGCCATTCTCGGCGCGGTCGGCCTCGTCGCGGTGCTGGGGGGGCAATTGGTGTCGCTGCGCGGCACGCGCTCGCTCGGTTTCGATGCGGGGATGCTGGCGGCCATACGGGATCCGGACGCCAATGCCGTGGCGCAGGTGGCCACACCGATGTTCGAGCAGTGGCTGATCCCGTTCGAGATCATCTCGGTGCTGCTGCTGGCGGCCATTGTCGGCGCGGTTGTGCTTGCGAAGAAGAGGGTCTGATGGATGCCGCCTCCGAACCGCAGGTGGTGCTCCTCGGGCCGGCGCTGCTCGTCTCGGCGATCCTGTTCACGATCGGCGTCGCCGGCGTACTGCTGCGCCGCAACGCCATCGTGCTCTTCATGTGCATCGAGCTGATGCTCAACGCGGTGAACCTCGCGTTCGTCGCACTGGCGCAGGTGCATGGGGCCAACGGTCACGTGATGGTCTTCTTCGTGATGTGCGTCGCGGCGGCCGAAGCAGCCGTCGGTCTGGCCATCATGCTCTCGATCTTCCGACATGGGCAGTCGGTGGATCTCGAGAACATCAACCTGCTGCACGGCTGACGGCATGACCACGTCCTCCGCGCTGGATCTGGTGTGGTTGGTCATCGCGCTGCCGCTGCTTGGCTTCGTCGTCAATGCCTGGTTGGCGTTTACGCGTCCGGCAAGCCGTACGGCAGTGGCTGTGGTCGGTACGGGCAGCATCGTCGCCGCCTTCGGTGTGGCGGTGGCCTGCTTCGCGGGCTTGCAGACGCCCGGTGCGCCCACCTCGCACGCCATCACGCTGTGGGATTGGATGAGCACCGGACGCCTGGTACTCGGGTTCGGGCTGGTGCTCGACCACCTCTCCGCCTCGCTGCTGCTGGTGATTACGGGGGTGGGCGCTCTGATTCATCTCTACAGCACGGCGTACATGAAGGACGATGCAGGGTTTGCCCGGTACTTCGCGTACCTCAACCTCTTCGTCGCCTGCATGGCGGTGCTGGTCCTGGGTGACTCGCTGCCGGTGCTCTTCATCGGCTGGGAGGGCGTGGGGCTCTGCTCCTACCTGCTCATCGGCTTCTGGTACTCGGAATCCGCCAACGCGACCGCCGGCATGAAGGCCTTCATCGTCAACCGCATCGGCGATGCGGCGGTGCTGATCGCGATGTTTCTGCTGTTCCAATCGTTCGGCACCCTGCACATCGCGTCGCTGGTGACGCTGATCGCGGCCGATGGCTGCGCGCGCGCCAACGAGCTGATCGAGGTCATTGCACTCCTCCTTTTCGTGGGCTGCATCGGCAAGTCGGCGCAGATTCCACTCTACGTCTGGCTGCCGGACGCGATGGCGGGTCCGACCCCGGTGTCCGCGCTCATTCATGCGGCGACGATGGTCACCGCCGGTGTCTATCTGGTTGTCCGCTTCAGCTTCCTCTTTGCGCTGGCGCCGTTCGCGTCGTTCCTCGTGACGGCGGTCGGCGCGCTGACCGCGATCTTCGCCGCTGTCATCGGTCTCAAGCAGTACGACATCAAGAAGGTGCTGGCATACTCCACCGTCTCCCAGCTCGGCTACATGTTTGCTGCCGTCGGCGCGGGGGCGTGGTCGGCCGGCGTCTTCCATCTGATGACGCACGCCTTCTTCAAGGCGCTCCTCTTCCTCGGGGCGGGCAGCGTCATTCACGCCATGCATGCGGCGCTGCATACCGCGCATGCGCCGGATGATCCGCAGGACATGCGCAACATGGGTGGGCTGCGTCGGGCGATGCCGTGGACTTTCGGGCTCATGCTGCTTGCCACGCTCGCGATTGCCGGTGTGCCGCCGCTCTCCGGGTTCTTCTCCAAGGATGCCGTGCTCACGGCAGTCTTCGCGCGGGCGCTCGAGGAGCCGCTGTACTACTGGTGCTACGGTGCCCTGCTGACCGCGGCTTTCGTCACGGCGGTCTACATGATGCGGATGATCACGATGGTCTTCCTTGGCACGACGCGGTTGGCGCCCACCGCAGCCGAGGCCGTGCACGAGGCCCCGCCGTTGATGACGGTGCCGCTGGTGGTGCTCGGTCTCGCCACCGCGACCGCGGGTCTGCTCGACCTGCCGGCGATCGTGGGCGGGCATGAGTGGCTGACGCGGTGGCTTGCGCCGAGCGTGGCGTTCGCGACATCGACGTGGCCGCTGCTTCCAGTGTCGCACGGGGTTGAGTTGCGTCTGATCGGTGCTGCGGTCGCGGTGGGCCTCATCGGCTTGCTCGTCGGATGGCGTGTCGTCGTCGCGGCCCCCGTGGTCCCGGCGCTCACCGCCGACGAGGATCGCGGACTCGGCCGCCTCCTGGCACAGCGCTTCTTCGTGGACGAGATCTACGCGGCGGTGTTCGTGCGGCCGCTCGTCTGGTTCAGCCGCGTGGTGCTCTGGCAAGGAATCGACAAGACGCTGGTCGACGGTATCGCGGTGAGCGGCCTCGCGCGGATGTTTCAGGGCGCGGGATGGCTGGGCAGCCGAGCCCAGAACGGCCAGGCCGGTCTGTACATGGCGATCTTCGTCGTCGGTGCCGTCGTACTTCTCGCCATGATGCTGAGCTGACCCGCTGATGCAAGCCTTTCTCGCTTCGATCCATTATTCCGAGTGGATTCTGCACACCTTGCTGCTGCTTCCGCTCGCGGGCGTGGTGGCGGTGCTCCTTTCCCCGGTCCCGTGGGCGCGGTGGCTCGCCGCTGCGGTCGCGGGCACCGAACTCCTCTTGTCGCTCGGGCTCTGGTGGGCCTTCGATGCCGCCAACGGGGAGGTGCAGTTTCGCTTCCACGCGGACTGGATTCCGCAGTACGGCATCGGCTATGCGATCGGTCTCGACGGCATCTCGCTCTTCATGGTGCTGCTCTCGACCACGATGATGCCGCTGCTGGTGGTGGGCGGGTGGAACTCGATCCAGACGAAGCAGCGCGGCTACTACGCGCTGCTGATGGCGCTCAAGACCGGCATGATCGGCGTCTTCGTGGCGCTCGATCTCTTTCTGTTCTACTGCTTCTGGGAGCTCCTCCTCATTCCGATGTACTTCCTCATCGGCGTCTGGGGCGGCACACGGCGCGTGGCGGCGGCCACGCAGTTCGTGGTCTACACGTTCGTGGGTTCGTTGCTGATGCTGGTGTCGGTGGTCGCGATGGTGCGGGTGGTGGGGGATGCCACCGGCGTCTACTCCTTCGACTACGCCTACCTGCTCGAGCATCGGGCGCTGCTCGCGCCGTCGGCACCGTGGCTCTTCACCGGCTTCGCGCTCGCCTTTGCGGTGAAGGTGCCCCTCTTTCCATTCCACACGTGGCTGCCGGATGCGCACGTCGAAGCGCCGACGGCCGGCAGCGTGGACCTCGCCGTGATCCTGCTCAAGATGGGCACCTACGGCTTCCTGCGATTTGCGGTGCCCTTTTTCCCGACGTTCGCCCTGAGCGAGGGCACGGCGACGCTCTTCACCAGCCTGGCGGTAGCCGGCATCGTCGTGGCGGCGCTGGTGGCGATGGTCCAGAAGGACATCAAGCGGATCATCGCGTACTCCTCGGTGAGCCACCTCGGCTTCGTGATGCTCGGCATCTGGGCCGGGACGGTGGAGTCGGTGCAGGGCGCGATCATCATCATGCTGGCGCATGGCGTCTCGTCGGCGGCGCTCTTCTTTCTGATCGGCATGATTCAGGAGCGGCGGAAGTCGCGGCTGATCAGCGACTTCGGTGGTCTCGCGACGTATGCACCGCGCCTCACCACCGCCTTCGTGCTGACGAGCTTTGCCGCAATCGGCCTCCCGGGACTCAGCGGATTCACCGGCGAGTTCCTCGTGCTGCTCGGTAGTTGGGGGCGCTACCCGATTGCCACGGCGATCGCCACGACGGTGGTCGTCTGGTCGGCGGCGTATCTGCTGTGGGCCATCAAGCGCATGTTCTTCAATCCGCTGGTGCACGAGGAGATCCGCGAGGTGAAGGATCTCGATAGCCGCGAGCTCGTGGTCGTGGTGCCGCTTGTCCTGGCGATGCTCTGGATCGGACTGTATCCGAAGCCGTTCCTGTCGCGTACCGAGTCGGCGGCGCGGCACTTCGTGGAGCAGGTGGCACCGCATTATCCCGGGCAGCCTGCGGCACTGGCCGAGGCGGCGCAATGACGCTGGATCTGCTGACGCCAGTGGGTGCGCTCATCGGCCTGCTCCCCGAAATTGTCCTGACGCTGACGTCGCTGGTGGTGCTGCTCGTGATCGCCTTCCGGCATGAGACGATCGACGACTCGCTGCTGGCCGGACGCCTTTCGCTGGTGGGTATTGCGCTCGCCGGCGTGGCGCTGTCGGGGCTCTGGTACGCCGACATCACGGCCGCGCCGGGAATGATCGTGCTCGACGCATGGCGCTTTGCCGGCTCCGCCCTGATCCTCGGCATCGGTTTCTTCACCGGACTGACGTCGCTGCGCTTCCTGACACAGCAGCGACTCTTCGCGCCGGAGTTCCATGTCCTGCTGCTCTTTGCGCTGATCGGGATGCTGCTCATGACGGCGGCGCAGGATCTCATGGTGCTCTTCATCAGCCTCGAGATCATGTCGGTGAGCGTCTACGTGCTGGTCGGATTCGATCGGTTTCGCCGGTCGAGCGCCGAAGCCGCGCTCAAGTACTTCCTGATCGGCGCGTTCGCGTCGGGGTTTCTGCTCTACGGCATTGCGCTGACCTGGGGCGCGACGGGTGCCACGCAGTACGGCCCGATTGCGGTCAAACTCTCGGCGAGCACCGTGTTCACGCTCGCCAAGCTCGGGCTTGGCCTCCTCCTGATCGGCTTTGCGTTCAAGGTGGCCGCGGCGCCCTTCCACATGTGGGCGCCGGACGTCTATGACGGTGCGCCGACGCCGATCACCGGCTTCATGGCCACGGGCGTGAAGGCCGCCGCATTCATCGCGCTCGGGCGTATGCTGATGATCGCCTTTCCGGCGCTGAAGCCGCAGTGGCAGCCGGTGGTCGGTGTCCTTGCCGTGCTCACGATTCTCGTCGGCAATGTGGTGGCGCTCGCGCAGCATTCGCTGAAGCGGATGCTGGCCTACAGTTCGGTGGCGCATGCCGGGTATCTGCTCGTCGGCATCTGGACCGGGTCCGAGATGGGGATGACGGCGGTGCTCGTCTACCTCGCGTCGTACTGTCTCACGACCGGCGCCTGCTTCGGCATTCTGCTCGCCGTCGAGCGCCTCGGCTCCCGGACCGTGCTGATCGATGATCTCGAAGGGCTCTTCTCGGTGCGGCCATGGGCCGCGCTGGCGATGGCCGTCTGCATCTTCTCGCTGCTCGGCTTTCCCGGCACCTTCGGCTTCATCGGCAAGTGGAACCTCGTGACCGCGGCGCTCGCCGAAGGCAACTGGATCCTGCCGCTGGCGCTGGTCGCGGGCAGCGCCATTTCGATCGGCTATTATCTGCCGGTCGTCATGGCGATGACCCTCAAGCCGACCCGGGCAAAAGAGGCCCATCGCCAAGTGCAGTTCTCGCCGGCCATGCGCTCCCTCATCGCGCTGGCCGCGGCGGGCATTCTGCTGTTCGGCGTCTGGCCGAATGAAGTGCAGTCGATCGCCTCGCTCGGTGCCAAGGCGCTCGTGGACCTCCAACTCAGTGCCCTCGTGGGCCGGTGATCTCATGAATGTCGCGCGCCACGTGTTTCGGGAATACGATGTCCGCGGCGTGGTGGGCCGGGACCTCACGCGCGACCTGGCCCATGCGTTGGGGCGCGCCTTTGCCTCGGCGGCGTGGGCGAAGGCAGGACATGCGCCGCGCATCGTGGTCGGCCGCGACAATCGGCCATCCGGCGTCGAGCTGTCGGCAGGATTCCGCGCCGGCGTCATCGCCGCGGGCGGCATCGCGGTGGATGTCGGCGAGTGTCCGACGCCGGCGCTCTACTTTGCGGAGCGTACCTTCGGTGCCGACGCCGGCGCGCAGGTAACGGGCTCGCACAATCCGCCGGAATTCAACGGCTTCAAGATGGTCATCGGCGGCGACGCGATGCACGGCGAGGAGATTCAGGCGCTGTGGGAGACCATTGCGCTCGAGTCATGGCGTACCGGCGAAGGCCACGAGGAATCGGACGGCTCGGTCCTGCGGAAGTATCGTGATGCCATCCTCGAGCGGCATACGCTGCTGCGCCCGGTGAAGGTCGTGGTGGACTGCGGCAACGGCGTCGGGGCGCTGATCGCCGTCGAGACGCTGCGCCAGCTCGGCGCCGACGTCGTGCCGCTCTTCTGCGAGTCCGACGGGACCTTCCCGAACCATCACCCCGATCCGACCGTTCCCGAGAACCTCGTCGATCTGCAGGCCGAAGTGCGCCGGCACGGCGCGGAACTGGGCATCGCCTTCGACGGTGACGCCGATCGCATCGGGGCGGTGGACGAAACCGGGCGCATCATCTTCGGCGATCAGTTGCTGGTGATCTATGGCCGCGATGCCGTCCAGCGCTTCGGCGCCGGCTCACCGGTGATCTTCGACGTGAAGTGCTCGGAGGTCCTGCCGCAGGCGCTGGCCGCGGCCGGTGCGGCACCGCTCATGTGGAAGACGGGCCACTCCCTCGTGAAGGCGAAGATGAAGGAGATGAAGGCTCCACTTGCCGGCGAGATGAGCGGGCACATCTTCTTCGGCGGCGACTACTTCGGGTTCGATGATGCGCTCTTCGGGGCAGCGCGACTGCTCGAGATCGTGGCGCGCGGGACCTTCGGCGTGGCGCACCTCCTCGCAGACCTGCCCGTCACCTTCGCCACGCCGGAGCTGCGCGTCGAGTGCGACGAGGAACGGAAGTTCGCGATCACGGAAGAAGCGGTGAAGTACTTCGCGTCCAAGTACCCCGTGAACACCATCGATGGCGTGCGCATGACTTTTCCGAACGGATGGGGGCTGATTCGCGCGTCGAACACGCAGCCGGTACTCGTGCTGCGCTTCGAGGCCACCAGCGAGGCCGAGCTTGCGGCGTATCAGGGCGAGGTGATGGCGTGGCTCGCGTCGAAGGGTGTGCGCGTCTGAGGGCCGCCGCATGACACGCCGCCGCATCGCCGCCGCGTTGCTTTGCGTGGCGGCGTTGCTCTTTGCGGGCCGTTGGGCCGCCAGCCTCCTGGCCCAGCGGTTGTGGGCGGCGCCATTCGGCGCGGCGGCGGTCCAGTGGATGACGCGGACGGCCGTGCTGCGGCTGCTGCTCGACCTCTCCGCGTCGCTCCTCGCATCCGTCTGGTTCTGCGGGCACTTGGTGGTGGTGGTCCGCGGCGTTGAACGGGTGCAGTTGTCACGTGGGGGCACCGAGGGAGTGGCGCGGGAGGCCGTACCGCCGGCAACACTGATCGGTATCGCGCTGATCACGGGTGCGGTGCTGGGACTGCTGGTCGGCGGCGATCAATCGGCGTCGTGGCCGACGGTGGTGTTGGCGTGGCAAGGCGTGCGCTTCGGCATGACGGAGCCGCTCATGGGCCAGGACCTCGGCGTCTACGCGGCGCAGTTGCCGTTCTGGATGCTGCTGCAGGGCTTCCTCGCCACCCTCGCGGTCGGTGCGCTACTGCTGACCACGGTGCTCTATGCGGCGATCGGCGCGCTGCGATGGCGCGGCGGCGCGGCCGCGATAACCGATCATGCCCGGAGGCACCTCGGTTGGTTGGCCGCCACACTCGCGCTCGTCCTGGGCCTTGGCTATCTGCTCGAGCCGCTCGTCTGGTTGACCAATGGGCCCGAGTCGTCGGTGCGTGGCGCGTTCACCTACGTCGAACTCGGCGCGCCCGTGCTGACGGGATTCGCGCTCGCGACCGCGCTGCTCTCGCTGCTGTGGGCATTCCGGGGGCGGCATGCAGTGTTCGCCGCTGGCTGGCTCCTGCTGTTGCTCGCCTCGATGACGCTGTCCTACGTCGTGCCGTCGCTTCGGCTCGGCGGCGCATCGGGCCCGCGTGATCCGGTGCAAGCCCGTGCGATCGCCGCGCTGCCGGTGGGAATGCAGGACCTGCAGGATACCGTGCCGGTGGCGGCGGCAACCGAGGCGCCCGCGCGGCCGTCACTCTGGAGTGCGCGGGCCGCCGGCCGCGCGGTGCTCTTTGACACCCTGCATCAGGTGGTCTCGGCAGACCTGGCACCGCTCGACGGCGCCGGATCCGCGGCGCCCGGCTGGTTGATCCTGCGCCAGTCGCCGAAGTCGCTGGACGTGCTGGGGATCCAGGATGATCGCACCGGTCTCGACGGTGCCCCGTTGCCTTCGGCCGATGGCGACGTCCGCGCACGGCTTGCCCTTGATGCACTCCGACCCGGGGCCGCGCCCCTCGTCACGGGACCGGAGGCGCACGGCGCGCTGCTCGGCTCGCGCCTGCAGCGCATTCTGCTCGCGTGGGCGCTCCAGGCGCCGCATCTCCTCGGTGATTTGCCGCGCGGAACACGCGGCACGTGGATCCTCGATCCGCGGCAGCGCATGGCGGCACTCCTGCCCTTCGCGGAGTGGGGCGATCCCGCATTGCGGATCGTCGACGGGCGCGCGCTCTGGGTGGTGCCGGGCTATGTCTTTGCCGAGGCCTTTCCGCTGTCGGAAGCGGTACCATGGAGGGATGGACGCGTGGCGTATGTGCGTGCCGCCTTCCTCGGAGTGCTCGATGCCGAGACCGGCGTCCCGCGCGTCGTGCTCCGCCCGGATGCGGGGCCGCTCGGGGATGCGTGGGCGGCCATCGTCGGCCCATTGATCGAGCCGTGGTCGGCGCTGCCATCGGCGGTGCGCCGAACGGCACCGTACCCGGCGGCGCTGCTCGCAGCGCAGGCGCGCGTGCTCGAACGCGATCAGGGGACGCTGGGCCGCTTGGTCGTCGCGGGTCAGAGCGGTCAATTGCTCGACGCCGCGTGGCGCAGCGAACTCGATGCGCCGGTGCGCACGGCGATCTTCGAAACCCCGGATGGCCGGGAGCTGTCGGCGGTGCTCGAGGGACAGTCCGGCGCCGATGGTGCGCGGCTGGTGCTCCGCCGATTCGCGGCAGAGGTGCTGCCGGCGCCGTCGTCGCTGCCGGCACGGTGGAGCCGGTTCGCCACCTTCGCACAATTGCGCGATTCGGTGCTCGCGACGCGCGGCAGCTTCGACGAGGGACCGGTGCGGCTCACCCTGGATGGCGGCCGACCGGTCGCCGTGCAGTCGTGGTTCGCGCGGCGGGATGACCGGAGCCCCGCTCGCCTCGCCTGGGTGAGCGTCGCGGCCGGCGAGCGGTTGGGGGCAGGCCGCTCCTTCGCCGAGGCGTGGGAGAACTTGCGTGGCGGGACCGTACCCGCGCCGGCCGGACAGGGCGGGGCGTCCATCGATGCGGCGCGGCGGTGGGTGCGCGCGGCGGACCAGGCGCTTCGGCGGGGTGATCTGCAGGGATTTGCGCGGGCTTTCGACGCGCTGAAGGCCGTACTCGAGACGAGCGGGGCTCCGGCGCGCCGGTGAGCGCGCGAGACACCCACGTCTCATGGTACGATCGGCATGCCGGGGCCATTGGAACCCCCGTGACGCATGCCTTAGGTTGCCGCCGCCGCCGCATGTCGTGGCGCGGCGTTCACTCGCAGGATGGATGAGGCACTCGGTGAATCTGCACGAATACCAGGCCCGGAATCTCCTGAAGGCGGCGGGGATTCCCATGCCGGATGGCGACGTCGCCACGACGCCGCCCAACGCGGAAGCGATCGCCCGTCGTATCGGCGGTCCCGTCGTCGTGAAGGCGCAAGTGCATACGGGCGGCCGCGGCAAGGCCGGCGGCGTCAAGCTGGCCAACTCCCCGAGCGAAGCGAGCGACATCGCCGGCCGCATCCTCGGCATGGACATCAAGGGCCACATCGTGCGGCAGGTGCTGGTGGTGCCGGCCGCGGAGATCGCCAGCGAAGCCTACGTCGGCATCATCATGGACCGCGAGACGCAGCGTCCGGTGGTGATGGTGAGCTCGGCCGGCGGCGTCGACATCGAGGAAGTGGCGGCCGCGACGCCGGAAAAGATCACGAAGCTGGCGATCGATCCGACGTACGGGATCCTGCCGCATCAGGCGCAGTACCTCGCCTTCCAACTGTACGACAAGATCGAGCATGTGCGGGCCGCCTCGAAGATCATCGAGCAGCTGTACAAGGCGTTCGTCGACAACTGCGCCTCGCTCGCGGAGATCAATCCGCTCGTGGTGACGCCGAAGGGCGACATCGTGGCCCTCGACGCGAAGTTCACGATCGACGACAATGCGCTCTTCTGGAATCCGGAACTCGCGGCGCTGCGCGACGAGAGCGCCGAGGAGCCGAGCGAAGTGGCCGCGCGCCGCGCCAACCTCAGCTTCATCAAGCTCGATGGCAACGTCGGCTGTGTCGTCAACGGCGCGGGCCTGGCGATGGCCACGATGGACCTGGTGAAGTACTACGGCGGTGAGCCGGCGAACTTCCTCGACATCGGGGGGAGCTCGAATCCGGAGAAGGTCGTCAACGCGCTGCGCATCATTACGGCGGACAAGGGCGTCAAGGCGATCCTCTTCAACATCTTCGGCGGCATCACGCGCACCGACGACGTGGCCAACGGCATCGTGGCCGCGCTGGCGCAGATCCAGGTGACGGTGCCGATCGTGATCCGTCTGACCGGCACCAACGAAGCGGAAGCGATCCGCATTCTCGAGGCGAACGGCATGACGGCACTGAGCGACATGGATGAGGCGGTGTCGAAGGTCGTGGCACTCGCGAAGGCGGCCGCATGAGCGTCTTCATCGATGCGGCCACGCGCGTGCTCGTGCAGGGCATCACGGGCCGCGAGGGCTCGTTCCACACGAAGCAGATGCTGGCCTACGGCACGAAAATCGTCGGCGGCGTGACCCCGGGGAAGGGCAACCAGCTCTTCGAGGGTACGGTGCCCGTGTTCAATACGGTGGCCGAGGCAGTGAAGGCGACCGCGGCGAACTGCAGCATCATCTACGTCCCGCCGATGCTGGCGGCTGGCGCCATCTTCGAGGCGGCGGATGCCGGCGTGAGCCTCATCGTCTGCATCACCGAAGGCATTCCGGTGATGGACATCAGCCGGGTCATGCCGTATGTCCGCTCGCGCGGGGTCCGGCTCATCGGCCCCAATTGTCCGGGACTGATCGCGCCGGGCATCGCCAAGGTGGGCATCATTCCGGGGAACATCTGCACGCAGGGCCCGGTAGGGCTCGTATCGCGCTCGGGCACGCTGACGTATGAGGTGGTCAATCATCTCACGAAGGCCGGCATCGGCCAGAGTACCTGCGTCGGCATCGGCGGCGATCCGATCATCGGGACCAACTTCATCGACTGCCTCCGGGCGTTCGAAGCGGATCCCGAGACGAAGGTGATCGTCATGATGGGCGAGATCGGCGGCACCGACGAGCAGCAGGCGGCGGCGTTCGTGCGGGCGCATGTGACGAAGCCGGTCGTGGGGTTCATCGCAGGGCAGACCGCACCGAAGGGCCGCCGGATGGGCCATGCGGGCGCCATCATCTCGGGGTCGTCGGGCACGGCAGAAGAGAAGGTGGCCGCCTTCGAGGCGGCCGGAATGGGCATCATGCAGCGCCCGGTCGACGTGGTCGATCTGGTCCGCGCCCGCTTGGCCTGAGCACGTTTCACTTATTTCACAGCAGCACACAAGGGAGTTTCGAATGGCTGGTCGCATGACGTTGGGCATTGTGAAGCCGGATGCCGTCGCCTCGGGGAAGATGGGCGCGATTCTGGCGCACCTGCAGAAGGAGGGCTTCACCATCCGGGCGGCCCGTCTGACGCGCCTCACGCCGGCGCAGGCCGGCAAGTTCTATGAAGTGCATAGCGCCCGCCCGTTCTACGGCGAGCTCGTGGAGTTCATGCTGAGTGGCCCGTGCCTGCCCATCGCGCTGGAGCGCGACGATGCGGTCGCCTTCATGCGCACCACCATCGGCGCGACCGACCCGGCCGAGGCAGCCGAAGGCACGATTCGCAAGCTCTTCGCCGAATCCAAGGGGAAGAACGCCATCCACGCCTCGGACTCGGATGAAAACGCGGCACGCGAGATTGCCTTCTTCTTTACTGAGAGCGAGCTCGCCGGTCTCTGGGGGTAAGCTGAACAGCAGCTGAACGCCCGCCCCTTCCGGCGCGGCAAGCTGTCCGGTCGGGGCATCGACTTGATCCAAGTCGGTGTCCCGACTACGTTTAAAGGCTATGCTTCTCGTTGATCTGCGCGCGTTGGAGGGCGGTGCCCTCGAAACGCAGGCCACAGTGCCGGCGGAAGATCCGCTGTTCGAGGGCATGGAGGCGCGGCCGGTCGGACCGGTGCATGTCGAGGGACGCCTGCGGAAGATCGGCTCGGACGAATACTTCTGGGCCGGGTCGATTCGCGCGGAGGTGGTGGTGGCGTGCCGCCGCTGCCTCGTCGAGACGCCTCAGACGTTGGCGGCGGAAGTACGGGCGTTGTTCACGACCGACGACGCGGCGCTGGAAGATCCGGAATCGTACGAAATCGCGCCGCAAGCGCGACAGGTGGACCTTGCGCAGATGGTGCGCGAGGAAATGGTGCTCAACTCACCCGCCTTCGTAGTATGCCGCGAAGAGTGCCGGGGGCTCTGCCCGACGTGTGGGGCGGATTTGAACACGGAGCAGTGCCAGTGCACTGCCCGCGACGACTGAGGTAGAGATGGCAGTTCCGAAGCGACGCACTTCGAAGTCCCGCAAGCGCTTGCGCCGCGGCAATCACGTGGCCGCCAGCATGGCGACGCAGTCGTGCCCGCGCTGCAGCAGCCCCAAGCTCTCGCACCGTGTGTGCGGGTCGTGCGGCTACTATGGCGGCAAGAAGGTGATCGAGGTCGGGGACACCTGACGGTGATTCGCGTCGCCCTTGACGCGATGGGTGGCGATCATGCGCCGCTCGCCGAAATCGACGGCGCCTTGGCGGCACTCGAGGCCTGGCCCGGCGAGTTCACGGTTCAACTGATCGGCAAACCGGAGGTCCTCGCGCCCGCACTCGCGGCGCGGGGAGCATCGGCACGGCCGGATCTGGAGATCGTGGCCGCCGAGGACGTCATCGGCATGCACGAGAAGCCCCTGACGGCGATCCGGCGGAAGCCGGGCTCGTCGCTCGTCCGGGGCATTCTGCGTGTGCGTGATGGTGAGGCCGACGTGCTGCTCTCCGCTGGCAACACCGGCGCGATGCTGGCCGGTGCCACGGTGCTGCTCGGGCTGCACGAGGGAGTGCAGCGGGCCACGGTCGCGGCGCTGCTGCCGACCGCCGACGACCCCGTGGTCGTCGTCGATTCCGGGGCCACCGTCGACTGCTCCGCCAAGGAACTGGTCGGGTTCGCCTATCTCGGCACCGTGTACATGCGGGACATGCACGGCCGGCCCAATCCCACGGTGGGGCTGCTGAACGTCGGCGAGGAAGACGAGAAGGGGAATGCCGCCGTGCGCGAGGCATTCGGTCTGCTCGGGGCCGCCGACGGCATCAATTTCGTCGGCAATATCGAGGGGCGCGACATCGTGGCGGGGCATCCGGTGCACGGTCGCGTCGACATCGTCGTCTGTGACGGCTTCACCGGCAACGTGGCCCTCAAGCTCTACGAGAGCATGAAGGCCGTGCTGATGCAGATGCTGCAGAAGAACGCGCCGCAGCTGCTCGCCAGCGGGGAGCTGCAGCCGGTTTTCACGGTGCTCGACTATTCGCAGTACGGCGGCGCCCCGCTGCTCGGGGTGCGCGGCAACTGCATCATCTGCCACGGCAGCTCCAGCGCCAACGCCATCAAGAACGGCATCCGTGTCGGCTTGCAGACGGTCCGGAGCGGCCTCAGTGGACACATCGGCACCATGCTCGCCTCACGCGCGGAGACCTGAGCCATGACGCGACCGCCGCTCGCGCGGATCACCGGCATCGGTGCCGCCGTGCCCGATACGATCGTCACCAATCGCGATCTCGAGGGCCGTCTCGATACCTCGGACCAGTGGATCGCCGACCGCACGGGCATCCGCGAGCGACGCGTCGCCGGGC
>Ga0163144_10009477_pt1 | contig 20906 bp, 23 predicted proteins | sample OliLak19BULKMAT1_FD_123175 | JGI IMG/M metagenome (GOLD analysis project Ga0163144, IMG submission 123175) | Freshwater microbial mat bacterial communities from Lake Vanda, McMurdo Dry Valleys, Antarctica - Oligotrophic Lake LV.19.BULKMAT1 | ecosystem: Environmental > Aquatic > Freshwater >... | reverse complement strand
TGTGAAAGACACCGGCTGTGGAATGAGCAAAGACACAAATTCCCATATATTCGAGCCGTTTTTTACCACGAAGGAGGTTGGAAAAAGCACCGGGCTGGGGTTGGCCACGGTCTTTGGAATCGTCCAGCAGAATGGCGGCTTCATTCGTGTCGAAAGCATTCTGGGCGAAGGCACGAACTTCACCATAGCCTTCCCCCGGCACGCGCTTGCTGCACAAAAGGACGTCCACGAGCCGAAAGAAGAGCATGTGTGCTGCGGGGAGACCATTCTGCTGGTGGAGGATGATCTCGCGATTCTGCGGCTAACCCAGGCTCTTCTTGAACGGCATGGCTACACTGTGCTGGGAGCCAATTCCGGACATGAGGCCATCCGGCTGGCAGAGGAGCATGGCTGCAAAATTAACCTACTGCTAACCGATGTGATCATGCCGGAGATGAACGGACGGCAAGTGGCCGACGCCGTGTCTGCCTTGTGCCCGCTGGTCAAGACCCTGTTTATGTCCGGTTATCCGGCAAGCGTCATTTCACGTCATCGGGTTCTCGACGAGGGCATCAACTTTATTCAAAAGCCTTTCTCGCTGCGGGATCTGGTGGAAGCGGTCAAAAAAACTCTGAGTCAGGAAGATCCTGCAGCGAGACAAGAGCAAACGTCCCGACCACTTTGACCGGGCGACCGAGGAGGGCATCGAGCCCGGCGATGGAAAGCTGGAGGGGTTCGCCTTCAATGAGTGTGCGAAGCCGGCCCCGGTCAGCGAGCAGACCTTCTCGTTTCTCAAGCAATGCTCGCCGTTGTTCCAAGAGGGAGCTCAGTTCACTCTCTGCCGCGGCGCCGGCCTCCTGCAGTCCGGCTTTCTGTGCAGCGGCAAGGCCGGTCGGGATGGAGGATTCCAAAGACTCGAGAGCGGCGCTGAACCATCTCAAGTAGGAGTTGATACGGTTGAGGCTCGCGGCATTTTTCGAGAGGGTGGCGTCACTGGCGGCGATGCCGCTTAAATATTTTTCAGAAGACGAGATGTCGGGGGTCACAACTGCGACATAATGTTTGGCGGAGGAGAGGCTCGTCGGCGGAGAAGGTGAAGCAGTCGCGTCAGCGAGAGCGGCTTTTTCAGGGATATTTTCTCCTTTAGCGACTTCCTGAGCGACTTCCGGAGTGGGGGATGCGCCTATGGCCGGAGCGACCTCATCCGCCAGCATGGGGCTTAAGACGGGCGAAGGTTCGGCTCTTTGGGGTAGTTCCAGGCTGCCGGGCTGCAGAAAGCTATCGCTCGGCAGGAAATCGGGGGAGAGAATCGGCGGAGGGGACATCTCCAGAGCGGCGAGTTCCGGGACTTGCGTCTCGGGGGGGAGAGCGATCTCTGCGGGAGAGGGAGTGGCTTCGGCGAGCAATGGCGGTGCTTCGGCAGCCTCCGGCAAGGGAATGTCTTTCCGGCCCGCTTCTTCCCGGGCGAGCTCAGGAGTAGGGTAAATGAAGTGAACGACATCATCTGCCATCATGGGGCCGAAGTCGGGTAAAGGTTCGGCTCCGCGCGGTAACTCCATCCTGCTGGGCTGCAAAAAGCTGTTGGTTAGCAGAAGGTCCGGGGAGAAGAGCGGCAGATAGGGTATCTCTAAAGTAACGAGTGCGGAGACTTGAGTTTCTGAAGGAACAGTGATCTCCACGGGCGAGGGCGTGGGAGCGGCTTCGGCAAGCAGTGGCGGTGCTTCCGCAGGCTCCGGCGGAGGAACTTTTTTCTGGTTGGCTTCTTCCACCGCGATTACCAGCGGCACAGGCAAAGATGCGATGAGCGGCTTGTCGACCGGCGGAGGAAGGGGTATCGGGGCAGGGGGCTCCGCCGCTTGCCGCAGCTCTTCGCGCGCAGGCAGAACTTGCACGAGAGTGACTGGTGGCACGCTGGCGGTCGGCGGCGGAGAATTTGCATTCGTCTCTTCTGGCGGACCGGCAAAGAGGTCGGCGTCCGGATCATACACGGGAGAGGAATCGAGCCCCAAAAGCTCGGGGAGCTCTTGGAAAAATTCTGCCTCGGTCCACTTCGAGGGATTGACGAGAACCTCGTTGGCAACTGGCTCGGTGGGAATACTCGGCAAAGGTGTCTCAAAATCAATTTTACGCATTTCCTCGGCCATTTCCGCTCGGGTCATTTTCCTGCTGACCTGGAGGAATCGCGGGGTCAGGAAGCCGAAAAACCGGGCGGGATCGCTGAAGATTGGCTCGACGGGTTTTGGGGTGAAGCGTTGGGTGCTCTCGATGGCGCTGCGAATGACGTCCCGCGAGATGCTTAACTCATCGCCGGAGCGGGTGGTTTCCAAACTTGTGCCAAGGAAGGGAAGTATGCGCGCTGCAAATCCGAAGAAAGGATTACGGACGTCGGCTCGCGGGTTCCGGCTTTTAAAGTCTTCTACGGCCAGAAGCCCTCCGCCGGAGAGAATTTCGCTGACGCTGAACCACGGGGACGGAACGGCAGCCGACGCGCCGATGCCCGTGAGCGGGTGGTAGCGCCGGCCGGGCAGGCTCTCGGCGATCGCGTAAAAATTCATATCTGAGGAGGGGGTGGAGTTCTCCTGCACGAGTCGGTAGAAGAGGTCATCGGTGCGACCGGCATACGGGCGATAAAAAATGCCGTCGGCCACTAAGTGGCTGTCGAGTTGCGCGCGGTAGAGGGCGTCGGTTCGCTCACGAATGCCGTTACCGGAGGGAGCGGCGGAAAACCGCGTGGCGGCTTGGCGCAAGAGATTTTCCTCGCCTTGGTTCAGCGGGATCAACCGCGCGGGCAGGCGGCGGTCGAGGGCGATGGGACGTCCGTCGGTGCCGATGATGTTGTCAATGCGGGAGAAGCCGCCGCCGTCGAGCCGCCCTCCGTCAAAGCGGATGGTATCGGCCATAGGCAGGCCGCCAGCCGCACGGCGGCGGGCGGGTTCCTCGGAGCGCCCTTGAAGGAAGAGGTTTTCGAGGGTCTCCCACTGGCCGGCGCTCAGACCAGAGGGCAGGAGTCGCCCGTATTCCGCCAGCAAAATAATGGCGAGTGCCTTGTGGCGCACTTCTTCACGCTGTGGCGCGGGGAGAAACATCGCTGCAGCCGCGAGCTTTCTGGCCGGCTCGGCCACGCCCTCTCCATCCGCCGCCGCCGCCGCCGGATAAAGGAATACTACAAGCGCGGCCATCGGTCGCGTTATCTTTAATAAGCACATTGCAGGACGATGCGTTCGCCGCAACGGCATATGATGACAATCTCCGTGGCTCGACCCTCCGCATCGTGCTTGATCTCCACCTTCGGAAACTCCTTCCCGCTCTCGGAGGAGCATGGGAGACCAGTGTGGAGCAAAGGCAAGGCGGACGGCTTCTCCAAATGAACGGTGGCAGGTGTGGCAACGGGGCGGTTTTCCAGAAAGTCTCTCATAGCGTCAGTTTTTCGAGGACTTCTTCATCTTTCTGCTCTGCCGTGAGGCTGATCGTGATGCGGTCGTTGCGCGGTGGGGCCGCATCAGATCCGGCTAGAGGTGCCGTGTCGCCGTAGCCTGTGACGTTCTCGATTTTTTTGGGATTCACGGCAAAATGCTCGAGCGTGCGCCGGCAGGAATTTGCGCGGTCGGCACTGAGCTCCCATGGGCCGTAGGCAGCGTTTTTCGGGCCGTTCGACCGGCTAGTATGGCCGCCGATGAAAACGTGGAAGTTGTGACGTTCGATCAGCCAAGAGAGGTTCTGAAGCACGAAGAGCCCCCATTCGGTCAGCTCGGGCGATCCTTCCTTGAAGATCGGCTTGTCGTCTTTGTTGTAGATCGAAATCCTGAGCCCATCGGAGGCGAGCTCGATATCGACCGGGCTGTTTTCCTCGGTTTTGACATTGATCAGTTGCGTGAAATCGCGCGCGACCGCACGCAGGAATCCCTCGTTGGCCTTGACTTTCGTGTTGATGCGGCTGGATTCCTTGCGGGTCCCCGCCATGGCTGCGTCCATGGTGCCGGACGAGGCATTGTCGAAGGCGATATTGGGATCCTGAAAATAGCGGGAGACGGCCTCGACGACTTCCGGCTTTTGGCTGGTAATCCACAGCACCATGAAAAGTGCCATCATTGCCGTCACGAAATCCGCATAGGCAACTTTCCATGCCCCCCCATGATGGGCGTCTCCATGCTTTTTTTTCACTTGTCAGATTTCGGAAGCGATTTTGTCTTCTCTTCTAATTCGTCCGCACTCGGACGCATGTTGGGAGGGATCGTGCGGCGGGCGACTTCCACAGCCATAATCGGAGCCATGCCATTGACGAAGCCGACGCAGGCCAGCATGATCATGTTGTAATAGCAGGCGTGCTGGGCGTTGTTAGTTTTGATTTTGATGGCCAACGGGTTGACAAATCCGTAGGCGAGAAAAACCCCGAGGAAAGTGCCGGTGAGCGCGGCCGCGACTTTTTCGCCGACTTTCTCCGGCCCCTCGGAAATCGAAGACATGGTGATGATGATTCCCAAGACGGCGGCAACGATCCCGACCCCGGGCAGTGAGTCGCCAACGAGCTGGAGAATATGAACGGGTTGGTTCTCGTGCTCTTCCATACTCTCCAGCTCCGATTCAAGAAGTCCTGAGAGCTGATCCGGGCGGATCCGGCCGTCAATGACCGGGCGCAGGCTGTTCCGGAGGGCTTCGACTTTTCCGGTGTCGTTCAAAAAGGAAGGATACCTCGACAGGATGGCGCTTTCGGCAGGCGACATGATGTCGTCCTCAATGGCCACAAGCCCGCCGCGCCGCGCCTTGCTGAATAGTTCGAAGAGGAGAATGAGCAAATCGAGGAAATCCGATTTGCTCGCCGGGCTGCCCTTGATCGCCATCTTCATTTGGTGAAGCAGGGTGACCAGGGTGCTGGCGGGGCTGGCGACAATGACGATGCCGATGGCGATCCCACCGATGACGATGAATTCCGAGAGGTGGAGTAGCACCACTGGGTTCCCGCCTGCGACCATGAAGCCCCCGATGGCAGACAGCAAAACGACGAGGAATCCGATAAGTAAGAGCATAAAATCAGTGACCGGTCGACAGAGGATCTACGAATCAGTCATCGATTGCATAAACCTCCGCAGGCTCAGGATCGCATGGGCATTAATCTGGCAAATCCTGGACTCCGTCACACCAAAAACTTCGGCTATTTCCGAAAGGCGCATTTCTTCGAAATAATACATGGCCAGGACTTTCCTCGTCATTTCCGGCATCTGCTGGATCCGCTCGGCGACCATGGCCGAGAGCTCGCGTTTTTGCGCCTCCTGATCGGCGGGGGCGGCCCGCTCGTCAGCGACCATCTCATGCATCAGGTCGGTTTCCCCGCTGCTCGGCGATGCATCGAGGCTTACGTAGCTGAGAGGCCTGATCTCATCGAGAAGGGAGGCGTATTCCCCGGTGCTCAGGGCGAGCTCTCCGGCAATATCTTCCTCTGTGGCGGGACGACCATGGGCCTGCTCAAAGCCGGAAATCGTATCCGAGACCAACTTGGCCTTGCTGCGGCTCGATCGGCTCATCCAGTCGGAACGCCGCATCTCATCCAAAACGGCCCCTCGGATCCGACCGGCAGCGTAGGTCCCGAAGCTAGCACCCTGAGAGGCATCGAAGCGCCGATAGGCTTGAACCAGCCCGACCAGGCCTGCGCTGACCAGATCCTCAACCTCCACGTGGGCAGGGAGCGAGACACGCATTCGGTTCACGATCGAATTCAGGAGCGGGAGGTATTTTCGCAGGACTTCTTCCTCCCCTCCCTCATAGACCTTTGTTACGACCCCTGAAAAAGGAAGCCGTTTTTCTGCCGGCATGTGGGCCTGTGGCCGCGAGCCGATCAACGAGGGGGAAACCCGGAGGAAAGGCCTCGAATCCGATGCGGCTGAAAGCTGGTCCAGCAGATCGTTCGTTGACCCCTCTCCGTCTGGCTGGAAGCCTGAGTTCACGTTAACAAGAAGCGCCATCTGATCTGGATCTTCCACCCTCGGTTCGCGTACTAATGACATTTTAGTGGGTGCTCCGAGATTTTTGCATGGCCACCTGGCGAACCGACCCCGCAACCACTTTGCGAAAGATTCGGAAAAGAAAAGCGCCGGTCAGGCAGCCAATGCTTGAGTTTAATACGACCATCCATAGTTCGTTGCCGCTCCAAATCCCCGCAACCATCGCGACGATGAACCCGATAAAACCGCCAATTAACATAAAATATTTCATAGGAAGGAAATGCTTAGAATGAACGAATTGTTTGCAAAGCATGTTGTGTGCCAACTTGATTATTTTATTCATAAACGACTCATTGTCAATTGTTTGTGGATAACAAAATATATAGATTCTAAGATCTTTACCCCTATTCAGTCCATATATCGGAAAAACTTTTCTTTTCTGAATAGGAAATATTTGCCGCCGTGTCGGTAAGGCAGGGGAAAGGGCTGTCGTTCAGTGTGCTAACTGGGCGCCGGGCTCGGTGGATTTTTCCTGGGCCGAAGGCGGATTCATTATGATTCCGAGTGTCTGGATTTCCGTTTTTGGGGGGATTTCCTGGTAGGAGAGCACGTTGAGGCGCGGAAGAGAGGGTTCGAAAAACCGTTTGAAGGCGAGGCGGAGTTCCGCGCCGGTGATAACGAGCGGTTGGAGACCCTGTTCGACGAGGAAGTTTGAGCGTTCCATCAATTCGCGCATGAGATACTGGGCGGTTGGAGGATCGACGCTGAGGAGCACTTCAAAGTGGGTGCGCTGGACACGGCTGGCCAGATATTGTTCGAGGCGTGGATCGAGTGTGATGGCCTTGATGATGCCGGGTTCCGACTCGTAAGCGGCGGTAAAGTAGATTCCCAAGCGGCGGCGGACCTGCTCTGCCAACTCGTCTGGGTTTTTATTGACTGGGGCGAAGTCGGCGACGGATTCCAAGATGACGGCGAGGTTTTTGATAGGGACGCCTTCGCGCAGTAAGTTCTCCAGAATCCGCTGGACGACTCCGAGGCTGATCAGGTCGGGAAATAATTCCGACACCAGTGCAGGGTGGGTCTCTTTGAGGCCGTCAACCATGTTTTGAACTTCCTGACGGCTTAGGATCATGCCTCCGATTTGCTTGAGGGTTTCCGAGAGGTGGGTAACGATGACGGAAACGGCGTCCACGACGCTATAACCACACAATTCGGCCTCGCTGCGTTCCTCGTCCGTGATCCAAAAGGCGTTCAAGCCGAAGACGGGTTCCTTGGTCGGCACCCCTTTGAGTTCGACTTGGCTGCCGCCAACGTCCATGGCCAGCCAGCGGCCCGGCATAATAGCCCCGGACGCCACGGTTTTCCCACGGAGGAGGAAACGGTATTGGTTGGATTCCAAGTCCATACAGTCGTGGATGGCAATTGGAGGTATGACCATGCCTGTCTCGCTGGCGTAGGAGCGTCGAACGCCCGTAATCCGGTCGAGCAAGTCGCCCCCCTGAGCGCGGTCGGCTAATTTGATGAGGCCGAAGCCGAGCTCGACGGCAAGCACCTCGGGAACGGCGAGTTTGCGCATCTCTTCGCCCGCCGGACTCTTGGTGGCGTCGCCCGGCAAAGGTTTCCCCTTTTTATCCATGAGAGACGGTTGTTCCCCTACGGATCCTTCCGCGCCGCTCACGGCAGCATGCTTCGGCTTCTTCATCATTTTCCATGCCAGCGAACCGACAATCGCGGCTAGGATCATGAACGGAATGGCCGGCATCCCCGGCATGATGGCGAAAAACAACAGCATTCCGGCGACAACCATCATCGCTCTCGGGTAGCCCGTGATCTGGGAGGAAATCTGGTTGCCGAGGCTGTTTTCGTCCGCCGTGCGGGTGACCAGCAGCGCGGCCGATACGGAAACCACGAGAGCGGGGATTTGCGTCACCAGGCCGTCGCCGATCGAGAGCAGCGTGTATTTCTCAATGGCATCGGAGAACGACATGCCTTTTTGAAGCATGCCGATCCCGAATCCGCCGATGACGTTGATGAGAGTGATAAGGATGCCGGCGATGGCGTCGCCGCGGACAAACTTGCTGGCCCCGTCCATCGCCCCGTAGAAATCGGCTTCCTTCTGCACGTTAAAGCGGCGCCGGGATGCGGTCATCTCGTCGATCATGCCCGCATTCAGCTCGGCATCGATTGCCATTTGTTTTCCGGGCATGGCATCGAGGGTGAAGCGCGCGGTCACCTCGGCGATGCGGCCCGCCCCTTTTGTAATGACGATGAAGTTGATGATGACGAGAATGAGAAACACCACCGCTCCGACCAGGTAGTTGCCTTGGATCAGGATTTGCCCGAAGGCTTCGATGACCTGGCCGGCATAGCCGTCGAGGAGGATGAGGCGGGTCGATGCGATATTGAGCGAGAGGCGCATCAGGGTGATGGCGAGAAGCACGGTCGGAAAACTCGAGAACTCGGTTGGCGTCTTCACGTAGATGATGACCATCATGATCAACAGGGTGATGGCGATATTCGCGGAGATGAGCAGGTCGAGGATGAACGGGGGCACCGGCAGCACCATCACGACCACGATGACGAACATGCCGAGCGGAAAGAGCAGGTCGTTCTGGCCCAGCAGGGAAGCGATGCCGCTCTTCGGCTTAACGGGATTGGTCAGGGCAGAGGCCATGGTCGGTTAGCCGGAAAAATCCGGCGGGGCATGGCGATGAGGAGCGACGCTGCCGCTCCAGCGCGGGAATGGGAAAAAGGGCGGTGGCATGACAGATGGTTTGGTCACGCTTTGGGGGCGTTTACCCGCCGCTCCTTCAGGCGATGAAAATAATAGCGATGGGTCCGATAAACAAAGCCAAGAATTTCGGCCGCCGCCTGGTAGAGATCGGGAGGGATCGATTTCCCGACTTCCCCCATTTTGTAGAGTGCCTGGGCCACCGGGCGGTTCTCCACCATCGGCACCCCGTTTTCCATAGCCAGGCGCTTAATCCTCTGGGCGAAAATATTCTGCCCCTTGGCCAGCACCATCGGCGCGACATCCACACCCCGCTCGTATTTCAAGGCGACCGCAAAATGGGTCGGGTTGGTGATGACGACATCCGCCGTCGGGATCGCGTCGAGCATTTGCCGGACCATGAGGCGGCGCGCCATTGCCCGCATGGCATTCTTAACGAGCGGGTCGCCTTGCGCCTGCTTCGCCTCGTCCTTAACCTCCTGATGGGTCATCATCATCCCCTTGTGGACCTTGGATTTTTGATAAACGTAGTGAATGAGCGCCAGTGCGGCCATGGCAATGGCCAGCCGGAAAATCAAGGACATGGCCGAATGAAATATGAACTCCCCGAGCCGTACCGGCGGCACCGGGGTGAAAAATATCGGGTCGGAGAGGATTTCCTGCAAAGAAATGTAAACAAGTATTCCCACGATCAGGAGCTTGACGAAATCCAGCCCCATTTTTACCACGGAGGCCACCGAAAAGATACGCTGGAAACCTTGGGCAATATCAAGTTTTTCCATCCCGTTCTCCAGCACTTTCGATGTCATTCGGAAACCGGATTGCAACCCGCCGGCCAGAATGCCAGCCAACATCGTCGCGAGCAGCAACGGAAACATTAACAGAGCGATCGAAGAAAATCCCAGAGAGATTGCTCCAGATACGGCTTCGGAAGAGACTTGGAACTCGTCAAGATGCCCGAGCACCTCGGATGCAAAAAGGAGCATTTTGGAGGATACCGCAGGGACGATGGCCAGGAGGACCAGGTAGCCTGCCACGAGCCCCGCAACGACCTGGATTTCCGGAGCTTGGGCAAACTGTCCCTTGGCGTGCGCTTCTGAGAGCCGTTTCTCCGAGGGCTCCTCTGTTGCGTTTTCGCGATCTTCAGCCATATCAATTTACGGCCTTCAGCATGAGTTCCGGGATCTGCTGCATCACGTTGATAATCTGGCGGGCGGTCAGCGTCAGCGTCAGACCGAAGAGGAACATCCCGGCCAGGATTTGCACGGGGAAGCTGAGCACAAAAACATTGAGGCTTGGCGCGGCGCGGCCGAGCGTGGCAAAACACAGGTTGACTAGGAAGCTGATGGCCATAATCGGCGCGGCAATCTGCAAGGCGACCAGGAAGATTCGACCAGTGGCGGAAATGAGGACTTCTGCCGTGTTCCCGCTCAGGCCGCCGTCTGGAGGAATGATCTCGAAACTCCGGGAAAATGCCATCAGGCACCACAGATGGGAGTTGGTGGCAAGGAAGAGAATGGTGGCCAGCGAGACCAGCATGGTATTGGCGGGCGATGCGCGGTTGCTGGTGAAGGGGTCGATGTTCGCGCTCAATGACAGTCCGATCTCAACCGAGATCAGCTCCCCGGCCATTTCCAAAGCGTAGAAAATCAAACGCGATACCAGCCCCATGATGGCCCCGACTGCCAGCTCGTGCATGATTTGCAACGCGCCGCCAATCCAGCTATCCGGTGGCGGGAATCCGGGCAGCGCAACCGGCGCCAGTGTCACAGCCAGGAGAAAAGCCAATGCGACCCGCAACTGCCGCGGGATCATCTGCCCGGAGAAGACCGGCATCAAAAGCATCATCCCGCTGGCCCGGGTGAAAACCAGGAAAATCGGATAGACTTGGCTGTAGTCAAATGTGGTCACCTTGCCATCTCCGGGATTCTGCTCAGAAAGAGAATCGTGAATTCCATGAGCTGCCGGATCATCCAAGGCGCACCGATGACGATGACGGCCCCAACCGCCACCAGCTTGGGCGCAAAGCTCAGCGTCTGCTCCTGGATGCTGGTCACGGCTTGGATCAGGCTGACCACCACCCCGACGAGGATCGCTGCCAACAGAACCGGGAAGGTCACCAGCAGGGATGTGGTGATCAGCATCCGCAGGAATTCAACGGCCATCTCCGGAGTCATAAGCCAAAGCTCTGCAAGAGGGATCGGACAACGAGCATCCAGCCGTCCACAAGAACAAACAACAGCAGTTTCAAGGGCATCGCAATCATGGTCGGAGGCATCATCATCATGCCCATCGCCATGAGAACCGAGCTGACAAGAAAATCGATGACCATGAAGGGGATGAAAATCAGGAATCCCATTTGAAAAGCCGTGCGTAGCTCGCTAAGGACAAACGCGGGCACGACGCACGAAAACGGGATGTCTTCCGGAGTGACGGCGGAGGACTTGCTCAGGCCGATGAAAAAATCCAGCTCGGACGGGCGCACGTGGGAGAGCATGAATTTCTTAATCGGCTGGCTGCCTCTTTCCAATGCGGTAGAGGAATCGATCTCGCCGGCTTGATAGGGGACGATGGCGTCGTTGTAAACGCGATCGATAACCGGGGACATGATGAAAAAGGTCAGGATGAGCGAGATCCCGATGAGGAGCTGGTTCGCCGGGGCACTGGGCACGCCGAGGGCGGTGCGCACGAACGCCAGCACGATGACGATGCGGGTAAAGCTGGTCATCAGCATGACGAGCGACGGGGCCAGCGTCAGCAGGGTCATGACGAAGACAATCTGAATGGCGGTACTGAAGTTCTGGCGTTCGTTGCCACTGCCGATTTGGAGGTTGACCAGCGAGGTGGCGTTACCTCCTGAAATCGCAGGCAGGGACGGAGGAGTCGGCGGAGTGGGGGCCACGATCCCAACTGCAGCGGGAGCAACGGGGGCGGCGGCGGCCCCCTGTCCGGCTGCGGGAAGCACAGAAATCCACAAAAAGGTAAGCGCGACCAGGAGCCGGAAGAGAACTCCCCATCGGAATACGTTGGGGCAGGCGAGCGGGGGATTGATCATAAAACTTTCCCCGTGGCTTCTTCCGGCATGAGGCGGGCGAAGGGTTCGCCCTCTGCTGCTTCCGGTCCGAGGTGGCAAAGCAGATCGATGCGCCCTTGGGAGACGCCGAGAAGGAGGCGGGTTGCCTCATACTCGGCGACCACGAGGAACTGCCGGTTTCCCAAGGGTCGGATTTCAGATACTTGCAGTTTGCGCGGGGCTTTTTTATGTAGCAGCCCGGCCGGCCAACCGGAGCGGGTCAGGTAAATGGCGACCCCTGCCAGCAGGAGCAGAACCGCCAGATAAAAAACAACCGACAGCCCGATCTTCCCGGAGGAGGGAGTTCCTGCCGGCGAGATCAGGGAGGGGGACGAGTTGGTTCCCGCGTGTGCGCCGACATCTGCGCCGTAGAGCGTCGCCGGCAGCCTGTTCGTTAACGGCTGGGTAGATTCCGCCCGGGCGCAGAGGACTGCCGCAGCCGCCGCGACCAACAGAGCCGCTCGCCGCAACGGCAGGCAGATCCGAAAAACCGCGCTGGCGAAACCCGGTTCGTATTCCGCTGCCTGCAAAGCCGTTGTTGTCTTCATCTCTCCTCGCCAAGCAACTGGGTGATTTTAATCCCGAAATTATCTTCGACGACCACGACTTCACCGCGGGCAATGAGCTTCTCGTTGACGTAGAGGCCGACAGGTTCGGAGGCCATTTGGTCGAGCTGGAGGACGGTCCCTTCTTGAAGGGCTACGACGTCTTTCATCGGGAGAGTGCAGGTGCCGACCCTCACGGAAAGCTCGACTCGCACGTCCATGATGAGCCGAAGGTCTTGGGTGTCTATGGTTCCGTTTGTCATGAGATAATTTTTGCGTTTTCCTGATGGATTTGAGCCACCACACGAGAGTTTTCGATTCCGACAGAAGCCATGAAGCGCGGCTTGGTTGCTACCCGGACTTGCGCACGGGAGAGGGTTTCGCGTGGCAGTTCGAGCACGTCGCCCGCGCGCAACCGCATGGCATCACCTAAGGGGATTTGTCCTACAACCCAGTCCACGGTGACGGGAACGGCGATTTGATCAAACGGCGTGCGCCAGCTCGCCGCAGGCTTGGTCTTGTGTTGCTCGAGTTCGCGGTTGCGACCGGCCTGCATGTTCTTGATGATCGATTCAATCATCATGTAGGGCACGCCGATCTGCATTTCATCGACGGTGTCGCCCGCCATTCCCTCGATGCCCAAAATCAGCATGGCGGTATCGTTGGAGCAGATTTGGAGGAAGCGGGGGTTCGATTCGTAGCCCAGTTGGCTGGCGATGAGATTTTTTTCGTCCCGCCATTGCAGGCACCATTCCCTGAGGACGATTTCGATCAGCTCTTCGAGTAGCGCTATCTCGATTTCCGTGAGGTAGCGAGTGCTGTCGGTGCTCTGGCCTTTTCCCCCGAGCATCCGGTTGGCGAGGCTGAGGGCCATGCGCGGCGGAATCTCGAAAATGCCGATCCCAGGCAGCGACTCAACCCGGAACAGCGCGATGTGGCTTGGCGTCCGCATGCTTTCCTGGAACCCTCCGAAGGTCATCGTGGTGAGCTTTGACATCTTGAGATTCACATCGGTGCGCAAAAGGTCGGAGAACGCCACCGATAACGTCGAAATGTAATCTTGATGGACCATCCGCAGTCGCCGCAACTCCGCTTCCGCCAAAAAAACCGGCGTGCGAAAATCGAATGCCTCGACCGAGAGGGATTCAGGATCGGCACTGCGTTCGCCGTTGTGGGTGAAGATAGTGAGCGGGGACTTTCCGCCCCCTCCCTCGGCGAGAAGACGGTCGATCTCGGATTGGTCGAGGAAATCGGACATCGGTTTGGCAGAAAGGGCTATTGAATAACGAACTCTGTGAAGTAGATCTGGCTGACGACCGGCCCGCCCAAAATCCCGTTGATCCGGTCAAGTAAGAGGCGCCGGGTCTCTTCCCGGCCATTTGTCTTCTCCATGTCTGCCAAGCTTTGCGCCGAGATAACCGTGATCACCGCATCGCGGAGCGGCACTTCTCTGCTCTTGAGGATTTCTTTAATTTCGGGGTTGGCGCTGGCCAGTGCTAGGTTGATCCGCAGGAAGCTGCTGCTGCCGCTGCCGCCCACGTTGGTAACAAACTTCCCAAGATCGACAGTCGCCTCCGCGCCGGCAGCCCCGTGGGCTGCTTTCGCTGGCGTTTTCGAAGACGCCGCAGCTGCCGGGTTCGCGGAAGCTTCGACGACGGCGATCAGCTTGGGCATTACCAAAAAATTGATCATCAGATAGCACACCAGCGGAACGCCAATGAGCATCGCCAGCATGACCGGCAATAAGAGTTTTCCGGCCCCGCCGGAAGGGACCTTCTCGGGCGCAACCTCGACGTTTTCTCCAACTGGTTTTTCTGCCATAATCGCCCTAGCGCTTGAGGTTGACGATCTCTTCGAGCACAGAATCCGAGACCGAGATAATTCGCGACCCGGCCTGGAAGCTGCGCTGCGCGGTGATCAGTTCGGAGAACTCCTGAGCTAAGTCCACATTGGAAAGCTCGAGGGCTCCCTGCTTGAGCGACCCGGCGTTTGCGCCGGGGGTGGCGGCCGTCGCCGATATACCCGAGGCCGTCGTCGCGCTGAAGAGGTTGGCCCCTTCTTTCTTCAAGGAGCTTGGGTCTGCAAAATTCCAGAGCGTGATTTGCTGGGTTTGGGCGTTTGTTCCGTCGGCATACGTTTCGCTGATCTGTCCATCCCCGGCGATAGAAAAGCTGAGGAGCGTGTTGGCCGGCAGGTTTGTCAACCTGATGGGGGTCACGCCGCCGGTTCCTCCGGTCGCATCGCCCTGCAGACGGTTCCCTTGAGAGTCCACGATGTAGGAGGAGGCATCCAAGCGGAAATTTCCGTCGCGAGTATAGAAGCTTTTCAAGCCGTTGGGTGTTGTCATCTTAAAAAAACCGCCGCCCGCGATGCCGAGATCCGTGGCGACGCCCGTGCTGTTCAGGGAGCCCTGGGTGAAGTTTTGCCGGTTGGTTGCAACGGTGACGCCCGAGCCGATTTGTAACGAGGAAGACGTCGTGGTTGCGTTTTTCAGGGTTTGGCTGAAGCTGTCTTCATTGCGGGTTCGTGAGGATTTGAAGCCCGTGGTGTTCGCATTGGCAATGTTGTCGCCAATCGTTTCGATGCCTTTGCTGAATGTTTGTAGGGCCGAAACCCCGCTGGTGAGAGAACCGATGAGTGCCATATTATTGAGTGGTTGTTTGGTTGTTTTGTTGACTGAGACTGGAAAAGGATGATGAAAAAACGGCTCAATTGCCGGTGGCGGCTACCGGGGGTATTCCCATGGCCGTGATCAGACGGGTCGGGTAGGAATTTCCGCCGATGATGACGGACGGTGCGGTTCCATTTAGAACCACGCTGTCAACAATGCCGGAGATCGAGCCCTGCGCCGGATTGTTCGGGTCATTGACTGTCACATAACGGCCCATGAAATTCGGGGCTGCGGCGAGCGTCTGCTGTGTGGCGAAGCTTTTGAACGATTCCGATAATGTCCGGGAATTTTCCAGAGCAGTGAAATTGGCCATCTGGGAAATGAACTCGGTATCCTTCATGGGATTCATCGGGTCTTGAGCGCTCAACTGAGCGATCATCAGCTTCATGAAATCCGCAGAGTCCAGCGTTGTCCTGCCGGCACTTGGATTGGCTCCCGCGTAAACGATATTCCCGGCGGCAGAGGGGTTGGTGGCAGCGATAGGAGTTGTGATCATGAGAAAGAAATCGGGAGGTTGTCGTTGCGAAGGGTAGGTTGGATTCTGTTATTGTTTCTCCGGTCCGCCTTCCATTTTTCTGCTCGATCCCGGCCCGGTGACGTAGATGGTGTTTACAAAGCATATCGCGTGCCACCTTTCATTCATGACTGCACAACATGCTTTATACCAGCCGTTTATGAATTATGTAATTCATCTTTTTCTGATCGGCCGTCACGAAGGAATCGGAAAAGTTTATTGGCGGCAGAATTTTCCGGGAGGAGGACTGGATGCCGGTTTGTCCGGAGTGGGACGGCGGAGCCGGAACTATTCTGTCGTTTCCAAAGGCCGAGACTTTCCGTCACGGAATTTAGAGGCGAGGATCGGATAGAGTTTGGTGGCCAGAGAGACCTGCCACTCAATGTGACGGGCGTGCCAGTCTGCCGATTCCTTCAAGTGACTTAAGCTGATTTCCCGGGGGCTCGAACTACCCTTCAGGGGGTCTGCCTCGGGAATGGTGGCATTGATGATATAGCGGTAGGCTTCCAAGGCGCGCCGGGGTTCCTGGAGGCGTTCGAAACAGAGTCCGATTTGGTAAATGGCCGATAGCTTCCATGCCGGGTCGCTGCTGCGATCGGCGAGGGCTTGGTAAATACGGAGGGCGCGGAGATATTCTCCGCGGGAATAGAGCACGTTCGCCAGATCGTTGCCAGCTTTCATTTTCCAGGAGTTGGCAAATGCCAGGTCGCTCCCGGTTTCTTTCCGGGTGGCGCGCAGCAGCTCGAGGGTTGCCTGAATGGCTTCGTCCTGGCGTCCGGAGGCATCGAGGGCTTGCACGATGAGCCGGTGACAATCGCCGACGAGCGCGCTCGCAGGGTAGTCGACCAAAAATTGTTTTCCGGCTTCGATCGCCGCATCGTGGTGGCTGTTGCGAAACAGCAGCTCGGCCGCTCGAAACAGGACAAAAGCCTGATCGTCGGCGGACAAATCCAGCAATTTGAGACGGGAATATATCCCCGCGGCTTCCTCGTTGCGCCCGGACTCGAAGAGGGCGTTGCCAATCTTCAGCTTGGCCTGGAGTGTGTGATCTTCTGCTTTTTCCTCGTTGCCTGAGCGAATGGATGAACTGAGAACCTGATAGAGGCAACTAAGAGATCGTTCTTCCGCTCCGATCTCCCGGTAAATATCGGCCAAGCGCAGATAAATGAAGGCCGCCTTGGGGGAGGACGGTTTGAAGGAGAGAAAATTTTCGTAAACAGCCGCGGCTTTGACAGGGTCGACCTCGTTCTCATCCAAATAGGTGGCAAATTCCAAGAGTGCCCGACTCTGCAGGTCGGAAGGAATCGGCAGCGATAAGATTTGCCGGTAATATAATTCGATTTTCTTCGGCTCACTAAGGATAATCTCCTTGCTAATCGTCTCGAAGAGATTCTCTGCTTTTACGCGGTTTTTATCCTGTTCCAGAGTAGACGTGGTGGAGTTGGGCGCGGTCAATGTCGCCGGGAGGGCCTCTTTCACGTGAGACTCCGTAGGTCGAGGACTCTCCTCTTTTAGCGCGGGCTCGGAGGAGGCCAAGGGCTCGGAAGAGGCTGCAGGTTCTGAGGAAGCTAAGGGTTCCGGGAAAGGTCTTAGTCCGAAAACACCGATTTCTGCACGGGATGCCTGAAAGAATCTCTCAAGCGTCGGGCTCGGAAATAAGGGCGTGACAGATGGCTGAGAGGCTCCTGCCCTTTTCAAAAGAGGGGCAGCTGGTGGGGGCTTCAAAAGCGTTGGAATTGCGGTACCGGGCCCTGCCTGTGGATCCTGCTGTTCTATTGGTGGGGTACCGTGGGCGCTCGCCAGCCAGGCCATGGCAGCAATTCCCGCGAGACTTGCAGGAGAGAGGCCTGAAAATTGCCGCCACATGTCCATGGAGGGAGGACTCACTTAACTTCCTGATACGTCGCGGTGCTCAACGTTGTGGAAGTTGGTGGAGCGGGTGGCACGAAGACGGAACCGAAGAGCGTTCCCAAGGGAGATGTTTCCGCTGGCATCCCGGCAAAATATCCATCGGCTTCTTCTGGCACAGGGGAGACGACCACAGGATTAGCCGAAGATTTCAGGTGGGGGGCTGGCGGTGGTGGCGGTTGCGTATTCTCCCCGGACGCAAGGGAGGAATTCTTGATGATGGTCGGCAGACGTGGGGGGGTGCGCCGCACGGTGCTGGCGGCTTCCATGCGCATGAGACCGCCCACCTGGCCGGTGCCGACATTCGAGTAAAGCTCCGAGGGGTGCGCGGCAGTTTTGGTTGTGCAGCCGGCAGCCCCGAGTAAACAGACGCCCATTGTTCCCGACAGAGCACGCATTGAAATGGCGTAGAGAGGAGGTTTCATTGAATTATTTCGCGGAGGGGCCGGGAGGATCCTCATTGTTGGAGTTATGCAGCCCCTCCAGAAGTTTGATCAGACTCATCCGTTTTGTTCGTCCCTTAGACTGTGACGCGGCCTGAAGGTTTAGCGATTTCATCTTAATATAAATCTCTTCACGGTATATTTTCACGTCGGCTGGGGCTTGGATGCCGATTTTCACCAGATCGGATTCTATCCGCTTGATTGTGATAAAAATGTCTTCACCGATCCGGATGGTTTCGCCACTTTTGCGGGAGAGAGTAAGCATGGATCAATGGGCGGGGAGAAGCGATGTCGGGTCAAATCGACTTGGTGTCGAGCAGGTGCTCGGCCGAGTAGCTGCTGCAATTTTCCAGAAGGATCTGCTTCCCGAAGCCTGTTTCGCGGTTAAAAAGAATCGGTGCCATCAGGTTCGCGGTGATTCTTGGAGGTTTAACGGACTGGATGATGGCGATATTCAAAATGAGCGGGGGCTTCCCTGAGGCCGAAAGGCCGAGTTCTTCCGCATCGGTGTCTGGGACCTCCAGATGGTATTCCGTGAGTCCCTTGAATGGGTCGACCGTCAGAAAGTCGAGTTCTTCCTCACCCTGATGACGGAGGACCACAAATGGGTGAATCTCCGGATCTGTAATAAGCAGGAAGCTGGTGAGGTGCGGCAGGCCAATCAACCCGGAGGAAAGAATGACCTCGGCTTTTTCTGCCGTAGGTTTCTGTTGGATTTCTGCTGTGGTGTGAAGGTGCATGGGCGGGTTTGAGGTAAGCCGGGCGGCTGCGCTGTGGCTGCCGTTCGTGGCGGCCGCAGCGAGCGTCCGGCAGGTAGCTTATAGTAAGTCGAGTTCCTGCTCGACCGAGTAGCTGCTGCAATTCTCTAGCAGGATCTGTTTTCCGATCCCGGTCTCGCGATTAATGACGAGTGGCGATTGCAGGTTGGCAGTGGCTTTTTTCGGGTCGGTCGGATGGACGAGCGCGATGTTCAGGATGATCGGGGCTTCGCCGTCGGGGGAGATGCCCAGTTCTTCGGCATCAGCGTCCGGAATGCTCATGCTGTATTCCTTGAGCACAATCGTTGGATCCACGGTCATGTAATCCAGCTCATCCTCCCCCAAGTGACGTAGGATCACCAGCGGGTAAAGCTTCGGGTCAACGATGAGTTGGAAGCGGGTGAGGTGCGCCAGACCGATCAGGCCAGAGGGAAATGTGACCTCGGCCTTTTCGGCAGCATGCTGGTGGGGTTTGTTTGATGCTTGTATTTTCATATTTAGTTTTGATTTTGTTTAGATTAGCGGATAAAGTCGAGGAGCGTCGTGTTAGCGATTTTTGCGGAGCTCTGAACGGCTGCCGAGTAGGCAGTTTGTGCCCGGCTGAAGCGCACGCTTGCTTCCGCAAAATCCACATCGGCATCGCGGGCGATGAGGTTCTCGGTGTTTAAAAAGTTTTGTTCCGATTGCCTCTGGCTGACCTCCAAGCGGGATTGGATCCCTCCGGCCTTGGAGATGGAAGAAAGCAGCCGATCCTCGATCAACTCCTGTGCCGGGCGAAGGCCGCCGACGGCGGCAGCGTTTCCCGCCTGAAGATTATTCCTCAGAGTAACCATGTTGTTGAGAAGATCCCGGATGTTTGTGTTTTCCGTGCCGCTTGTGTAGAGCGAGATTGTCGAACTCTCGGAGATCCGCACCAGTGCGTCGGTGCTGTTGCCCACGTAGGAGATGCCCGTGATTTGGCCTGCCACGTCGCGGGTGGCCACGAAAGGCGGAGTGCCAGTCGCCGTGCCGCCGTGAAGGTATTGTCCGTTGAGCCGGGCGTTGGCCTGGCTAAGCGCTTGTTCGAGCAGTTGATTTGTCTCGGAGGCGAAGGCCTGGAGGGCATTCGCATCGGTGGCTTCGTTGGTTCCGAGGGTGGTGAGCTCAGTCGCGCGAGTAAAGACGCCGCTAAGTTGCTGTAGGCCTGTTGTGGAGATCTTGCTGATGGACGAGATGTCGCCAGCGTTTTTCCAGAATTGCTTTTCCTGGGCCTTCGTGGTGCGCAGCTCCAGCACCCGCTGCATCGCGGTGGGGTTATCTGAGGGTAATGTCAGCTTCTGGCCGGTGGACATCTGCTGCAGGGCGGTCTGCTGATTAGTGCTCAGCGCGGCCAGGCGGTCGCTTAACGTGTTGTAGAAGGTATTGTAGGTGACTCTCATGGCGGTGTCGTTTGGATGTTAGAATCTTCCTAGCCGATTCACAACGAGGTCGAGCATCGAGTCCACGGCGTTGGTGAAACGCGCGGTGGCCTGATAGCTGCGCTGGAAGCGGAGCATGTTCGCAAGCTCCTCGTCTTGGGAGACGCCGCTCACGGCGTCGCGGGATTGGCGGGTGTTGGTTTCGCTCAGGGTCTGATCCTCGAGCTTATTTGTCGTGTTGGAAAGATCCTGCCCCAAGGTAGCGACTGTCGCGGAGAAGTGGGAGGAGAAGGTGCCGTTAATCAGTGCTCCTGAGCCGGTGGAAAAAGTCGTGGATGAGAGGTTGGCGGAGGCAATGGCCAGTTCATTCCCGCCCGTGGTTCCTGCGAGGGTAGCCCGGAGATTTGTCGTCGTCGCATCGATCTGGATGAGCCCCGTGCCCGGCGGCGCGGAAAAGAAATTTTGTCCTGCTGTGCTGAGCGGGTTGTATGCCGCGTTAACGCTTGTCGTGAGCTGGTCGGCCAAGGCTTTGAGGGCCGTGCGGGCCGTTGCCACGGCGCCGTCGCGGACATTTGTGCGGGCCTGTAGGGAACCGCCGGTCAGCGCAAGTTGTGTCGCGGGGGAGCCTGCCGAAAAATTCGTGCCATCGAATGTGAGCGCGCCGGTCAAGGTCGGGTTGATGAGAGGAACCGGGTTGTTAAAAGCGTCCGTAGCGGTCAGGCTCACCTGACCCTGAGATCCCGCGATATCCCGGACTCTAAAGTCCATATATCCGGCGAGCTCCTCGATTTTTGCCTGCCGCTGATCGCGCAGGTCTAGAGCGGTATTCGGCTTGTTGCTTTCCGCGCGTGCGATCTCGATATTGAGATTTGAGATCGTCGTGAGGATGTCGTTGACCTTCACCACGTCTGCCGTCGCCTGATCGGTCAAGTCGTTCTGCACCTGTGCGAG
>Ga0163144_10009476_pt1 | contig 20907 bp, 22 predicted proteins | sample OliLak19BULKMAT1_FD_123175 | JGI IMG/M metagenome (GOLD analysis project Ga0163144, IMG submission 123175) | Freshwater microbial mat bacterial communities from Lake Vanda, McMurdo Dry Valleys, Antarctica - Oligotrophic Lake LV.19.BULKMAT1 | ecosystem: Environmental > Aquatic > Freshwater >... | reverse complement strand
GAGCCAGAACCAGAACAAGTTGAGCCAGAACCAGAACAAGTTGAGCCAGAACCAGAACAAGTTGAGCCAGAACCAGAACAAGTTGAGCCAGAACCAGAACAAGTTGAGCCAGAACCAGAACAAAAAAATCAGGGATAAATTAGAAAATGTTGAATGGTATTCTCCAACGATGGGCAATAGCCTTTCAATTTGATCTCAAACGAAACAGCCGTCATTTGACGGCTGTTTTTTTATCACAAATTTTGCAACAGTTTCGCTGTGTTTGGCTTTACAGCAAAAAGATTGAACCCTATAATCCTGTGAAGAGTCGAATTTTAGTTCAAACAAAGGGCAAAAACATGCAACGTGTAGACTTATTTGTAATTGATGGCCAAAACGATTTTTGTTCATCCGGAAAAGAACCAAAAAGCTGGCCAACACCAGAAGGTGGACATCGAGCAGGAGCTTTATCTGTTACTGGTGCTGATGAAGAGGCTGTTCGTGTTGCGGACATGATAAAAGAACTAAAAACCACTGGTACAGAACGGCACCTTGTTAGTAAAATCCACGCAACACTCGACAGCCATCACGTAAATGATTGTGCTCACAACACTAGCTGGCGTGATCAAAGCGGTCAAATCGTTGCTCCATTTACAATTGTTTCACACGATGATGTAATAAATCACAAATGTACTCCATCATTTGCAATGGGTGTTTGGGAGGGTCGTCCAATTTCGTCTTATGATTGGGCACTCAAGTACACAAAAGCTCTCGCCGACAAAGGAAGAAACCCTTTGTGTCTTTGGCCAGAACATTGCATCATTCAATCTTGGGGGGCTAGCATTTATCACCCACTACAAGAAGCGTACAATCAGTGGGAGCGTCAAACAGGACGATGGATCGACTTCATCAGCAAAGGTCAATGGCCATTCACTGAACACTATTCTGCCATTGTAGCAGACGTGCCTGATTCAACGAAACCTGACACTCAGATGAATGCCGCAGTCATCAATGACGCATTTGGGGCTGATATAATTGTTTGGTGCGGTTGGGCAGGGAGTCACTGCTTGAAATGGACTGCTCTCGATGCCATAAACGAATTCGGCAAGAGCGGCAACAATCCTTTCATAGCCAAATCCATTTTCCTTGAAGATGCTTCAGCCCCTGTTCCGAATCCTCCGGGCGGACCTGATTTCGTGCAATGGCGACTTGACTTCCTTGATGAAGTTGTTCGTAGAGGCGGACGTGTTATAAAATGCCAAGACCTGATTCGTGAACTTCAAGCCGCTGTTTAATCCTCTTTTTTAACCATTACAATTTTTGGAGAACCCCATGACATCACAAAATCTGCAAAGTTTCATGATACCCGGTGGCGGATACGGCTACACTGGTGCCAACATCGACGATTTGACCAGTTTTGAAAACACCATAGCAACTGGTCTGTTTGACGAAAGCGGCTCAACACGAGTTTACAGTCGTCAAATGGAACTGACTGTTCAGGAAATCATTAGATCTCTTAGACATTGCCCTGTGGCAGATAAGCTGATCTATCGCCATTGTCATTTCGACACAGCTTTCCGTGAAGTTCACGGTTTCAAGCCTCTGTCCGATTGTCATGAAAAAGATTATGACGGCATTTGGGCTGGCGGCGGACAAACTGCTCTTTACAATTCTTGTGATCAGATTTTGAAAGCCACGCTTGATTATGCCGAACAACAAGCGGCAAAACGATATGTGGTCAATGGAATCGCCTACATCATTACGGATGGGCAAAATTATCTGCTGAATGGCAAAAGTTTGACGCAAGACGATGTGAAGTTTTCGTTAGAAAAAGCCATCGCCAGTGAAGCTTTGGAATCTTTAATGACGATTCTGATTGGTGTCAATGAAGATCCGGGAATCCGTCGTGATCTCGAAGAGTTTCAAAAACACGTAGGATTTTCACAATTCGTACCGATTGAAAACGCAAATGAAAAGAACTTGGCAAAAGTAGCAAATTTCGTAAGTCAATCTGTTCAAAGCCAGTCTCAAGCATTAAATTCAGGTGGTCCAAGTCAATCTCTTACATTCTAAATTTCCAATAAAATAAGGAGTTTCATTCTCAAACACATCGTTGCCATTTTTGAATACAACCGCATAAATGGATTTTGTGAAATGAGTGTTTACGATCCTAATATGTGGGAAGGCACGGCGAAAACAGAAAAGCTCTAACGAAACCTTGCAAAGGTTCGATTCCCGTGAGCATTAAACAGGATTTAATCATGATGAATGGTTTGTACAACATGTTGTTTGGAACTAATCCAGCAAGCCAATACTTGCTTGCTGCAATTGGTTTCAATTTAGAGAATCAATCTGGCTGGCCTCTTAGCCGATTCAGAGACACATATGCAAATGAAGATGGAACTAAAGTCTTCGTTTTCACAAGAAACGGAGGTCTTCCGTTCGAAGATCAAGTCATGATTAACGAAAAATTGACTCAACATCCAAACTATGTAAAACACTGGCTTGATGAATTTGATTCAACATATTGCACATATGAATTCAACGTTCCAGAAGAGTTTTTAAAAATCACAAAACAAATTGCTGAAATGACGGACACAATGCCGCCAATGCAGCGATTCAAAAAATTAATGGACGACATGACCAACAACAAATCAAATGAGCAAGTTGATCACGCAGTAAATGCTGGCAATAAAATTCTTGACGCCATACTTTCTGCAACAGATCAAACTGTTGAACATGGCGATGGCAGCGTCGAAGTGGTACATTTTAGTCACAAACCATAATTGGTTTTAGGAGGTTCTGATCAAAACAGTTTTGATCAGGTTTTTCAGTGTTGCGAGATGGAGTTTGAAGTATGAAGAGTTATTGGAGTTACTGTGCATTGATGGCGGTGATTTTATCGTGTACTCAGGTCGAAGCAGGCGGCAGACGCTATCGATCTTCATTCACGAGTAAATCAAATTACACGTCACGATCAAATTGTGCAAACGGTCAATGTTCACAGGTGACAAAAAGTTCGACTGTTATGCGATCATCTGGTAGGGGCAATTTGCAAGCATGGGCTGAAGAAGAAGCTCAAATGATGGCAAGCCGTGGAACATGTGGACATGTTAGTCCAGCACCAATGGGCACATTTGTTGGAGTTGGCTGCGGCACTACATGTCAAGGCAGCGGAGTTCTTGTTGCAGAAGCTACCTACCAAGGAAAAACTGTCCGAGTCTGGCAACGTTAAACAAATTGTCCAGAATTTTTCTCTATGCACCCCTGATGATGTCATCAGGGGTGTTTTTCTAAAAATAGAACATTCTTTCAATCGCAAGCCTGACAAATCTATTTTTGTGCCATATAATCTGATTGAAAGGAACTACAAATGCCAATCATCAAATCAATTCTCGATAACGACCTATACAAATTCACAATGCAGCGTGCAGTGCTTGGATACAAGCAAAACGTACCAGTCAGATACGTGTTCTCCAATCGCCGTCGAGAAGCAGCTTTCAATCAATCTTTCATGACTGCATTCAATGAAGGATTAGAAGAAATGTCGTCATTGAATGCAAGCGAAGAAGAAATAGCCTTCTTTGAAAAATCATGTCCATTTATGGGTCATGAATACTTTGACTATCTGTACAACTACAGATTTAATCCAAAAGAAGTTTCAGCAACTCTGACAAAAAATGAATTGGATCTTGGCATTAGTGGGACATGGGAAAAAAGCATCCTGTGGGAAGTTCCTCTGATGGCAATGATTTCAGAACTGTTTTTTATTCATTGTGACACAGACTGGAATTACAACGGACAAGAAGATAAATTGGCCGTAAAATCTCAAAAATTGCAAAATATATCATTTACAGATTTTGGGACACGAAGACGTAGAAGTTTTGCGGCTCAAGAAGCAGTCGTTGCCTATTTCAAAAAACATAACACAAAATTCATGGGCACAAGTAACGTCCACTTGGCACACAAATACAACGTGCGTCCAATTGGAACAATGGCACATGAATGGATCATGGGCATCTCTGCTCTCGAAAGTCTTCGTCACGCAAATCGTTATGCTATGAGAATTTGGGCGGAAATTTACAAAGGAGAACTTGGAACGGCTCTGACAGATACATTCGGCACAGATGTATTTTGGTCTGATTTCGACACAGCTTTGGCGAAACTTTTTGATGGTCCTCGTCATGACTCTAATTGTCCATTTGCTTTTACAGACAAAGCAGTCAACAATTACAAACGAATGAGAATTGACCCAAACACCAAGACAGCGATTTACAGCGATGGGTTGGATACAGATCTAACTGTAGAGATTGATCGTTATTGCCATGAAAAAATCCGTTGTTCTTTTGGAATTGGAACACACTTCACCAACGATTTCACAAAGCAAAATGGAGAAGTATCAAAGCCACTGAACATGGTCATCAAATTATCTGAATGCAATAAAATTCCTGTTGTGAAATTAAGTGACACGCCAGCAAAGGCAATAGGAGATAAAGATGCCATACGAGTCGCAAAATGGACATTTTCACAAAAGTCACTCGATGAATAATCAGCCACTTCCAAGATTAAAAAATTACGACAACAAACCGCCGCTGATAACAACGGGATTCCATTGCACGAAGTATTGTTCTATGTCAAACAAAATTGGAGAATCTAATGCACGGTCATGATCACAAAATTTTTTGCATGATGAACTCTGGAAAGCCTCTGACAAAAATGTTGGCAGACGTTCTCCTTTTCAATGCTTGCGACATGTGGCATGAGGGACGTAAAGTCCAACGTGTCAAATCTCGTCAGTATGATGGGGTCATTGAAAGCAATCTTAAAACTTTGGAACACGTTGGATTTCCTGTTGTTCAATTTGAGGCTCTTATTAGCACTGAACAATGGGAAGGAAACACTGTTAAATTCGTTGTTCGAGTTGACGATATGGACGGAATCGAACAGGGAGAATGGGCACAACTAGAAATGGTTGCAATGGGAGGCCCAATATCATTTGATGAACTCCCAGAAGAAATCAAAAAACAAATACTTAAAGAAGGACAGAATTTTTCAGACAACTGAAAAATTCAGCAAAGATAAGGCATCAATCATGAACAACGCATTTTTTGGTTTCGCTAGAATTACAGTAGCCAGCACTATGTGTGCTGTGGGAAATCCGAATAAGAATGCAGATGCTGTAATCGCTATTTTGCAATCTGTGTCAGATAGTGACGTTGTAGTTTTCCCAGAATTAAACATTACTGGTTATTCGTGTGGCGATTTGTTTAAACAGCAAGTGCTTATTGAGCGAGTAGAAGATGCTGTTACAAAAATTGCACTGCACTCACATTGGTCAAATACAAACCAACTTGTATTTGTTGGAGCGCCAATTCCAGTCGATAATCAATTGTATAATTGTGCTATTGCAATTCAAAGTGGAAAGATTATTGGAATAATTCCAAAGCAACACATTCCAAATGACAATGAGTTTTATGAGTCTCGTTGGTTTCGTGGAGCCGATGGAAATGAACCAAAAGAAATTTGGTTCGCCGGAGAATTGGTGCCATTCGGAATTGATTTATTTTTTGAAAATCAAAATGGATTGGTTATCTATATTGAGATATGTCAAGATATGTGGATGCCAATCCCTCCAAGCTCTTATGCTGCGATCATGGGAGCCAATGTTCTTGTAAATCTTTCAGCATCTAATGAAATCGTGGGAAAGTCCACATATAGGAAAGATTTGATTGCCAATCAATCTGGCCGTTGTGTAGCTGTTTATGCTTACGCATCTGCTGGACCAACAGAAAGCACAACTGATCTTGTCTTCGGCGGACATTGCGTAATCGCAGAAAATGGAACTATTTTAGCAGAATCTGTACGAGTTGGCGATGGCAGCAAACTCATTCGTGAATCTAAATTTGCAACGGTCGATGTTGATATTCAAAAATTAATGTCGGAACGCCGTTCTTCATCCAGTTTTGGAGAATCTCGTCGATTTATTTCAAAAGAATATAGAAAAATTGAGATAGGCGGATTGACTGTACGCCAAGAAGGATTGATTCGGAAAATAAGTGGAACTCCATTTGTACCGAAATATCAAACTACGCTCAATATTCGTTGTGCAGAAATCACAGGAATTCAAGTTGCTGGACTTGCCAAACGCATAGAAAGCATACCATCTAAGAAATCATACATTGGAGTCTCTGGCGGCTTGGATTCCACACTCGCTTTACTGGTCGCTATAGAAGCCTATCGTGGACTTGGATTGACTCCAGATCACATCACTGGACTTACAATGCCGGGATTCGGCACAACAACAAGAACCAAAAACAACTCAATTCATTTGATGGAAATTTTGGGCATTAATTCAAAAGTCATAGATATCCGCCAGATGTGTTTACAAACATTCATCTCGATGGATCACAAACCATTCGGAATTGATTTGATTGATCAAGTCGAATCGGAGTTGGCAAAAAGAAGAGTTTACTACACTGTTAATCAACTTTCGGATCTTCTTCAACATCTAACTCCAGAGCAAATTGAAAAAGGAGATTTGGTATTCGAAAATGTGCAGGCAAGAACAAGAACGATGCTGTTGATGTCGCATGGATTTGTTCTTGGCACAGGAGATTTGAGTGAATTGGCATTAGGGTGGTGTACCTATAACGGAGACCACATGAGCATGTACAATGTCAACTGTTCAATTCCAAAAACACTTGTGCGATTCTTAGTAAACTACTATGCAGATTATCGCCTGAATCGCATAGATCCAATTGGGATTCCTGATCCAACAAATCGCCTGTACAACACGCTGAAAGACATTGTAGCAACGACAATTTCACCAGAGTTGCTTCCACATTTTGGCGACAAGATTGTTCAAAGCACAGAAGACAGTATCGGGCCATATGAACTTCATGATTTCTTTCTTGTGAATTTTGTAAGGTATGGATTTTCTCCAGACAAAATCTTGTTCTTGTCTGATCACGCCGAATTCACAAAAGAATTTTCAAAAGAACTTAGGGTAAAAACTTTGAAACTGTTCTTGAAAAGATTTTTTAGCCAACAGTTTAAACGATCTTGTGTTCCTGATGGTCCAAAAGTTGGATCGATTAGCCTTTCTCCTCGTGGCGATTGGAGAATGCCGTCTGACGCTGATGTGGAGATGTGGTTAGATGAACACCAATTTGATTGAATGCTCTGATCATAAATTTTCTCCATGGTCAATTGTTTGTATACATCTTATCACAGGTGTGTCAAAAAAATGGATTCCATTTGAGTCTTCAAATTTAGAAGTGGAATTTGATTGGATTTGTCCAGACTGTGCTCCTGATCCACAAACAGAAATCATAAGCATAGAAAACCTTCGCCCAGTGTGCATACATTGTGTGCGTTTTTTAAGAAATAAATTCGATCCAAACTTCGAGAAAGATGCAGATGTTTAGCGATTCATATTTTGAACAAGGCGTAACACATGAGGTTTGTCAAGACTATGCACTTGACGGAAATGGATATGCCATTATAGCTGATGGTTGTTCAAATGGTGGCGGACCACGCATTGATTCAGACTGGGGTGCAAGGATTCTTTGCAAAGCTGCTGAAGATTTTCTTGATTTTTTAACTGATCCAGAAACTTTTATCTCTGCGGTTGGAGGCAAAGCAAAGACGATAATGTCATGTCTGCCGAATCTTGAACCAAATTGTTTAACAGCAACATTAATGATCATGGAAGTTTTGAACGATAATTTCAAAGCCTTCACGATTGGAGATGGAGTTGTAGGAGGGAAAAGAAAAGATGGTCGTTGGAAAATTCATGTTATTCGATTTCAGAGAGGCCCATTTTACCTAAAGTACAACATCTTTGAAGAAGAGCAATGTTTCTTGGATTCATTCGGAGACAAATATACAATTGGAACTTATTTTGGAAAACTAATGACTCCAGAAATGGAGTCTCCAGAATATCCTGAATATCGTCAAAGAATTGATGAATGGAATCAATTCATGACCTATTCTGAGAAAGAATACACAATCAACATGGAAGCCCCATACAACACATTTGAATTTCCTGTTGATGAATATGAATTTGCTTTTGTTTGTTCAGATGGAATGGAATCGTTTTATCAACCACGAATTGATTCTACAAAAAAATTCAATGAATCCATTTGTGTTTTGGATGCCCTTCGAGTTGTAATGGATTTTGTAACAATTCGACCAGCATTTGCTAGACTCCAAAGACAATGGGCTTTTCGTCAAGATAAAAAAGGTACTTTAATAAGACGCAAGTGGAAAAACGGAGACGACGTTTCTGTAGGAGTGATTCATGCGTAATGCGGCAATTCTTGGGATGGACAACGCCAATGTCATTGAATCTAAATGGGATCATGGAAGTTTATTGATCCAAGAAAACCCATTCATTGTTTTTGAAAGAGAAGGCATAAATCCAGAAGTATCATGGTTTACACAATTGCCACATCGTGTCTTCCCGATGAAATGTAACTTGAGTTCAACAGCGATCAGAGATGCCATTAAAAATGGCGATTATAATTTTGCACAAAGCCACCTAAACCCAGCCGTCTGGGATTACATCAAAGAAAACGAACTTTACGGTTACAAGGCATAATCATGGCAAAATATAAAGTTCGTGGAACAGACAGCACTGTAAACTTAACTAAAGACAATTTTAAAGCAGCCGGTGGCGAAGGTTCAATTCACATCATCGGCGACAAGGTTTACAAAGTATGTGAACCGGGAAAAATGATTCCAGATGCCAAAATTTTGGAACTATCAGTTTTAGATCACAAACACATCATTAAACCTGATGATGTTTTGCTTGACACAAAAGGTGTCGCTGTTGGATACACAATGCGTCTCGTTCCGGGTGACGCACGACCTTTGGCACAAATTTTGACAAAAAGTTATCGAGAACGTGAAGGAGTTACGCCTAATCATTCGATGAAACTTGTTCAACAGATTGCAGATGGAATTCGATTTATCCATAGCCATAATGGATACTTGCAAGTAGATGGAAATGAATTTAATTACATGGTCACAGGCAAACATGACGAAGTCTATTTTATTGATGTAAACAGTTTTCAAACTCCAAATTTTCCTGCCACAGCAATCATGGTGTCTATCCGTGATTGGCATGTGGCAAAAGATAAATCAAATTTACATGTCTGGACAAAACTATCAGACTGGTACAGTTTTGCCATCATAAGTTTCTATATGTTTACGGCCATCCACCCTTTTAAGGGAAGGCATCCGGCATTTACAAACATGAAGACTCTAATGACAGATCAGATGCAAGGATGCAAATCTGTACTCGATCCGCAAAGTCAATACCCTCTTGGTGCTGTTTATCACCCATTTGAAGACGTGATACCCGGTGGAAAAGACGGGGCTTTCATGCAATGGTACAGAGCCGTTTTTAATGAAAACAAAAGACTGCCTGCTCCCAAAGATTTTCAGTCTACTTTGTCGTTTGTCGCTAAAATGAAAGAAATCATTGGCAGCAATAGCTTTGACATTAAAGAGATGAGGGATTTTTATGACATGATTGTAGGTTGCTACGAAAAATTTGGAACAGAAGTCGCTGTTACTGAAAATCATATCTATCTTAATGGCAATAAAGTTTCTCGCCCAACAGAAAGATTTCGTGTCGGATTCTCCACCAAAAAAAACGTACCTTTTGCTTGTTGGCTAGATGGTGAACGTGTGCAAATTCAGAATTTGCAAAACGGACAACCAATCACTGCTACAATCAGTGGCAACGATATCATGTCTTGCGAAGGCAGGATTTACATACAGAGCTTGCAAGGAATATTTGAACTTGATTTCATCGAACAAGATATGATTGTTGCCACTGCAAAATCAGTAGCGACAATCATGCCTAATGCAACAACCATGTATCAAGGAGTTGTTGTTCAAGACATGTTCGGAACATTGGTGTTTTCTATGTTTCCGAAATCAGGACACCATCGTCAAATAAAAATTCCTGAACTTGAAAACTGTAGGATTACTGAAGCAAAATACGAAAACAACGTATTGATGGTTATTGGGTTAGATAAGAAAAGTGGAAAATACAATCGTTTTGTATTCAGATTCTCCAATGACTGGTCAAGTTACGATGTGCGTGTGATTGACGATATTACGCCTACGGGCATAAATTTCACTGTACTCGACAAAGGCATCTGCGTTTGCCTTACAGAAGAAGAAAAACTCGAAATCTTTTCAAATCAAAAAGACAATACGTCAATAAAATCATTTGATGATCCTGCCATTGACGGTGAGATGAAATTATGTCATGCTTCAAACCAAGTTCGATTTGCTAGAGGCAATAAACTGTTCGATATTTCTGTAAAAAGAAATTCAGGTTCCAATTAAAAAAGAACCTGAATCAAAGTAACACTTGAAAATACAAAAAAGCCGTTGGAATGATTCCAACGGCTTTTTTCATTACACAGTTACTGTTCGACGACTGATTGCTATATCAGCAATTTCATCGGCAGTTACGAATCGTGCGAATGTGAATTGGTTGCAATCACAATTGCAATTTGAAGAACAACAATTTCCATCATTTGGCTGTCTCACAATAGTCTGATAAATTTTTCTAGCAAGACTGCCATGATCACTTTTTAAATGGCCGCACTGGCACATTTCATTGACTACAAAGTCATTAAGTTGACGAGAGTAAAAAACCTTGAGCATTGGATCTCTCCTGTGTGTTTTGAATTATTTGAACCAGTTGATTTAAAGTTAAAGCAAACATCGTGCCAAATCACAGCTTTTGAAACAAAAAAAAGCCGATATGAATTCGATGCTATTTCTAGCATCGAATTCATATCGGCTTATTCTTAAACGAACCTCCCAGCTAGCCGGGCTGTCCTTCATTGAATCTTCCATCGATATCGATATTGTATCAGATGCAGTATCAGATACAGAAGCGTAATGTTTGCTAATCTGTAAAATTATCCGTTTTTGAAACGATCAATCTGGCAGATTGTCGATCGAACATTCAAAGTTTATCCATTCAGTGAATGTTTGAATTTTTCGTTTTATCGCTTGCATGTATCTGGGAATTTGCTCTTTAAATTTTGGGTGCAAATCTTTGGATTTCAGTTGGTTTAAATCGACCCATTCCCAATCAGTATGCTCATGACTGATTTTGATATCAAAAGGGCCAGAGACCTTGTACAAAAAACCTGTGAATTTCTGTTGCCCGTTCTGACTGCTTAATGAGTCAAGACGATGTCCGGGTATAGATTCGAGTCCAGTCTCTTCCTTAGTCTCTCTAATGGCTGTACCGATGTCTGTTTCACCATCCTTACTCTTGCCTCCCGGTAAAGCCCACGTGTTGGCATGATCACCTTCATCGGATCGTTGAAGCAACAAAACCTGCTTGCCATCCGTAAAAAAAATGCCAGCGGCCCGTTTTCCCTTTACTGGACTTCCTCCTGATCCAATCCTCATTGTTTCTCCCTAATAAGCACATCTTTAGATTTCATTTATCTTGGACCTGTCTTTAGAGGAACTTTTTTAAGTTTCTGGATGTGTCTATCTGGAACATCCTTCATGTTGTGCATCATATTCTTAATTTCAGATGTGATTTGAGCCGCACTTTCTGCTTCACATTTTTTGGATTCTTGAATCGAAACAGTGTTTCTGTCTTTGTTATAAAACCCTCGTGAAACAATGTAGCAGGCTTCTTTAGGATTCCAAGACGCCACACAGATCCATTCTCCGTCATCCCAGTTTCTATTTGACACAAGGATGCGATAAGGTTCCTCTTCAAACACTTGTTTGACGTGAAAATCAGCTTTCTTCAAAGCTGCCGATGCGTATCCCAGACAAACCTTAGCGGCGTGATTCAATACCTCTTTCACAGTGGAGCGATAATTCACCTCAACACTGTATCGAGTATCGCTTTCCGTCAAGTTTGATTTTGTTTTTAACCAGCTTACAAATGTTTCCATGTCTTTATATAGCAGAATACAACTCAAGTCTTCTCTTAGCAATGTCACAGTATTCTTTGGATATATCCATCATCAAATAATTTCTATTAAATTTCTTGGCAGCAATACAAGTCTGTCCGCTGCCGCCCATTGGATCAAACACCAAATCCCCCTCATTGCTCCAAGATTTTACATGATCTTCTGCAAGTTTTAATGGGAAAATTGCTGGATGACCTACCCATTCTCGATCTTCGGCCATTAATAATGACCCTACATCATACTCCCAAACATTCCATCTTACAGAAAATTCAGGTCTGACTTTATTCTGTTTAAAGCAAGAACGCTCACGCCAAGTTCCGTCAGGCTCTCTTTGATTTCTATCTGTAGATTTCTTTCCAGCAGTTTTATTTTTATGATCTTTAATTAAATTTGTGGTTTTTGGTTTGCCCTTACTAAAAATAAACATGTATTGAAAACAACTATAATATCGAATTGGAGAAGGATTGGTAACAGAATTACGCATATAAATCATAGTATCGTGCAATTTGAACCCTGCCTCAATTGCATACAAAGCTTGTTTAAAACTTGTTCCAGTTTCGCTGCCATCAACAGTGGCATCTGCTACAACCCACACAACAATTCCACCCGGTTTAACAATTCTGTAAAGTCCATCTAATACATCTTTGTAATTAAAATCATATCCCTTGTAATCTCTTAAATTGTCATACGGAGGAGATGTAATAGACAAATCAATTAAATCCGATGGCAAGTCACTCATTCCATCTACACAATTGCAGCATATAATATTATCCATTTTTCTTAAAGTCCTTCCAATTTACAAAAAGATCGCTCATTTTAATATATGAGACTAAGACCGCTTTGGAAAAATTTCTAATTTTTATATTCCCATCTCTTTTTTCCGCAATCCCAAATTCTAACATATCCATTATCGATACACCAATCTCTTTCTGTTATTTCTTTTGGACATCCAGTGTTAGATTTTTTCATTGATTGCTTAGACCTTCTTTTCGCTAAAGATCCAAATTTGTAATAACTGTAATCTGGAGGCAATTCTTGCATTAACTCAAATCCTAAATTCTTGTAAATATTTCCTTCGCTCCAACGATTGTCGCTCCATGAAATAATATTTTCATTGTTCAAATCCTTTTTTATGTGAGAAAATAACTTTGAAATACCTCCAATGATCTGAGTGTTTTTCAAAGTACAGAATCTTGTAATCACAACTCCGATTTGATTTTGCCGATGATGTTTCCCGTATGTAACAACAGCTACTAATTTGTTTTCAAAAAATAAACCACAAGCAATTCCGTTTCTTACGCCACCTTGTAAATGATTTTCATCTAAAAACTCTTTAGCTTTTGAAATATCAATTTTTTCTAAAGAACATTTTCTTGCTGGTATTCTTTGAGAAAAAACACCCAAAATAGCTAAAATTGCACTGCGACATATTGCCTCTTTTTGTATCCACTCATCTTCAAAAATTGTAATCAACCTGATGTTTTGTTTTTCTAACAATTTGTATTTTTCAAAATGATATTTTTTATCACGAGGACATGGAGACATTTCATTATGCCAAAATAATCCACAATATTCAATTGCCAAGTTTTTATCTGGAATATAAATATCAATTTCTTTTCCATTAAGAAAAGTTCTATCTGAATAACACTTTAATCCCAGATGTGTAATAAATTGCTTTATATCATTTTCTGTCTTTCCAAAACAATTTACTGGATATCTTCCATATTTTTCAATGCAAGTGTCTCTTATCTTTTGTTGAATTTCTTGAGACTTAACTGGATGATCAAAGCCATATGTTTCAACACATGTATGTTTTCGCTTTTCCTGATGATCTATCATTTGACTTGGAAAATTTACTCCATGTTTGACGAAAAACATTTGCGTAAATTTATCCATCACATTTTTATTTTGACGAGGATAATCTGATCCATATTTTAACTGACATGTCGTTTTTATCTTTTCATTAATTTCGACCGCATGATCTTTCTGGTACTTCTTGAGATATTCACGACAATCTTCTGTTTTTAAAAAAGTTGTTTCTCCGTATTTGTCTAAACAAGTGTTTTTTATTTTGTTTCTAGTTTGTTCCAAGAACATTGGATTTTCAACACCAAGATTATTCAGCCAAGTTTTTTTTGCTTTTTCTTTACTTGTTTCTATGCCACCAGCATTCTCAACACCATATTTTTTCAATTGTGATTCTTTTCTTTTATTCTTAACACAATCTTTGTCATTACAACTTTCTTTGTCAATAATTGTTCTTCCAACTTTTATATTTCTTTTAGATCGTAAAAACTCTACACCACAATAATCACAAATACATCGCACTTTGAACCAAACACCACATGTTTCATAAATATCGTGTTCTAAAATCATAATTAAAGCTCCTTTCTGCACAGTATATAGAAAGGAGCTTTAATTTTCAATTGAAAGAAAGTTTTTTAACATGCAGTTCTCTTTAATCACGGTCAAGTTGCTTAGACAAGTAGCTGGCATCATTCAGTCCATTGTAATGGCCGGTAAATCACCAAATTTATAGATTAGATCTTCTTGCCATTCTTTTTTCATTTCCCATCCTTTGGTTTTCATATACTCACCATCAAGTTGCATACCGCCACCGGGTCCGGGAGGAGAAGCATATTTTCCTCTAATATGACCCAACATAATCATCGCATGTGCTAAAGCACCTTCTTGCATCGCCTGATTCACTTCTCGCCAATCTTTGCACTTCTGAAGGTAGTGAACCATAGCTGTGTTGCCACCACAAGGTGTTGGGTACAACTTAATGTAACCTAAATCTGAAACCCATTCCCATCCACCAATCTGGCTGGATGTTCTAGCATACATATTTTCATATTGCTTAAACAAAACCCATTCGCCCATGTTGCCCCACATCGGCTGCACAGGGTTAATCATGCCAACTGAACCACCAGCAGATCCGGGATAAAAGTATTCCAGTGGAAGAGATCCGCCTAAATCCTGTGAGTTAAATGCAAAATTTGCACCTTGTTCACGATAAAAAACATTTCTAATGACGCCAACATCATCTGGCATTTTATAGACGCTTTTGCCGGGAATTGTTCTAAATGTGTAATAATCGAAGAATTCACGCCCAGCATATTCTTCGAAAATTTTCATAGCTTGATTAACAGCTAGGTCAAGTTGTTGTACATCTAACTCTACTTTAACTACAGGGGCACCAAGCATAAGAAGCACATAATCTTTAATGTCTTCTCTTACTTTTTCTCTGTGTTTTCTTGGACCTAAAACTCTGTCATGAGCAGAAACGTATTTACAAGCATCAGAATCTCCTCCACATGCAGCAGCCGCTGATTTGGTTGTTGATCCACATGAATTGTTAAATTGAGACTGTGAAGGTCTATTAATTGCCAATGTTTGATTTCCGCAAGACATTTTTATCGCTCCAGATAATTGTTTAACTAACAATATATACGACTATGAACATGAAACAAAGATTCTATAAATTTGTCAAAAATTCACCAATTATGCTTGAACGACGCAAGTACATGGCTCTTAACTCTATTCGTCATAATGATGAAACTGAATTGCCACGATCTGTTAATAATTTCTTGAACATGGTTCCTCCTGAACACAGAACAATCGTTCTTAAATGGATCATAACAAAAGGTATGCGTCAAGCTTCCGTTGCAAGAAGATTTGTTACACAAAAATATTCAAAACAATACGGATTGGATATTGGACAAGATCAACTTTTTTCTCAAAGATCTTATGAAAACGATCCAAAATTAGATGCACTAAAAAATCAAATTGAACAAGATTGGTTTGATCAAGATATGGAGCCAAGATACATCGACATTAGAGGACATGCTAGAAGAATTGATGCTTATCAAATCAATGCACATCTTGAAGAAATGGGACTAGAGCCAATGTATTTTGGAGGATCTAACGGTCTTTTGGAAAAAATAGAACAAGGCGAATGGGTGACAGATGACCTTCATAACGATTCAAGAGATGACAAACAAGGGCATGACTTAAGTTTAGCTGATGGAGATCATGGAATTCATGGAGCAGAACGCAAGGAAATTGAATCTCTTAGAAAACAAATCAAAGATGCAGAAGATTCTGAAGACTATGCTGAAGCAGATAGACTTACTGATAAACTCATGCAGTTATCTTCTGACGCAAAATCTGGAGGAAATTTAACAAGACTTGGCGTTGGGAAAATAGGCGGATTTATTCCATCTGTAAATGATGATAACTATGCAAATTCAATTAGCCGTTCGGCCAGAGACTCTCGTGATACAATTCATAGACTGTACGATGACATCAAAGCTGGAAAAGTGTTTGATGAACTTGATGGCGAAGAAGCTGCATATCTTCAAAAATTACGTCAAAATGGAGAAATCACATCAGAAAAGAGAAGTGTGGTTCTTAAGAAGATTATGGGCATCATCAAAAGGACATTGCCGCCAGCAGATCTTCAAGTAGAAGACACTGAAAATATTATGTACAGCAAAGCAATAATCAAAGCTGTATTTAAAGACTTGCTTTCAAGAGATCCTTCAAATCCGGGAGATGGATATGGAGTATGGCCAACTACAAATCCAGCTTTAGGATTAGACTCTACAGGAGTTTTGCCTCCTGCCACAGTAGTAGTTTACAAAAACGAAATGTATGATCATAAAGGACACAAAATCACTCTTGATGGAAAAAACGCACCAACGCCAGAAAATATCGATGCTATTGCCGACACGCTGACAGATTGGATGGTTGATGATGAAAAAGGTTTAACTGCCATAAAGATTCGAATAAGCAGAGGAACCTTGCCAATATCTGGTGGTGGGTCAAAACGTTATATCTTAAATATTGAACATCATGAATTCTTCAGTGGAAGAGTCGGAACAAAAACTCAACAAGCATTAGCAAAATTAGAAAAAAATCAAATAGAAGTAAACTTTAAAGGACAAAGAGTTTCTGCTGACCCAGAAATAGCTATGCAAAAAGTGCAAGGACAAGACCAAACAATGTTCAATGTCCAAGGAAAAACTGTCGATCCATTAGATCATAAATCTTCAACTGTTCCAATCAAACCAGAAGAATTAAAAAATGTATTAAAGGGATACGAATTAATTGGGAAAAATAGAAAAGGAAACATTCTGACTTATGAAATTCCAAATACAGGTATTCGCAAACAAATTATTGTTTCTATAGGTGCAGATGGACAAAAATCATATGCAGAATACAAGCCTACAGAAGACAATACAGTTGATGATGACATAAAAAATCCAAACAACAAAGTTAAAGAGTTTGGCAATGGACGATATGCAAGTATTACATTTCCAGATGGACGTAAAATTTTAGCCAGAAGATCCATAGACCCTCAAGGAAATGATGTTTGGAACAGAGTCAAAGACGCTAGAACGTCTACTGATCAAAACACATTGCTCCATCCAATTAAAGTTAAGGTTAATTCTGGTCTTACTGGACAAAGAACGCAGATGCGTGGCAGTGATGAAAAAACGCACGCAATGTGGCAAGATTTTCTCGACAATTCAGAAGATTTTGGAGAGCCAAAACCACCAAAAGGAGGCGTGCCAGAATTTATATCTCATGCTCTAAATGCAAACAGATCTAATGGCACAGATTTAATTGATGCTCAAGCTGAATTAATGAATCAAATTAATAATGTAAGTTTTAAATTTGGAGATTTTGAAAAAAAAGATGTCAAAGGCAGAAAAACAGATGTTTATGATTTGTTAGGAGAAATTCTTTCTCCTGAAGAGGTACAAAAAATTATCCCTATGATCAAAAAAATGTTATTGGAAAATCCGGGACATCATAATGGAGAAAGAACTCTAGTTTCTCATGATGGGAAAAAAGACAATAGACTTTTTGTTTCTCCGAACAGCGTCAGGGATGATGTTTACCAAGCTTTACTAAAAAATGGATATCTTTGGAGAGTTAGAAAAGCGTCTAGTATAATAAGAACAGATGCAGGTACAAAAAAAGGAAAAGGTGCTTTTGGTACTGGCGGCAAAGATTCAGATGAAGTTCAAAACCAAGATTTATCTGTAGATCAACTTAAAAAGCAAATAGACAAGTATAGAGATGCAGAAGGCAATACAGATTGGGCACGTTGGGACAAAGACCAAAATAAAGCAACTTCTACAGAAGAAGATGGTGATAAATATGATGATGAACTATACAGTGCCGATGATCAAGATGACATACTTGCAAAACCGGGTGATGACACTATAGACCCAAGTTTGGCTGGATTGAATGCTGTGAATGTTGATAAAACAACTGGAGCAAATTACGCAGACAGAATAGCTTCACCTCAAGGGACAAAAAGAGATGTTTCTAAAATGTATTCTTTAAAAATTGGAGACAAAGAATACAAAAATTTCATTGTTGGCAGACAAAGATCAAACATAAATGCAACGCATTCACAACCATCAAATGATCTGGATGCACCTTATGATGATCTGAATGCACCAGATGCACCATCAAATGATCTGGATGCACCTTATGATGATCTGGATGCACCTTATGATGATCTGGATGCACCTTATGATGATCTGGATGCACCTTATGATGATCTGGATGCACCTTATGATGATCTGGATGCACCTTATCCGCAGCCATCTGATATTCTTAATAAACCAAATGTTCCTACAACACACGTTGCTCCACACACAAACGACGTTCGACCCAACAATATGCTTGGAGTCAAGAAAGAACATACTACATTTAAAAGATACGACAAGTGGCTTTTAGAACGAAGTGCTGTTTACGATCCAAATGTCAAAGTTAAAGATGGTTGTGGTTTTAATTGGTGGGGTGCCGCTGGCAACCCGCTAGGAGTTAGTATTTCAGGAAAAGCAGATACATCTAAATCTGATCCTACAGGAAGGGAAAATCGTGCTAGAAGGTCCAGAACATCAGGAAAATAAAGGCAACTTTACAAAATACATGGCAAATCCACGCTGCTTCACATTAAAGAAGTGGTTTTCGGATTTGCTTAAAACAGAATATCAACAACATGATGAAATCGTAGAAAGGGTTTCTACATCGCTTCTCACAGATAAAGATGTAGAAAAATTTGGACAACTAATCATGAACGTATATGAATCAGCTTATAAAAAAGCTGTTAATGATTACAAAGTTGAATTTGAAAAGATGGGAGTAAAAATTTCAATTGGAACAAAAACTCTTGATTAACTAAAATCGGGGTTGGAGTCAGAGGTCACAGCTTTGGCTAACCAACCACCGGTTTTAGGCTCAATATCTGTGACTCTCCACCATCTTTCTCCACCTTGTCTGACTTTCTTGTAAATTACAGATTGTGGTGTAATTAACCGCACACACCAAAATTGCAACTCTAAGTCAGATTGGTCTATAATTACAGCATCAAATAAAAACTTTTCTCCATATTCCACAGTGCTATAACTGCTTCCATAAAGATCATCTGTATGATCTTTTCTGCCAATAGCTGGAGCACAGTAATATTCCGCTCCTCTTTCTTTAAGAATTCTAGCCATTTTTGGATCTACATTTAATGTAGTTTGTTGTGCTTCTGGAATTTTTAATACATTTGTCTTTTCTTTTGGAGCTTGACGAATTTCTTCAATGAATTTTTTTGGTTCAATTGTCTTGGCTCGTTTTGGAGGTGTTTGTTTTAACTTCAAATCTTCTCCAATATCAATAATGCTTGCGTTAAATGCTTCGACTGGATTGCGTAAATCATGCACAATGACTTCGCTTCTCCAACCCATATTAATCAATTGGATTTTACTTAGATCCCATTCTTGCTGAGTTTTCAACAACTGGTTAGGGCCTCGAAGAGTATAGATTTTTCCATTAGAATTATATATTGCCATAATTATATCCTATTTTTACTTCAGCTTCTCCTGAAAATTTCATAACATCTAATTCCTTGTACATCTGATTGTTTATTATTTTACCAACTGTAGATACAGATACATTAAAAGTTTTTGCTAATTCGCTTAATTTTGGCTTATTTTTCAAAAACAATTGTCGCATTTTTCTAGCAGTGTTTAGGTTTAGTTTTGGTCCACGCCATTTTTCTCCTACTCTGTTTTTTGGAGCAAGAGATACATCTACTTTATGATCAAAGCAACCAAATTCAATAACATACGATCTTATAGAGTTCATGAAATCAAAATAATTCTCAGCCATTATTCTAATAGTTGTCCCTGTAGGAGATGAATAGATCTTTGATTCAAATCCCATGTTTATCAACTGATTGGACAAAAATTCGCATTCATTTTCTGTAAATGAGTTAGTAGCAAATGAAGCTCCTTTAGATTGGCCAATAACACTAACATTATTGGTGCCATCTTCAGCAAACCAATGAGCTAATATTTCTGAATTTAAAATCAAATTTGATGGCACAATTTTTTTGCCACAAGAATACCAATCTGCATGAAGTTTTGTAAAAATATCTGATGCACAACTCCATATCGTTGCACTTTCGCAAAATTCTCCGTTCCAATGTTCAATAGAATGGCTTATTTTTCCATTAACTCTACTTGGTTTTTTGCTTTTATAAATTGATATTTTTCCGTTTGTAAAACCATCAAGACAAAACAACATGTATTTGACATAAGACATGTGTCTGACACTTTGTTTGAACTTGAATCTAGCATTTTTGCTTCTCTTGCCTTTTTCTAAATAACCATCTCCTAGTAAAGATCCATAAATAGCATTGTTGTTCATGTCTTATATAGGAGAAATAAATGTAATTTTTTCCCCTTGCTGTTGCATAGATAATTTTAATCTTAATTTTAACAAAAGGAGAATAAATTATGACTTTAGTAGTTCCTAAATGATTGGGCTGCATAAGAGCAATCTTATGTATGAACTGGATGAATTCGGGGAAACCGTAACGTAAAGACGATGGCAATCCCGAGCCAAGCCTGCAATACATTGCAGGAAGGTGTAACGACTACCT
>Ga0163144_10009473_pt1 | contig 20913 bp, 18 predicted proteins | sample OliLak19BULKMAT1_FD_123175 | JGI IMG/M metagenome (GOLD analysis project Ga0163144, IMG submission 123175) | Freshwater microbial mat bacterial communities from Lake Vanda, McMurdo Dry Valleys, Antarctica - Oligotrophic Lake LV.19.BULKMAT1 | ecosystem: Environmental > Aquatic > Freshwater >... | reverse complement strand
GAGCGGCCTTGCTGCGTGCCGCTGCGGCAGCTTGCAAACGCGGCGTGCCGCGGGTGCATGTGCTGAACGGTCGCCAGCAGGGCGTGCTGGTGGATGAACTGTTTTCTAACGAAGGCGTCGGGACGATGGTCCACGCGGACAGTTACCGGGTGATCCGTGAGCTGCGAGAGGAGGATATTCCTGAATTATTGGGAATGATCGGGCGTTCTGTGAGGCGGACGAAGCTGGTGGAGCGGACTTATGAGGACATTCAATCCCGGATTGAGGATTTCCGGGTGATGGCCATTGATGACAACGTCGTCGGCTGTGTGGCGTTGCATGAGTATCCTGCAGAGCATTGTGCGGAGGTGGCGTGTTTGTATGTCAAACAAGCGCACGAGGGCAGGGGATATGGGATCGAACTGGTCCATCATGCCGAGGCGCTGGCCAAGGAGCGGGGAATTCCGAGGGTCTTCGCGCTGAGCAACCGCGCGGCCGGGTTTTTTACCGGAAAACTGGCCTACACCCCTGCGAGCTTGCCGGACTTGCCGACATCGCGACGCGCACAATATGAAGCAAGCGGGCGTGACTCTTTGGTTTTCACGCGTATGCTTGGGCCTTGAGTCCGACTGAATCTTACCCCTAACCTAAAATCCGATGAAGCTCAAATTCTGCGGTGCCGCCGGCACCACCACCGGTTCCCAACATTTGCTGGAAATCAACGGCAAGCGCATCCTGCTGGATTGCGGACTCTATCAGGGATCGCGCAAACATGCCTACGAGGTGAATTGTTGTTTCCCGCACTTTGATCCAAAATCGATCGATGTGGTGATTCTTTCTCACGCCCACATCGACCATAGCGGGAATTTGCCCAATCTATCCGTCAAGGGCTTCACGGGCAACATTTACGCCACCCATGCCACGCGGGACCTCTGCCAGATCATGCTGGCGGACTGTGCGAGGATCCAGGAGAGCGATATCGACTGGCTGAACAAGCATCGCAAGAAGGAAGGACTCGAACCCGTGATGCCACTCTATAATGAACGCGATGCCGAACACTGCTTGAGGCAGTTCGTGACGGTGGGCTATGATCGACCGATGGCGGTGGTGGATGGAGTGACGGTGACGTTCATCGACGCCGGCCACATCCTCGGGAGTGCCCAGGTGTTGCTCGAAGTGAATGATCAATCGGATGGCAAGAAGAAGCGCTTTTTGTTCTCCGGAGACGTCGGGCGTGGTGGCAATGAAGTTTTGCGCGACCCTGTGGCGGTGACGGATGTGGATTTCCTTCTGATGGAGAGCACATACGGCGGACGCGAGCACGAGGCTCCGCCGGGCTTGGATACTCACTTTGCGGAGATTATCCGGCAGGCGGTACGACGTGGCGGGAAAATCCTGATCCCCGCGTTCGCGGTGGAGCGGACGCAGCAGTTATTGTATGTGCTGCATGATTTGTTCGAGCGCGGTGAGATCCCTGGAATCCCGGTCTATGTGGACAGTCCGCTGGCGGTAAGTGCGACGGAAATCTATCGACTGCACCCGGATGCATTCAATGAGGAGGTCTATCAATCTTTGTTCGAGCGGGAGAATCCGTTTGGTTTTGAGAATCTAACGCTGGTGCGTTCGGTGAATGGCTCGAAGGCCCTCAATGACATCGAGGGAGTGGTGATCATTATTTCCGCCTCGGGCATGTGCGAGGCGGGCCGGATTCTGCATCATTTAAAAAACAACATCAGTGATCCGAAAACAACGGTGCTTTTCGTCGGGTACTGCGCGGATAACACCTTGGGGAGAAAAATTCGCGATCACGAGCGTGAGGTGCCGATTCTTGGCGGGCGTTACAAGGTGCGGGCGAAGATCGAGATCGTTGATTCGTTTTCCGGCCATGCGGATCACTCGGAATTGCTGGACTATTTTTCGAGGATGACCGGTCCGAAATCCAGGGTCTGGCTGGTCCATGGTGAGCCTGATCGTGCCACCAACCTGTGTGACGCGTTGATCGCTGCGCATGGCGGTTCCGTGGAAGTGGCGGAGCTTGGCAGCGAGGTGGAGTTTTGAGTGGAATTTCCTCACGGTAAGAAAATGAAAATTATCAACCTTTCCGCTTGAAGCGGTCAAAAACCCATCGCACCGTTTTTCCACATGGAAGTTTCGAAGAAGAAGACGCCGTCGCCGGTTGAATTGATCGATTGGTTGAATGACGAAGGAGTGTTGGAGCTGGAATGGGATTTTCCTGAAGATGGGGATCTTTTTACCGCTGGACTGGATTCAATGGCGGTGATGCAGCTGGTTGTGGCCGTGGAGGATCGGTTCGGGATTGAGCTTGGCCCTGAAGACCTTACGAAAACGAATCTCGCAACGCCCACCACTCTAGCAGCCTTGATCGCTGCAAAGATTTAGTGAATCGAAGCACCGAGGTCTTCGATGTAGCAGTCATTGGCGGAGGCAGTGCGGGACTCGCTGCGGCAGTCGCAGCGGCGCGCGAAGGCGCACGCACGGTCCTCATCGAGCGTCACGGATATCTCGGTGGGATGGGGACCGCCTCGCTGGTTCACACGTTTTGTGGACTCTATTTGTTGCGTGAAGAGCCGGGTGCGGTGTTCGCAAATCCCGGGGTGGCCTCGGAAATCGCCACGCGGATGATCGCCGCGACGGGGCTCGGGCCGGTTCGGATGGGAAGGCTGGATGTCCTGCCGCAGCACCCGGTGGAGTTTGTGCGGATCGCGGATGAGTTGGTTCTCTCGGAACCGCTGATGGAGCTGATGCTGCATACCCAGCTGACGGGGATTTCCCGGGATACGGATCACTGGGATCTGGAATTGGCGGCGAGTGTGGGGCCGCAACGGGTCCGGGCGGGAACGCTGGTCGATGCCTCGGGGGATGCCATGGTGGCGATGTTGTTAGGGGTGGAGTCTTCGATGATCGAGGCACCTCGCTTGCAGCGGCCAGCCTATGTTTTCGGGGTGCACAGTTCGCGGTTGCTGGATGACGAGGCGCGCTTGCAGACGGCCGGGTTGATCGTGGAAGGCGTGCGACGGGGGGATTTGCCAGCTGATGCGTTAGGCCTGGCTTTCCGTTCTTCCGGTCGGGTGGGGGAAAACTTTGGAACGCTGGATCTGACGGGAGGAGCGACTGCGGCAGACTATGATCCGCTCGATGCATTCTGTCTCACCCGCTTGGAGACGACCGGGCGGCTCACGGCTTGTAAGGTGGTAGCCTGGTTGGGCGAAAAGAGTGAATTCTGGAAAGGTGCTTACATCAGTCATTGGCCCACAAATGCAGGGGTGCGCGAGAGTCGGCGCTGGATCGGCGAGCATGTGCTCAAGGGCGAAGATGTGGCGGCGGGGACTCGTTTTGAAGACGACATCGCCCTCGCCACCTGGCCGATGGAGTTCCGCGAGACCGCGCGGGGACCCAAGTTACGGTATCCTGAGGGAAACCGCGCGGCGGGAATTCCCTTGCGGTGTTTGAAACCCGCTGGGATCGGAAGTCTGTATGTCGCGGGCCGCTGCATTTCCACGGATCATGACGCGCAGGCTTCGATCCGGGTGATGGGGACGTGTTTTGCGACCGGGGAAGCTGCGGGGCGGGCAGCCGCTAGAAAATGTTAGGATCTTCCAGCGGATCGGTAGGTTACTTGACGTCGATTTTGTAGTCTCCCATGGCCCACTGGATTCCAGCAAGGTAATGACTCAGCACTTTGGGATTCCAGTAGATTTCGTGATTGTGGCCGAGTGAGCAGTAGAAGACGCGGCCTTTTTCCCAAGGTCTCGCCCACGCCACGCCGAAGTCATTATCGGTGCGCTTGATGCCTTTGACATTCATGTCGGTCTTCTCAGTATCCAAGCGGAGCAGCATTTGAACCGCCTTGGAGTCATAAGGCTCTTTATGCTGATAGATTTCTTCTTTGAACTCGACGTTTTCACCATTGAACATCGCAACCAAGGGGTGTTTTTCTTGTCCTGGTTCCACCTTGATGCTGACGGTTTTATCGGCGTTCCATGGGTGCCCATCGAAGCAACCGTTGATCATCCGGCTGTATTCCGGCCATTGATAGAAGGTGTCGGTCGCGGCATGGATTCCGACAAAACCACCGCCGGATTTGATGAAGTTCATCAAGTTTGCTTTCAAACGGGTTTCGATTTCTGAAGCCGCTTTTTTTTGCTCCTCGGTCATGGTTTTGAGTTCGTCCGCCTTGGGAGAGAAAACTTCAAGGGTGGTGCTCAGGAAACACACGGCGTCGAAGGCTTTCAAGGCGTCGGCCTCGAAGTTTTTCAAGTCGTCACTGATGACGACGGTGAAGGCCCCGGTTTTTTTTCCCATTTCTTCGAGCGCGATTTTACCGGTGGCAATCGAGGCGTGGCGGAAGCCGTTGGTTCTCGAAAAAACGAGAAGCTTGCGGTCTTTCGCGGGCTTGGCAAACGGCTCGGCTGGGAGCGAGGCGGAGATTTTTTCAAAGGCACCGGGAGGGGCCTGCTCGCCTTTTGGGTTTTGGGCCACAACAAGGAGCGCGACGATCCCTGCGAGGCCAGCTGGGATGAGGTTTTTTGGTGAAAATTGCATCGCCAGAGTTTTTTGTCATTTGAGGAGTTTAGGCAATCTCAAAATACCAACGGGAAAATTGATCGTGATTGATGCGATTCAGGATTGAGTCCGATCGTGAATTCCACGAAAACTCCTGCGGATGAGAATTTTGGTCGTCGGAAAAGGTGGGCGCGAACATGCGCTGGTGAGGGCGTTGGCGGAATCGCCGGGGAAGCCTGAGTTGTTTTGCTTCCCCGGGAGTGATGCGATTTTTGAGCTGGCGCAACCCGTTGAGGCCGTGGGTTTGGAGTCTTTGATCCGCTGGATGAAGGCTCAGGCCATCGATCTATGCGTCGCGGGCGAGGAGAGTTACCTGGTGAACGGGGAAGGCCTCGCCAATCTCTGTGAAAAAAATGGCATCCCATGCTGGGGTCCGCCCAAAGAGTCTGCGCAACTTGAGGCGAGCAAGGAGTTTGCCAAGGAGTTTCTCGTGCGAAATGGCATCCCCACCGCGCGGGCGACGGCCGCTGACACTCTGGAGGCTGCGGTCACGGCGATCGCCGACGAGTATCCGACTGTTTTGAAATTCGACGGACTTGCGGCGGGCAAAGGCGTGGCCGTTTGCCCGGATCAAGCCTCCGCGCTGGATTTTCTGGAAGAGGTCTTCACGCAACGCCGGTTTGGTCCGGGGCGTGTGTTGGTGGAACAATGCCTCACGGGCCCCGAAGTCTCCGTTTTCGCCGCAATCGTCGATGATCAATACCTCATCTTCACTCCCGCTCGTGACTACAAGCGCGCAAACGATGGAGATCTCGGATCTAACACCGGCGGCATGGGTGCCGTGGCGAGCCGCCAACTGGTTCCAGCAGAGGTTCTAACACGCATTGAAAAGGAGATTGTACAACCCACGGTGGATGGGCTGCGCCGCGAAGGTCTGCCTTATCGCGGATTTCTCTACTTCGGCATCATGCTGACGCCGACGGGGCCGCAAGTCATCGAATACAACTGTCGTTTTGGCGATCCTGAGTGCCAAGCAGTGATGCCCCTGATCGAGGGGGATTTGGCGGAGTTCTGTCTCGCTGGCGCAAGAGGAGAGCTCCGCAGTGATTTGATTTCCTTCAACGAAGGTTGGAGTGTGTGCGTCATCCTTGCTTCCGCGGGATATCCCGAGAGTTCGCGCAATGGTGATCTCATTTCAGGCCTTGAAAAAATTACGGAAGCACGGATTTACCACTCGGGCACCAAGCGGACGGATTGCGGCGCTTGGGAAACCCATGGCGGGCGCGTGCTGGCCATCGTCGCGGGTGGTGCTACACGGGAAAGCGCCGTCCAGCAGGCGCATTCAGCCGCGGATTTGGTCGGATTCGCGGGCTTGCAGCGTCGCCGCGATATTGGCATTCTTCATTTTTAAATGATGCAACAGACACTCACTTCAGAAGACATCGCCGCCGGCGTGGAACGCCTCGCCCAAGCGATCCTCGAAAAACACCGCGGCCACCCCATCGCGCTTGTTGGCATCCGCAGTCGTGGAGATGAGGTCGCGGAGCGGGTGTTGACGATTCTGTCGCAAGAAGATGATTGGGAACTCTCCTTCGGCGTGCTCGATATTTCCCTCTATCGCGACGACTTCGAGCACCTCCATGAAAATCCACTGCTCCAGGAAAGCGACATCGGTTTTCAAGTGGAAGGCGCTTACATCATCCTCGTTGATGACGTCTTGTTCACCGGGCGCACGATTCGCGCGGCGCTCGATGCACTCTCCGACTACGGTCGCCCCGGCAAGGTCGAACTGGCCGTTCTGATCGACCGCGGGCACCGGGAAATGCCGATTCAGCCTGATTTTGTCGGCATCGCGCTCGACACCCGCCGCCTTGATCATGTATTGGTTTCTCTCGAGGGCAGCGACGGCGTGGATCAGGTCCAAGTCGTCGAGAAATAAAATCCCATGAGTCTTCTGCCGCAGCACAAAAAATCCAATGAGGAACTCGCGAAGCTTCGTGAATCCCTGGGCATAACCGGCCACCCCCCGGTGGCGGATCCGCTGCCTGCGATCTTTCCCATGTCGCAAGCAGGTCCAGAAGCGCCCAGGGACACGGTTTCGTTAGAAATTGCAGCGGCGAAATCAGAAACGAGGACTGTTTCCGCAGTGTTGAATGTTCCTGAATCGGCAGTCTTGGCTCCTCTCCCCGTTCCCGGATTTCCCGTCAAGCAAGTGCGCTCGCTGAGGCGGTCTGACCGCATCCCGGTTGCTCCTTCTGGAAATGATCCGCAGCCAAGTTCTGAAAACCAATCTCCATCCCTGCCAGCGCCGTTGGCGGGCTTGGCTTCTCCAAGCCCGCGAGTGGTGCATTCCCTCCGGAAGTCCGAACAACTCCCGTTGTCTCAAATGAAGGCTCCCGCGCCTGATTCCAGCCTGCCCATTCATCGCCACTCTCCAGAAGAAATCCGTGAAATCCGCCGCCAGGAAGTCCTCGCCATGCAGAAAGCGGCTGTTGAGCAAGTATCCTACAAAGCCCATTGGATTGTCGTGATACCCGGTTATCTGTTTGCTCTCGCCGCAATCGTCGGCTGCTATTATTATCAGTTAGGAATTCAGATCATAGGAGCCTGCCTCGCAGTTTCATTTTTTGTCGCAGGCTTTCTTTTGATTCGTAAACCTTATTCCCGCCACCATGCGGCATTCATCGGCGTGATGAGCCTGCTCATTGGCATTTTCAGCGTCCTCTATTATTTTCCACAACTCCGGTATGGCACGTAAAGATCTACTCGACATCTCAGCGCTCGACCGGGAGGAAATCGAACACCTGCTCGAGCAATCCATTCCCTTCAAAGAACTTTTCACCCGTTCGGTCAAAAAAGTTCCCGCTCTCAAAGGCAAGTCGGTGCTCATGCTTTTTTATGAACCAAGCACCCGCACTCATTCCTCCTTCGAAGTCGCCGCCAAGCGCCTGTCAGCCGATGTCACCAACTTCGACGTTGCCCATTCGTCCATCACCAAGGGTGAGTCTGTTAGGGAAACCGTCGAGACTCTGCAAGCGATGCGCACGGACTACATCATTGTCCGTCATGGCCGCTCCGGCCTGCCCGGCATGATTGCAAGGCAAACCAAGGCATCCGTCATCAGCGCGGGCGATGGTGCCCACGCCCACCCCACCCAAGCGCTGCTGGATGCGTTCACCATCAAGGAAAAATTTCCAGATCCCACGGGCAGGAAGGTCCTCATCATCGGTGATATTCTCCATTCCCGCGTCCCGCGTTCAACCAGTACCATTTTGAAAAAACTTGGAGTGGAAGTCGCCTACCTCGGCCCCGGTTCGCTCGTTCCGCGCACGGGTCCTGAAAACATCCGCCGCTTTACCGACTACAAGGAAGCCATGGCTTGGAATCCGGATTTTGTCTATCTGCTCCGCGTCCAGATGGAGCGCCAAGACGTCCAGTATTTCCCCAGCCTCCGCGAATATCACCACCTCTACGGCATCAACGAAGCCCGCCTCGAAGAAATCCGCAGCCGCGGCCTTTACCTCATGCACCCCGGCCCGGTGAACCGCGGCGTCGAACTCTGCGACGCCGTCATGGACTACGAGCGCAGCCTCATCAATGATCAGGTGGAGAATGGAATCGCCGTCCGGATGGCCGTGCTCTACTGGCTCAAACCGGGAAGCACTCAATGACCCCTCTTCTCCCATGACACTCCTCATCACCAACGTCCGCATCGCCTCCGAGAACTCACCGGATCTCGCAGACGCGGATGTCCTCATCTCCGAAGGTAGAATCCAACAGATCGGCCGGAGCTTGGCGGCTCCTGCGGGAACCCGCACCATTGATGCGCGTCACCGCATCCTCATGCCCGGCATGTTCGATGCCCATGTGCATTTTCGCGAACCCGGCTTCGAGGCCAAGGAGACCATCGCAAGCGGTTCCGAGGCCGCGATCAATGGCGGAATCACCGGGGTCGTCATGATGCCTAACACCCGACCGGCCATCGACTCCGCCACTGTTGTTGCCAATGTGCTCGACATCGCCAGGCGCACCGCCCGCATTCCGGTTTACACCTCCGGCTGCGTCACCAAGGACCGCCACGGCAAGGAAATGGCGGGGATCGATGGGATGAGGGCGCTGGGTGTGAAAATGCTCACTGACGATGGTGACACCACCGGCGACCCGGCCATCCTCCTGCGCGCCATGCAATACGCCACCGGGTTCGGCATGTTCTTCGCGAGCCATTGCGAGGTGCCTGAACTGGCCGGACCCCGGGCGCTGAACGAAGGTCTTGTTAGCTATCGGTTAGGAATCAAAGGCTCACCCGCCTGCGCCGAGGAAATCATCATCGACCGCGACATCCGCCTCGCCCATGCAGCCGGGGCGCACATCCACATCCAGCATGTTTCCAGCAAACTCGGAATGGAAACCATCCGCTGGTGGAAATCTCGTGGCGACGTGCGGGTGACAGCCGAGGTTTCGCCGCACCATTTGATTTTTTGTGATGAAGACATCGGCGACTTCGACACGAACTATAAGATGAATCCGCCGTTGCGCACCAAGGCGGACAATGAAGGTTTGTTAGCCGGACTGATCGAAGGGGTGTTCGACCTCATTGCAACCGATCACGCGCCGCACACGCCATTTGAAAAATCCCAGGATTTTGTCGCTGCGCCTAACGGCATCACCGGCATGGATACCGCGTTGGTTTCGCTCTATCATTACTTCGTCGCCACGGGCAAGTTTGGCTGGGATCTGGTGGTGAAACGTTACTCCGCCGAACCCCGCCGCTTGATGGGACTGCCGGTCGTTGCCATTGAGGCCGGTCAGCCCGTGGATTTGATCCTGTTCGACCCCGAGGCCGAAACCACCTTTACCAGGGAATTCATGAAGTCCAAGAGCCGGAATACGCCCTTGATCGACCAAACCCTCAAGGGCAGCGTGGCTTTCGTCATGCTTGGGGATGCCATTTTACTGGAGCGCTAACAAACCACCCGCTACTGCGGCATCTACTCCAATAAAACCTTTGGCCGAACCTCCCTCATCCCCGACCGCATCATCCGCCCTCGACATGCGCTGCAAAGATTCAAGACAAGAATTCTCCCTCCCAAGTGCGGAACTGTAGCGGCGCTCTATGAGCGTCGATGCCCGTGATCCGCGCGAAGCCCTCTTCAATCTTGCGTCTTGTGTCTTCATGTCTTCTGCCGCCCTGCCGCCCTGGCGGGCCATCAAAGGGTGGATCCCCGATGACGAGCCCGATCCCGACGGCTTCGACCATGGCCCGATATGGCAGGCCCCTGAAATCCAATTGGGCGACGGCCGCACATTGGTTCTCGAATACACCTGACGCCGCCCGGCCAATTCCCGAAAAATCCGATACCAAAATTTTTTTGGCAAAGCGGTCGGAAAAACTACGCTCGCAGCAAGTGAGTATAGCCGTGAAACCTCCGTTTCCCGCCCTCCAGTCTTCGCCAACTACTTCGCCGAGGCTACGAAGGTCAAGAAGGCTTCTACCGGCAGGCCGATCCGGCCAACGGCTGTTTCAGGAGCCTCCCGCAAAAAGCAAATTCCTAGCAGTAGCGTTTCTTCACGTCCCCTATCTAACATAACCATAACATCGTGATCTGCGCGACGAGGATCCGCATCACCATGGTGAGCGGATAGACGTTGGCATAGGCGAGTGATGGATAGTCCGAGTTGGCGAGTTTCGTCGAGAACGCAAGCGCGGGGGGATCGGTCATGCTTCCTGCAAGCACGCCGGAAAGGCTCAGGAAGTTCAAGCCCATCAGCTTGCGACCGATGATTCCCGCGAGCAGCAAAGGCACCACGGTGACGACCGCCCCCATGGCCATCCAGCGTAGGCCGGTGGATGAGAATGCAGTTTCTACAAACTTGCCGCCCGCGCCCAATCCCACACAGGCAAGAAAGAAAATGATGCCGAGTTCGCGGAACGCGGTGTTTGCATTGATCGGCATGTGGATCACCAACGGCCCGATCCTGCCCAGCCGGCCCATGAGGATTGCAATGATCAGCGGTCCGCCCGCCAGCCCGAGGCGCAGCGGCACCGGCATTCCGGGTAAGGACCATGGATAGAGACCAAAGAGAATCCCCACCGTGAGCCCTACGAAAATTGAAGCGAAGCTCGTTTCGTTCAGTTGCCTCACGGAGTTTCCGAGCACCTTGGCGGCTTCGTTGATGGCAGATTCCTCGCCTACAATGTTCAGCATATCTCCGAACTGGAGTTTTAAATCAGGAATGGCTGTTAGAATCATGTCCTGGCGGCTGACACGGCTGATCGTCACTCCGAAACGCTCGCTCACCCGGGTCGCTGCGATGGTCCGCCCGATCATATCCTTGTGGGTAACGATGATGCGTTTTGCGACGATATTTCCGGGAGCTTTTCTTAAATCCTCCTCCACCCGGCTGCCAATGCTGAGTGCCGCCTTCTCCAGTTGTTCTGCAGATCCCACCGCGAGGATCACATCACCAATCGACAATAATGTTTCACCCGTAGCATTGCGCACCTCCACTTCATCCTTGCGCCGGATGCGGGAAACCACCGCGCCATATTCGCCCACACCGGGCACATTGCGGATCGCCACTCCGGTGAGATTCGGATTCTCCACCCGCAACGTGGCACGTTGCGGTGCTTGGCCGCCGAGGGACATTTTCTCTTTGAGGTCAGCGAGTTCCTTCTTCGTATCAATTCGGAAAATCACGCGCAGCAGGATGATCGCAAGAATGATCCCCAACACGCCGAACGGGTAGGCCACCGCGTAGGCCATGGCAGCCTGGCCCGCAAGATCTCCCTTGCCGGTGGTGGCCATCGCCTGCTGTGCGGCACCAAGCGCCGGTGTGTTGGTGGAGGCACCGGAAAAAATCCCTGCAAGAACTCCCGCATCCCACCCCAATCCAAAGTGGCCGAGAACAAAAACCAAAAATGCGCCTGTCAAAACAATGAACAATGCGAGTGCATTCAGCTTTATCCCATCTTTCTTGAGTGAGTTGAAGAAGCCGGGACCAAGTTGAAGTCCCACCGTGAAAACGAAAAGCGCGAGGCCGAAGTCTTTTAAGAAAGCCATGAGAGCAGGCTCCAATTTCAGACCGAAGTGACCGAGAAAAAGACCGCTGAAAAGCATCCCGGCAACACCGAGTTTGATTCCCCCCACTTTCACACTTCCGATCAAAAGCCCCAGAATCGCCGTGATGGAAATGACAAGAATCGGTTCCGCATGAGGAGAAACCTCGCGGATGCTTTCAAGCATTTGCAACATGAAGCGATGATCCGTAATTTGACTGAGCTGGCAACGCATAAACTGCGAAAGACCATGCACCCGCTCCACAAGTTACAGTTAGGATTCTCAAGGCTTCAGGCCGGCAGGAAATACAACCATCATTGGCTTACCTTGCCATCAAGCTTTCACCCACCCTTTGTGCTGGCACTTGTGAGGGATAGGGAGGCACCCCACTCCTGTGGTGCAGGCGAATGTGAGGCCATTGAGAAGCGCGAAGCTCTTTTCTCCAATGACCCACCCGCATCATCCACGACAGGAGTGTCGTGGGGAAAGGTTGCAACAATCGTCATTCATCCATCCTGTCCATTGCAAGAATCACCCACAAGGCCTGCGGAATGAGGGATCTTGACTATCTGGAACTCAAATTACGCCACGGTTCCGTCATGCGTTCCTGACGAAGAACCATTGAGTCCTTCCAACTGAGCGCGTAAGATTGATTGATTTTCCCTATTGCCAAGGTGCTTGGAAGTGGTTTAGTTTGCGCTCGCCGCAGGCAAAACAGCCTCATAGTGTAATGGTAACACCACAGATTTTGATTCTGTTATTCTAGGTTCGAGCCCTAGTGAGGCTACTTTTCTTGTGGCAGGCACAGCCTGGCGGCATTTCTCTGAGGGATTGGGCCTAGAAAAATCGCAGTTTAAGTGCGAAGGCGCCTGAGGCGTCGGCGAATGAAAAAATGTTTTCGACGAATTGAATTCTCAAGCGAAATCTTTACTTCTTTTTTGCGTTTTGCAGTGCTTGGGAGAACCAGTCGTTGTTCTGAGCAGCGCCGGGATTGAAGTCGGGTGAGCGACCTTGGCTGCGGGCCCCCGAGTTGCGGTTGCCGCCGCCGGGGTGGGCGTCGCGGTCGCCGGAGTCGGAGCGGCGATTGTCGAGATCGACCTTGGACTTCATTGAAAGAGCGATGCGATTGCGCTTCAAATCCACTTCGACGACGGTGACTTGCACCTTCTGCCCCACCTTGACGACTTCCGAGGCGTCGCGGATGAAATGATCGGCCAACTGGCTCACATGGACGAGTCCATCTTGGTGCACGCCAACATCGACGAAGGCCCCGAAGGCGGTCACGTTGGTCACGATGCCTGGAAGCTTCATGCCGATTTGCAAGTCGGACGGCTTTTCGACACCTTCGACGAAGGAAAACAGCTCGAACTGCTTGCGGGGGTCACGACCGGGCTTGGCCAGCTCGGCAATGATGTCTTTGAGTGTGGGCAGTCCGACTTGGTCATCCACGTATTTCCGGAGGTCGATCTTCTTACGAGCGGCTTCGTTGCCGAGCAGTTCTTCCACTTTGCAGCCGGCATCGGCGGCCATTTTTTCGACGAGTGGGTAGCGCTCCGGGTGGACGGCTGAGGAGTCGAGCGGATGTTTTCCGCCACGCACGCGGAGGAATCCAGCGGCTTGCTCGAAGGCTTTTTCACCCAACCGGGGGACTTTTTTCAATTGCTCGCGTGAGGTGAAAGCGCCGTTTTCATTGCGCCATGCGACGATGTTTTCCGCGAGTGAGGCATTGAGCCCGGAAACGTAGGAAAGCAGTTGCTTGGAGGCGGTGTTGATTTCCACACCCACGGCGTTCACACAACTCACGACCGTGTCATCGAGGCTGGCCTTGAGAGCGCGCTGATCGACATCATGTTGGTATTGGCCGACGCCGATGGCCTTGGCATCAATTTTCACCAACTCAGCGAGCGGGTCCATCAAGCGTCGTCCGATACTTACCGCACCACGGACGGTGACGTCTTCGTTAGGAAATTCTTCCCGCGCGACGTCTGAGGCGGAGTAGATGGAGGCTCCGCTTTCGTTCACCATCACGATGGGGATGGAGGAGGGGAGCTTGAGTTTTTTGATAAACGCTTCGGTCTCGCGCGAGGCGGTGCCGTTGCCGATGGCGATGGCTTCGATTTCGTGTTTCTTGATCAGGGTGGTGACCTCTACGGCGGCTTCGTATGCTTGGTTTTGCGAGCCGGCGGTGGCGTGAAGCACCGTGTGATGGAGCAGCTTGCCCGAGCGGTCGAGTACGACCGTCTTGCAACCGGTTCGGAAGCCCGGATCAATCGCCAACAAGCGCTTCTCGCCGAGTGGTGAGGCTAACAGCAGTTCGCGGAAATTGTCGGCGAAGACGGTGATGGCGGTTTCGTCGGCGCGCTTTTTCGCCATCAGGCGGGCTTCCGTTTCCATCGATGGCATGAGCAGCCGCTTGCAGCCATCCTCGACGGCTTGGGCGACGTGTTTGGCGGCGGGTCCGTTGGATTTCACCCAGTCTGGCAGGGCGGTTGCAGTCACCCGGTCAAGCGGGACCTCCACCCGCATTAGCAGAAAGCCTTCTTTTTCACCACGGCGGATGGCCAGCGTGCGGTGGGACGGAATCGTCTTGAAAGGCTCGGTCCACTCGAAGTAGTCGCGGAATTTTTGCGCATCCGGCTCTTCCTCTTTGCCATACATGATTTTGGAGGAAACGGTGGCATCTTCTTCGTAAATTTTCCGCACTCGCCCGCGCAGTGGGGCATCGTCGGCCACACGTTCGGCGATGATGTCACGGGCTCCGGCGAGGGCTTCCACAAGGGTGGGCACTTCCATTTCCGGGTTGAGGAACTTGGCCGCTTCTCCGTCGGGATCGGAGTTCTGGTTTTCCATGAGCCAATCGGCCAGCGGTGTGAGTCCGCGCTCGATGGCCTTGGTGGCGCGGGTCTGGCGTTTGGGGCGGAAGGGGGCGAAGATGTCTTCCACCGTCGCGAGCGTGAGGGCCGCTTCCAGTTTTTTCTTCAGCTCCGGCGTCAGTAACGAGCGCTCTTCCAGAGACTTGAGCACTGCGCTGCGGCGGGAATCCAGCTCCGCAAGTTGCAGCATCCGGTCGCGGATGGTGGTGATCTGGACTTCGTCGAGCGAGCCAGTCTGCTCCTTGCGGTAGCGGGAGAGGAAGGGCACCGTGCCTCCTTCGGCGAGCAGCTTGGCGGTGGTGGTGACGGAGGAAAGGGAGATGCCGGTTTCGCGGGCAATTGCTTCAAGGTGGGTCATGCGGAAAGACGGTTTAAGCCAGCGCGGCGGGGTGGGCAAGAACTTGGATCATGGAAATGATGCCCGCGGGTGTTGGTCCGAGGTTCGCGATTTGGTGAGGCTACGTTTAAATTTTGGATTCTCAGCGAGACTGGCGGTGGTTGGAGGCGCAAAATGGATTTTTTTGAGAAAAGGCCGCGCTCGGCATTGACGTAATCCACTGATCCCGCTGAGATTCCGCCCCCGCCATGTGGTGGGCCTATCCATGGACTATTCCGCGAAAATCGCAAGCAACATCGCCTCCATTCCACGCTCGGGAATTCGCGACTTTTTCGAACTCGTACAGGGCCGCGATGATGTGATTTCGCTGGGCGTTGGCGAGCCTGATTTTGTGACCCCATGGCATATCCGTGAGGCGGCGATTTACTCGTTGGAAAAAGGCCAGACGACTTATACGTCCAACCTGGGCCTGCTTTCGTTGCGGAAGTCGATTTCCAAATACGTGGGGAATTTTTTCCATGTGGACTATGATCCGGCGAAGGAAATTCTGGTAACGGTCGGGGTTTCTGAGGCGATCGACATCGCGCTGCGGGCCTTGCTGAATCCTGGGGACGAGGTGATTTTTCATGAGCCTTGTTACGTTTCCTACAGCCCGAGCATCGTGATGGCGCATGGCGTGGCGGTGCCGGTGGTGACGACGAAGGAGGATGAATTTTCGCTAAAACCGGAGGCGGTCGCTGCGGTGATCACGCCTCGGACGAGGATTATTTTCATCAATTTTCCGACAAATCCGACCGGGGCCTGTGCCTCGCGCTCGGACTTGGAGGGAATCGCGAAATTGGCCATCGAGCATGATCTGATCGTGATGACGGACGAGATTTACAGCGAACTGCGGTATGATGAAACGGAACCGCACTTGTCCATCGCCTCGCTGCCGGGGATGAAGGAGCGGACGATTTTGCTGCATGGTTTTTCGAAGGCTTTTGCAATGACGGGCTTCCGCTTGGGTTACGCCTGTGCGCCGCAGCCGATCATTGAGGCGATGATGAAAATTCATCAATATGCGATGCTGTGCGCACCGATCATGAGTCAGAATGCGGCGATCGAGGCTCTGGAAAATGGCCAGCCTGCGATGATTGAAATGCGGAACAGTTATCATCAGCGGCGGGATTTCCTGGTCAAGCGACTCAATGAGATCGGCCTGGATTGCCACACCCCGGGTGGGGCGTTTTATGTTTTCCCTGACATCCGCAGCACGGGTCTCACGAGCAAGGAGTTCGCCATGCGGCTTCTTGAAGAAGAAAATGTGGCTTGTGTGCCGGGCAGTGCGTTTGGTCCTTCCGGGGAGGGATTTCTCCGGTGCTGCTATGCGACGGCGTTTGATGACATCCGCACGGCGACGGACCGGATCGAACGCTTCGCAGGCCGACTCTAGCAGCGATGAATGCCGAGCGAAAGCCTTTGGATTCCGAGCTGCTGACGCGGGCGCACGTCTATCCGTTTGTGGCGTTCATGAGTTTCATGCTGGTGCTCATGGTCCTTGGCTACGCGATCGAGTGGAAGCACCCGGATGCGCCTTGGTGGCGGCAGCAGCCATCGCAGGTGGTGTATCCGCTTCAGACTTTGGTGGCGTTGGGATTTCTGGTTTATTTTTGGCGGGCATACACGTTCAACTGGTCCTGGAGATGGGGGATGGTGGGGGTATTTTTCGGCGCGGTGGGTATTGGGTTTTGGTTGCTGCCGACGGTGCTATATGATGCGTGGGGGCTGAAGGCGGATCCCGGGGGCTGGCTTGGGATGTTAGGGGTGGAGGCGCGCAAGGAGGGCTTTGATCCTGGCTTGTTTGAAAATCCGTTCGCCTACTGGGCGTCTCTCAGTTTGCGTTTTCTGCGAGCGGTGGTGGTGGTGGCCTTGGTCGAAGAGATTTTCTGGCGTGGCTTTGTGATGCGATTTGCCTGCGATTGGGAAGGGGACTACTGGAAGCAGGCGTTTGGGCAGCATCGTTGGCTTTCCTACTCCATCGTGACCGGGCTGTTCATGGCGGCCCATAGTTCGAGCGACTACGCGGGGGCGTTCGTGTATGGCAGTCTAACCTATTTGTTGTGCGTTTGGAGCAAGAACCTTGGAGCTTGCGTGATCATGCATGCCACGGCCAATTTACTGATGGGTATCTACATCATGAAGAGTGGCAACTACGGACTCTGGTAAGGGGGCTTGGGGGCGCGCTTTGGATTGAAATAATCCATTGCTGCGGTAAGCCAGATCAGCCCGATCCCCGAGAGTTCGAGAAACCCGTTCATCTTCACTCCGCCGACGGAGGACTTGAGTATCGTATCGAAGTGGTGAAAGGAAATCGCCCGCATAACGATGAATGTGATCAAGAAGGCGAGACCGAAGGAGAGCAGGAAATGCTTCAGCCAGAATTGACGATACATGAAAAACAGGGAAATGGTAGTCACGATAGAAACTGCTAGAACACCTAGCACAAACCATTTCTGATATTCGCGGCGTTCTTCATACCAACCTTGTCGCCAGGCAAAGATGCGACCGATGTCGGTGAGCAGGGATTGGAGGTCGAGTTGTTTGTTGAGGCAGAGAAAGCTCAGTAGGGTGGCGACGAGCAGCCACATTCCCCGGCTGCCGCCCGCCAGGCCAAGGGCGCGGCCACCGCGACGGGCGGCGGCAAATGCGGTGAAGGCGGCGAGTCCGTACGCGACGACGGTGAGCCAGCCCGTGAAGGACGGATCGCCGATTTGGGGACGCCAGCGGATTTGTTCGATGAAATCCATGGGGTGGGGGATCAGAGCAGGGCGTTCCGCCAGATTTCGGGTTTGAAGCCAGCGAGCGCCATGCCGCCGCCGATGGCCAATGGGCGTTTGACGAGATTACCGTTTTCTGAGAGCAGGGCGATGGCTTGGGCTTCGGTGAGAGTGGGGAGGCGGTCTTTGAGACCGAGTTCCCGGTAGTCCTTGCCAGAAGTGTTGAAAATTTTCCGGAGGTCGCCGGCCATGATTTTGAGGGCGGATTCCAGCTCGGCGGCTTTGGGTGGAGCCTGTCGAATCGCCCGAACTTCGTGTGGGATGTCGTGCTGATCGAGCCATTTGAGAGCATCGCGGCAAGTGCTGCACTTGGCATAGGCGTAAATGATAAGCATGGCGACGGAGTGTGGCTGCCGCAGGCCCAACTTGCAAGGCACAGCTGGAATTAAAGAAATGGCGAAGATTTCTTAAAAAAAATATCATTCTTTTCTTCCCAGGTCGGTCTTTTTTGGTTACCAATCCCCTGCCGAGACTTATCAAAGCACCCAACTCTCTTCCCCCCGGAGATGAAACTAACAATCCCCCCCACAATCGTGCCGGTAGCTTTGCTGCTGGGTTCACTCAGTCCAGCCCACGCCCAAAATATGGATTGGGGTTTATGGGGTCCATCTGGTTCCGCCAGCTATGCCAACGGAAATACCATCGCGATCAGCGGCTTGGTCAATGGTTCGACGGTCGCAGTGAACAATGAAACCGCCTCGCCGCACTCGATCACCGATCCGGCTTTCCCGTATCTCAACGCTCCGGGCGCAGGCGAATTTGGATTCTTCCACAATGAGTCCGCCACCACTTCCAGTTGGTCCGTAAAGATCGATCTTGCCAACTTTTCGCTCAGCTCCAGCTCGGTTATTGGATTTTCAAACCTCGACGGGCGCGATTTGAACAGCCTCACGCCAACGTATGCCTCGATCGTTTTCCTTGATGCACTGAACGCTCCGGTGTCGGTTTCCTCCGCCACTTTTGTAGGTGCTTTTGACAACAACTGGTCGGGCTTGGCCTGGGATGCGGACTCCCGATTTGATCGATCCTCCGGCATTTGGGATGTCGTTCCTGGCAGCGGTGTAAACTACCCTCAGGGCGGATACGCAGACGCAGTGGGAAATGCATTCTTTCTCACCAACTTGTCGTCTGACATCAAGAGCATCGTTTACACAAAATCGGGTCTAACGAACTATACCTACGACAGTACCTTGTTCTATGCGGGTAACGTTGCTGTGCCTGAGCCTTCCAGCGCTTTGCTCATCAGCATCGCCGGGGCATTCTGCTTCGTGCGTCGCCGGAGAAATTGATTTTTTGCATGGGATGTTTCCGGTAAATTGAAATGGTGCGGAATCCACTCGGATCACCCGCACCATTTCCGGTTTCCCTCTCCTATCTGGAGAATCGTCATTTACGCATCGAGCTTGAGGGCGGCTTTTTGCGCGGCGCTTTTCGCTTCGGTCTTGGTGTTGCTGCCACCGTCGTCTGCGGTGAGACGCATGCCAACGGGTTTCGAAACACCGAACTCTTCCATCGTCACCCCATACATCACGTCGGCACGGGCCATGGTGCGCTTGGAGTGGGTCACAATGATGAACTGGGAGTTGTCGATGAAGCGGTCAAGCACCCTGACGAAGCGGTTGATGTTTGCCTCGTCGAGCGGCGCGTCGAGCTCGTCGAGCACGCAGAACGGGCTGGGCTTGATCATGTAGATCGAGAATAACAGGGCGACGGCGGTCATGGAACGCTCGCCACCGGATAGAAGTGTGATCGATTGCAGCTTTTTGCCGGGAGGCTTGGCGGTGATTTCAATGCCGGATTCCAGTGGATCATTGGCGTCGATGAGATTGAGATCGGCCTCGCCCTTCTCGCCGAAGAGTTCCTTGAACATCTCGCGGAAGTTGATTTTGACCTGCGCGAAGGTTTCGGAAAACAGGCGCTGCGTCTCGACATTGATGCGCTCGATGACTTCCAGCAACTCGGCCTTCGAGTTGACAAGATCGTCATGCTGGTTCTTGAGGAAATTGTAGCGCTCTTCAAGTTCTTCAAATTCGTCAATGGCATCCAGGTTGACGGGGCCCATCGCATCGAGGCGGCGTTTGATGTCTGCGACGATGGATTCGACAAAGTCCCAATCGGGCTCGCCGGTCATTTCACCGGGGATCTCGATGTCTTCGCTGGTGCCATCCACCACCACGGTTGGCATTTCATCGTCATCGGAATTTTCGTCAGACTCCTCGCCGGTGATGATGGATTGGCGGCCACCGCGGCCCTGAAGGGCTTTTTGCGAGGCGATGCTTGTGAGCAGGGCGTGCGCATCCGGCTCAAAAGTGGCAAGGTCGATCTGGTGGCGCTCTTGAATCGTGGTCACAAGCGATTCGATGCGGAGATCAAGCTTGGTGCAGGCGATTTCCTCGCGTCCTTTTTGCTCGGCCACCTTCGAGTGATTCCGGCGAATGGCTGCTAGAAGCGTCTCAGCAGTTTCGATTGATTCTAACAAAGTGGTGCGACCTGTGGCGCGGGTATTGATTTCCGCCTGCAGATCCTCCGCTTCCGCGCGGTGGGTTTCGCATTCTTCGGAGAGCCTGGAGTTCTCGCCTTGGGCAGATTCGATGCGTTGGTTGAATGCCTCGATCTCGGTCTCACGGCGGATCGATACGTCCCGGAGTTCGGACAAGCGGGCCTCCATGGGCTTTTGCTGCTCTTCGGCGGATTGGCGCGCGCGGCGTTCTACCGCAAGCTCAGTGCGGAGTTCATTGAGGGCATCCACGATGTCCAACTCGCGGCGGACGACAGCCTCGGACTCGGATTGCAAACGGCGTGATTCGTCTTCAAGTCCTTCCAAGCGCTCGCGGGCGGAGGCGAGTTCGTCCTCCATGTGCCCGCGGCCTTCCGCAGCGGCGCGTTCGCGGTTTTCCAGCTCACCGCGCTCCCATTTGACGTTTTCGTGCTTGGTTTCGAAATTCTCGACCTCGCGGGTGGCAAGGCTGAGCTGGCCTTGCAGTGTGGACAGATCCACTTTTTGGCGCTGCAAGCGTTCGCGAGAAACTTCGACTTCTTCACGGAGCTGCTCGAGGCGGGACTCGAGGTCGGTGACGCGGGTGCGGGCGGCCTCGTCGGCATCGGTTAGGTCGGCGACTTCGGTAGCCAGCGAGCGGACTTCGTTTTGCAACTCAAGCACGGAGGTGCTGCCCTCGGCACCCGTGCCGCCGCGGAGCATGCCTTCGCCCGACAGGATGACGCCTGCCAGAGTGACGAAAGTGATTCCGGGCAGAGAGCCTCTCAGGCGCAGCGCGGTTGCAAGATTCGGGACGATGAGAACCTTCTCCAGCAGGTGTTCGATG
>Ga0163144_10009472_pt1 | contig 20914 bp, 11 predicted proteins | sample OliLak19BULKMAT1_FD_123175 | JGI IMG/M metagenome (GOLD analysis project Ga0163144, IMG submission 123175) | Freshwater microbial mat bacterial communities from Lake Vanda, McMurdo Dry Valleys, Antarctica - Oligotrophic Lake LV.19.BULKMAT1 | ecosystem: Environmental > Aquatic > Freshwater >... | reverse complement strand
GTCGCGATCGGGATCCGGCGTGGTGGTGGTGCCGCCGGAAGTGTCACTCTCGCTGCCGCAGCCAGCGGAAGCAGCCGCGACGAACGAGAGTAGTAGTAGCGGAAGCGAGAGCGCGCGCCGCGGGAGGGGGTCCGGGGCCGATGGTGGTCCCATCGGGACGAACGGTGTGCGGTGCGCGCCGCGAGGTCGGCGAGAAAAGTAGGGCATGAGAGGCAGGTTATCGCAAATCTGCCAGTGACGGTGCGCGGATCGCGGGCAGTCATCCGCGGCGGTGCGGCCGGACGCCCCGAGGCACCGTCGGGTGCCGCCCGGCACCGTCAGGCGCCGCCGGCCAGCTCCACCACCCCCTCACCGTCGTGCGGCTCGGTCCGTTCGCGCCGCTCCAGCGCCGGCAGCCAGGTCTCCGGCCGTTCCGACGGATAGACGCGCAGCGACCCGTCGGGGCGCCCGAGCGCGTCGTCTCGCGAGCCGAGGCCCAGGATGTTCTGCGCGGCGATCAGCCCCGAAATCGAGACTCCCGCGATGCCATGGCTGAGCGTGCTCGCGCCGCACAGATGGAGGCCGTCGATCTCGGCCCGCGTCTTGTACGAGAAGGGGCCGAGCTGGCCCGGTGTCTTCGCGGTGCCGTACGAGCAGCCGAACGGCGACTCGCAATAGAACGTATTGGTCAGCGGCGTGCCGACCTCACGGAACACGAGCGACTTCGACAGTCCGGGAATGACCTGCTCGGCGGCCGCGATCACCTTGTCGCCGAGCGCCTCCTTGAGCGCGTGGTAGTCGCTCCCGCGCTCGCCCGGGGCGGTGCCTTCCCACCGCTCGAACGGCGCGTACGGCAAGAACGAGAACATCTCCAGCGTGTCGTGTCCGTTGCGGTCGTGCCTCGGGTCCTTGAGGGTCGGAATGGCGAGAAACAGCCCCTCGATGCCGGCGTCCGGCAGGGCGTCCTCGACCCGCTCGTAGATCTCGCCGACATCGCTCGTGGGGTACCACCAGTAGTTGCCGGAGTCGTAGCCACGGGCCCGCAGATCCAGCGACGTCGCGGCGAAGACGCTGAGCGTCGGCACCGAATAGCGCATCTTGCGCGACTTGGCGCGCTCGTTCCGACAGACCTCGTACGGGAGAAGCTTGTTGTAGGTCACGTAGGGGTCGGCGTTCGAGATGACGTTCTTGCAATGGAGTTGCTCGCCACCGGCCAGCTCCACCCCGGTGGCGCGGCCGCCCTCGACGAGGATCCGGGTCACCCGGGAGCGCAGCCGGATGGCGCCGCCCCGGCGCCGGAGCTTTCGGATCAAGGCGCGCGGAATGCTCTTGGCGCCGCCGCGCGGATAGAAGGCGCCGCCCGCGTAATGCGTGATCATGCAGGCGTGCGCCGGCAGCGAGGCGCGCGAGGGCGCGAGGCCGTGATCGCCGTTCTGGGCCGCGAGCAAGCCGCGCAGCAGGGGGTCCGAGATGGTGCTGTCGAGCAGCGCGCGCTGCGTCGCAAACCCCCAGCGCAATAGCTTCGGGGCGAGGATGGGCACGGCGAGGATGCGAGGAAACGTCAGGAGCTGGTCGACGTTCGCGACGTCCGAGGCGAGCTGTTTGCAAATCTCGAAGTATCGCGTGAGGCCCCGGCGCTCGTGCGGGAAGCGCTGGACGAAGCGCTGGACGCAGCGGTCCCAGCCCCTGGGCACGTCGAAGCGCTCACCCGCGACGAGCAGGTGATCGTAGCCGTCCGGGTTCATCTCGCAGAATTCGAGATCGGCGGTGACGCCGAGGCCCTCGTAGAGGTTGCGGAGGAAGCCCCCGGGCCCACACTCGCCGACGTAATGGACCCCCGGGCTGAAGCGATATCCGCTGAGCGAGAAGCTCTGCGTCCACCCGCCCGGCAAATAGTGCTGCTCGAGCACGAGCACGCGCTGTCCGTGATTCGCGAGCGCGACGGCGGCGACGAGGCCTCCGGCGCCCGAGCCAATGACGATCGTGTCCCACTGTTCCATGGCCCCTCCTGGCGTGCTGCGGGCGCAAGCGAGCCTCCCGAAGCGCGCGGCGTCATCGTGGGCCGCGTTGTTTCGGTCGTCGAGCGTTGATTGCTGATTTTGCGACCACGCGGCGGGCGGCTGCCGGCGGCGTCGAGGCGGGGAGGGGGCGGAAGGAGGAATGGGGCCGGAGGTGAAGCGCTCGGGCATTCACCTCCGGTGGTCGGCGAGGGGATTGGATGGGGAAGCGAGGCGGCGACTGCCGGCGGAGCGAGGCGGCGACGATCAGTTACGGACGCAGTTGCCGTCCCAGGCGATCTCCTGGCCCATGTCGACGACCTCCATGTCGCTCACGCTGACCTGCTGGAGCGAATAAGAGTCGACGTCGAGGTTGCCCCACTTGGCGGTGGAGTACTTGTCGCTCGCGCCGGTGAGCGCGATGGTGCCGCCGTCGGACAGGAACATGCCGTACTTCTGCATTGCCTTTGCGATCACGCGCGCTCCGTCCGACGGCAGGCTGGCGAGCGGGAAGTCCTTTCGGAGGCGGAAGCGCACGCCGTACGGCGGTGCATCGGCGCCGCCGCTCGTGGGGAAGGTGGAGTGCGTTCCGGGCCGCACGTACACCTTCTTCTTGATGCGGTCGTTCGGCAAGATGAAGCGAATGGCGTGGTTGATCGCGCCGGCCGCCACCTCGTCCGAGGTGAACGTCATTGCCGCGATCGGGAAGCCGCCCGCGTCGGCCGACGTGCAGCCCTCTCCGCGCAGGCTCTCGGGGTAGATCTTGGTCAGATCCCACACGGCCGCGCAGCCGCCGTAGAACGTGCCGCCCACGATGTTGGTGCGCCACATCTCGTACAGCTTGTTTTCGTCCTTCATGTGCACGATGAGGTGGCAGTCGCCGCCGTCGTCGCAGCTATAGCCGTCGTGGCCCTCGATGGAGCCTGTCTGGGGGACCGGGAAGGGGACGTGATCGCAGTCCGGCTCGTAGAAGTCCTCGGTCTTGATGAAGGTCTTCTTCGGGGTCGAGCTCGTGCCCGAGAGGAGGGTCAGGCCGAAGTCGATCCGCATGACGCCGGAGCCCCAGCCGCCGCTGTTCTTGAGCCAGTTGACGATCGCGCTCGACTTCGCGTTCGGCGCCATGGCGCTGACGTCCTTGGTCCAGGGCATCGGATTGTTGAACAGGCCTGTTCCCGAGCCGCCGGAGCCACCCGCGCCGCCGGAGCCGCCGGCCCCACCCGCGCCACCGCTGCCGCCGCTGCCGCCGGCACCACCAATGCCGCCGGAGCCACCAATGCCGCCGGAGCCACCAATGCCGCCGGAGCCACCAATGCCGCCGGAGCCACCCGCGCCGCCCGCGCCACCCGCGCCGCTGCCGGGATTGCGGACGCATTCGCCCTTCCAGGAGATGGGCTCACCCATTTCGACGACCTCGAAGTCGCTGACCTGGAGCTTGTTGAGGGAGTTGGAATGGACTCCGACATTGGACCATTTCACGCTGGAGAACTTGTCGCTCGCGCCGGTGAGCGCGATGTTGCCGGCGTCCGCCAGGAACATGCCGTAGTTTTGCAAGGCCTTGGCGATCACCCGCGCTCCATTGGAGGGCAGGGTGCTGAGCGGAAAGTCCTTTCGCAGGCGGAATCGCACGCCGTAGGGCGGCGCGCTGGCCCCGCCGGTCGTCGCGTTGGTAGAGTGGGTGCCCGGGGCGACGTACATGTTGTCGCGGATCCGGTTGTTCGGCAGGACGAAGCGAATGGCGTGGTTGATCGCGCCGGCCTGCACCTCTTTCGCGGTGAACATCATCGGCGCCATGGGGAAGCCGCCCGCGTCGGCGGAGGTGCAATCGGTGCCGCGCAGGTTCGCCGGATAGGACTTGGCGAGATCCCAGGTCACCGTGCAGCCGCCCTGGAACGTGCTGCCGGTGATGTTGGCGCGGTACATCTCGTACAGCTTGTTCTCGCCCTTGTGCACGACGAGGAGGTGGCAATCGCCGTCGCCGGTGCACTGATAGCCGGCCTCGCTCTCCACTGCGCCGTTGGCCGGGACGGGGAAGGGCACGTTGTCGCAGTCCGGCGACCAGAAGTCGTTGGTCGGGGTGAAGGTCTTCTTGGCAGTGCTGTTGTCGGCCTCGAGCACGGTGAGGCCGAAGTCGATCTTCATCAAGCCGAAGCCCCACCCGCCGTTGTTCTTGAGCCAGTTGACGATGGTGTCGGACTTCGACGATTTGACGACGTCCTTGACGGATTTATTCCATGGGTTTGGAGCCGTGAACAGCGCCAGGCTGTCCGGCGAGACGACCTGGCTCGCGCCCCCGCCTGGGTCTCCGTCCAGCAGCGCGTCGTTGGAGGGGAGCGCCGGGAGCTGGCCGGACAGGTTGATTCCGTCATTGGTTAGTCCCCCTTGGTTCAAAAGTGGGGCCATCGCTCCACCTTGTTCGGTCTCAATCGAGACATCGTCTGTCTCGTCGGTTGTCGTATCTCCTGCGACACAGCCCATGAAGGCAACGCCGAGGAGAGCGAGGGTGGAGGTCAGCAGGCCCGAGGGGAGGGTGGGATGCCTCATTGGTCAAACGTAATGGAGCCGCGTCGAGTCACGCAATCTGGTGACTTCTACAGACTTGTCTGTATCGTGAATGGGGGGCACTGCGTACCCGCTCCGCCTTTCCGGATGCAACGCTCTGTGCCCATGAATGATGCCTCGGAACGCCTGGAATCGCGGCGGCCGACGGTGGTTCGCGCAGGCGCCGAGCGGACCATTTCAGCGCAATGCAGATCCGGGCACGGCGCGCCACCATTTTATTATTTCGGGGAACCGGTGAACGGTATTGAAGGTGCCAGTGCCGAGCCTCGGCACAGGGTATGACAGGTATCGAAACAACTTGTTAGGATGGGGCGTGCAATGGAGTTTCGCGGCTCATTGGAGTATTACGAGTCAGGCGGACCCGGGCCGGGCTTTTTCGGCTCATTGAAGTATTACAATTCGGTACGCTAATGGACCGAACATGCGCTTGCGCAATGGGCAATTCGGTGCAATGCGCGGCGGCGCTCGCCACCACGCGCGGCCACTCTCGCCGCCACGCGCCGCCACGCGCGGGCGACGGCTGATCAGGCCACCACGCGGCCTCTGAAAGGCACGCCACGCGCGCGCGGCGGCGCTCGCTGCCACGCGGTCTGTGACCAGTCACGCCACGCGTGGCAGGCGAGGGCGCGTCTCGCGCCAGGAGAGCCGGAAGCGCGCGGTACGCTCGGCGGCGCGCGCTTCGACGAGCGCGCAGTCGATCCGGGAGCCCACGAGCACGTGCAACGACTCCAGGCTCCAGGCGTAGCGATCGAGCCACACCCCGTCGGACGCGAGCTCGACAGGCAGCTCCACCAGCTGCAGGTCGGCGGCGGGCTCGTCGCGCTCCACCTCGATCAAGAGCCGGCCGACCTCGCGAAACAGCATGTCATGGCCACGCGGGAGCCAGCGGAGGGCCGCGCGGGGGTTCGCCGCCGCGTAGCGGGTGACGGCCGCCACGAGGCTCCCCAGGACGGAGCCTTCGAGCGTCACGGCGAACTGATCGCGAAAGAAGGTCCGGGCGCGTTCCGCCCCGAGCTGCTCGGTGACGGCCCGCGCCATGTCGGCGCTGAGCTTCATCGGGATCCAGTCGAGCACCCCCGCCTCTTGCACCCGGTCCACGTCGGCCGCCGGAATGCGCTTGCGCACGGCGAGACGGTCGACCGCTGGCAAACGATCGATGTGCCCCAGAAGGAGCTGAAGCTGACGTGCGCGTACCCAGGCCATCCCCGTTCGGAAGACTACGGAAGGCGGGGCACGACCGCAATACGCTCGCGTGGCTCGCTCTTCGTCAGGTGGTGGTCTCGACGTCCGAAGGCGAGGGGGCTGCGGCGGGCAGCTCGAAGAAGAAGATCGCGCCGACCTCGCCGGACGGGGCGTAGCCGACCGTGCCGCCGTGGGCGAGGACCAGCGTCCGCACGATGTGGAGGCCCAGGCCCGCCCCGCTCGCGGAGCGCTGATCGCCGCTGTCGGCTTGCGAAAAAGCGTCGAAGAGCCGCGGCACGAACGACGACGGGACGCCCGGCCCTTCGTCGCGCACCTGGACCCGCACCCTGTCCAGCCGCGCCTCGATCGCCACCGTCACCTCGGAGCCGGCGGGCGCGTGCTTCACGGCGTTGGAGACCAGGTTCGAGACGATCTGCACGACGCGGCCCGGATCGGCGCGCACGACGACGCTGGGGGCGGGCTCGACGAGGCGCAGCCCGACGCCGGACGCCTCGGCGGTCGCGTGCAGCAGATCGAGGGACTCGCGGACCAGCGGCGCGACCTCGAGCGGCGTCAGGACGAGCTCGACGGTGCCGCGGCGGAGGCGCTGCGTGTCGAGCAGATCGTCGACGAGCCGGCCGAGGCGCTGGACGTTCTCCCAGGCGATCTGGAGCATCTCCGTGCGCTCTTCGGGATCGTCGAGGACCTGGTTGCAGAGCAGGCCGAGGGCGCCGCGGATGGCGGTGAGCGGCGTGCGCAGCTCGTGGCTGACGACGGAGACCAGGTCGTCCTTGGTGGTGTCGGCGGCACGGCGCTCGGTCAGCTCGGTCGCGGAGACGACGAGCGCGGGCGCGCCGGTCTGCGGATCGGGCGCGCCGTGCGCCGTGACGACGAACCACCCCGTGCCGGTCCGTGTGTGCAGCTCTGCCTCGACGCTCCACGGCCTCGCGGCGGACGTGTCACGCGCGGCGCGCGGGAACGAGGCCGCCTGCTCCGCCGAGACGAAGAGGTCGGCGAGCGCAGCCCTTTCGGGGAACAGCGACGCCGCTTCGTTCTGGGCGAGCAGGGCGCCCTCCGCGCTGAAAAGGAGCAGCGGGCTCGGCGCGCGCTGGGCCAGCATCGAGAGCCGTGCGTGGCCCGCCGCGGTGTGCTCCCTCCCTGCTCTGTCGCCGGGCATCTCCGGCTGGCTATGAGAAGGGCGCATTTTGCGAGGATTGTCGGGGCATCGGCCGCGCAGCGCAAGACCCGAACGTTCCTCGCGTCCGGCCCCGGGGCGATCGCGACGGCGAGAGTTACCCGCGCCCGGGGAGCCCACCATTCGCGTGCTACAGTGGCACGTTGTTCGTTTTGCCCCCATTTCTGGCGAGCAACGAATGAGCACGGCAGTCAGCGGGAGGAAACCATGAATCAAGAAGACATCGATTCCATCGTTCGAGCGCTCGAAGACGAATACGCCGCGGCGTTCACCCGCAAGAATCCGATCGCGGTGGCGTCGCTCTTCACGGACGACGCGAGCATCGTGACGGAGTGGGGAGAGGTCGTGTACGGGCGGACGCAGCTCGAAGCGAGCCTGGCGCGCGTATTCCCCGGGATGGGCCGCGACATGAGCATCGAGAGCACGCCGCTCCACTCGAGGGCCGTCCACGAGGACGTGATCGTGAGCCACGGGACATCGCGGAAGCGCGGCGGCGCTGGTGGCGCCGACGAGACGCTGATCTATACGCGGATCTACGTCTGGCAACATGGAGTCTGGCAACTGGCAGTCACGCAGGTCGCTCCGGCGACGGGCGCGGCCCGGCCGACAGGGCGGTAGGCTGCGGGCTCGCGGCCAGAGGCCGACGGACATCGATGGCGACAAGGCCGGGAATCGGGCGGCCCCTGGTCGGCCGCGTCAGCCGCAGAACTCTTCTACCACCTGGAGCAGAGTGCCTATCTCGACGGGCTTCCGCAGCACGCGCGAGGCGTTGACCTCGTTGCGCTCGGACACCGCCGAGATCACGATCACCGGTATCCGCGCCAGATCGTCGTCGGCGCGCAGCGTCTCCAGAAGCTCCCAGCCGCTCATGACTGGCATCATCAGGTCCAGCAGGATGAGGCCCGGCCGGGGGATGCGGTGCAGCACGTCGAGCGCGTCGCGGCCGTTCACCGCGGCGTAGGCCTGGTGCCCCTCGGACTCGAGCACGGACTGGATGGCATCCCGCACGGACGCGTCGTCCTCGACCACCAGCACCGACTGGCGCTGCCTCTCGGCCGCGACCGCGGGCGGCGGCGCCCCCATGCCGAAGCTCTGCATCTCGGCGGTCTTGGAGCGCGGCGCGTGCCCGGCCAGGAGCGCGGTCCGCAGCTTCAGCGCCAGCTTCTTATCGCCGAGACGCTCGGCGATCTCGAGCGCCTCGTTCCGGTAGCGATCGGTGTCCTCGGTGCGGCCGCGCAGCTCCGAGACCGTGGCGAGCTGATCGAGCACGGCGGCGCGCGTCGCGTCCTTCGGCGTCGCGCCGTCGAGGATCTCGTCGAGCACGCCGTGCGCCTCGTCGAAGCGCGCCGCCGCCACCAGCGCCGTGGCCAGCTTTCGTCCGAACACGCTCAGCGCGGCGCTGGCGGTGTCGGTCTCGCCGCGCATGCCCTGCACGCGCGCGGCCCCCACCGCCGCCGACAGCGCGGCGATCGCCCCGTCGTTGTCGCCGCGCGCCGCGCGGGCCCGGGCGACGTCCTCGAGGAGCAGGAAGGCCTCGAAGTCGGCGTGCCCGTGAATCGCGTGGAACGCCCGCAATTCGAGCAGATCGCGGCTGTTGCGCAGGCGCTCGGCGGCGGCCTTGTGGACCTGCGCGGCCGCCGACGCCGGAGCGCTCGCGACCGCCACGCGGCCCACCAGCGCGTGCAAGAGCTCGACCTGCTTGCCGCGCACCTGGATCCACTTCTGCTCGATCAGCGGCGCGAGCATCTCGCGGGTGTCGCCGCTGAGCCGCAGCAAGATGCCGAGGTTCTCGATGTCGCACGCGCCGACGATGGCGATCGCCTGGAGGACGCGCCGTTGCCCCGGCGTGAGGGCTTGCAGCTGCCAGTCGATCAGCTCCTCGAGCATCTCGGGGAGCACGTACGGATCCGCCCCGCCCGTCGCGGCGATGCGCTCGACGTACAGCGGCTCGATGTCGTCGTCGGAGCGCGGCAGGATCGCCTGCTCGCGCAAGAGTCCCAGGTGGCGCACCGCGTCCTCGCGCGACAGGCCGCGCAGCGCGCGCTCGCGCGCCCCGTGGAGCAGCACGGTCTTGGCGTGCTCGCTCGTGACGAGCGCCGTGACGCCGGGCACCCGCTCGCCTCGCATGTGGTCTTGCAGGGCGAGGAGCGAGGCACCGTCGAGCCTGTCCAGGTCGTCGAGCACGAGGAGGACGCGGCCGTGCTCTGCCCGGACGGTGGCGCGCCACATGGCCCACGCGAGCGCCGCCGCCGCCGCGTGGCGCACGCTGGTGGGGTACGTCGGGGTCGGTCCCGTGGAGCGCGAGAACAACATTCGCAGGCCCGACTGCGCCCAGCGATCCGCGGCGCGATCGTCGATGAGCTCGGCGGGGGTGCGCCCCGACAGCTTCAGGATGATGCGGCGCAGCGCGCGGTAGCCGAGCTCGCCGAACGGCTGCGGATCGAGCATCACGGGCACCACCAGCGTGCCGTCGTGCTCGGCGATGGCGGCCACCTCGTGCACGAGCCGTGTCCTGCCGACACCGGAGCGGCCCCAGAACGCGACGGCCGAGGGCGGCTGCTCCGCAGCGAGCAGCTCACGGACCCACGCGAGCTCCGCGGCTCGACCGACCAGCGGCTCCCGCGGCTGCGGGGACATCCGCTCGTGCTCGCTCGACGTGGAGGTTTTTGGCTGCGCGAGGAGGGTCTCCGAGAGCAGCCAGCTCGGGTCGGGCGGGGCCAGGCGGGAGCGCGGAAGCTGCGACGTGCGGTCCGTGCGGGGCGGCGGCGGGGTCGACGACAGCGTGGTGGGCGGGGCGGCGTTGGTCCCGACGATCGCCTCGCGGATCGCCTCGTAGAACGCCTGGGCCGTGGCGAACCGGCGCTCCGGTTGCACCTCGAGGGCGCGGATGCAGACCTCGGCCAGGGCGTCCGGGATGCGGCGGTCGGGGGCGACGTTTCGCGGGTCCGGCGGGCGCACGTGGATGTGATCGTGGCCGTGACGCTCGGCGCGGATCGACGGCAGCTCGCCCGCGAGCATCTGGAAGAGGACCACGCCCACGCTGTACAGATCGGCGGTCGTGCCGCCGTTGCCGGACGCGCGCTCGGGTGCCATGTACTGCGGCGTGCCGCATACCTGCCCCGCGTCGGTGATGTGGCGGTGGCTCTCCACGTGGGCGATCCCGAAATCGATCAGCTTGACGTGATCGCGCCCGCCGCGCTTCGGCTCCAGGATGATGTTCTCGGGCTTGATGTCGCGGTGGGTGATGCCCAGGTGGTGCGCCTCGCCCAGCCCTTCGAGGACTTGGAGGATGATGTTGGCGACGCGCGGGAGGGGCAGGAGCGGGGTCGCCTGCAACGCGTCGGCGAGGTCCTTGCCGCTGAGGTACTCCATCACCAGGAAGTGGTGGCCGCCCTCCGATTCGGGGGTGCGGCCGAAGTCGAACACGCTGACGACGTGCGGGTGGTTCATGCGGCTGAGCACGCGCGCCTCGGCCATGAAGCGCTGCACGGACATCTCCGAGGTCAGCAAGGCCGGGTGGATGAACTTGATCGCGACGGAGCGGTCGAGAGATCGCTGGATCGCGCGGTAGACCGCGCCCATGCCGCCGACGTTGATCTCCGCGACGATCTCGTAGCGATCGGCGATGGTCGTGCCCAGGAGCGAAGCGGATCTGCGCGTCATCCAAGAACTCCTTTTTTCGTTCCGATGCCGAGCTCTCGAGCTTCGCGCAGGGCCCGGCGGTAACTCGTCGTGCCTCTGATCGTGACCATCGTTCAAATCCAAGCCGCGCTTGCGCGCAGTCCTCGTGCCATCTTTCTCCTGGGCGAACCGGCACGCGCCCGCCTTGCAATTAAGGCCGACAGATTCAGCGCAAGCAACCTGTCGGTATCCGACGCCCGGGAAAGGTGCCGTCGTGCGGAATGTACACCGAGCCGCCTCGCCGTGTACCTCGTCGCCACCACGCTCCGAACATTCTCTTGCGATCTGTCATGATTGCGCCCCCCATGCCCCGTCTCGCCGCCGTGCTGATCGCGCCGCTTCTGGCGTCCGCCTGCGTCTCCCCACCGCCTCCGGCGCCCGCTCCCGTGCCGAGCGCGATGTCCGCTTCTGCTGCCGGGGTCTCGGCCAGCGAGCTCGGCGCATGGGTCGATGCGTATGCTCTCGGGTTCGGCAAACAATGGGGAGAAGGGTACCAATTCACGGGTTACCTGGCCATCGTCGAGAACGGCAACATCGTCTTTGGAAAAGCCTATGGCAAGGCCAACCGCGAGACCGGCGCCGTCGCCACGCGGGCCACGCGGTTCCGCATTGCCTCTCTCACCAAGCAGCTCACGGCGGCCGCGATCTTGAAGCTGGCCGAGCAGGGCAAGCTCGACCCGGGCGATCCGATCAAGAAGCACCTGGGCGAAGCGCCGAAGCGCTGGGACGGAATCACCATCCATCACCTGCTCACGCACACCTCCGGCATCTCGACTTACACCCTGGATGCCGAGCTGATGAAGGACCGCGACAAGCCTCACACTCCCGCGGAGGTCATCGCGAGGGTCATCGACCGGCCGCTCGACTTCGATCCGGGCGCGAAGTTCTCGTACTCGAATACCGGGTACGTGCTGCTCGGCATGATCATCGCGCGGGTCTCCGGTTCGAGCTACGAGGCCTATTTGCAGGAGAACGTGCTGCGCCCGGCCGGGATGCTGCACACCAGCACCGTGGACGCGCCCGACGCCCCGGACGCCGCGGTGGGCTACACGGTCGACGAGGACGACACCGTCAGGCCGGCGCAGCCCATCGACATGTCGCTGCCTTTTGCCGCCGGCGGGCTGCGCTCGACGGTGGACGATCTGGCCGCCTGGGACCGCGCGCTCGCGGGGTCTTCGGTGCTCGGCGAGGCGTCGAGACAGCGCATGTTCACGGTCGAGAAAGGCACCTACGCGTACGGCGTGAACCGCAGTCGGTTCGAGGGCCACGACGTGCTCTCGCACTCCGGCAACATCGACGGCTTCACGGCCTATCTGGCGCGGGCGCTCGACCGCCGGGTGGCCGTGATCGCGCTGTCCAACAACGACCGGTTCGATGCCAACCGGGTCGGCGGCGCGGCCCTGCGAATGGCGCTCACGGGCAAGCGCCTGGCGCCCCCCGGCGAGCCCGCGGCCGTGCCGTTCGACGCGGCGTTCACGGCGCGCATCACCGGCGAATACCGCCTCACCGAGGCGAGCCGCAAGGCTCTCGAGGAGAAGATCCCCAAGGAGATCGTCGACTCGGCCATTGGAATGACCATCTCGGTCGAGCGCGATCGGCTTTTCATGAAGCCCTCGGGGCAGCAGCGCGTGCGGGTGTTCCGCGGGCCGGACGGCGTCCTGTTCACCAAACAAGACCCGCTCGAGCTGGTGCCCGAGCCGGCGGGCGACTCGCCTGCACAGGTCACGGCGCTCACCTTGAAACAGGGCGGTTTTGCCGGACGCTACGAGCGCGCGCCGCGGCCGTGAGGGGAGCTCTCGTCGTCGCCGCGGGGCCGACCCGGAGGCGGTCGGCCCCGCGAGACGAGCTCACTCGGGGACCTGGACCTGCGTCTCGCAGCCGAACAGCACGTCAACTTTGCCGTTCGTGTCGGCCTGGAGGATGGCGCAGGTGTTCGCGCACATGATGATCCTGGTCGGCGCATTGGTGTTGTCGTAATACCAGCCGCCCAACGCGCCGCAGTCGGCCGCGCTCGCCACGTTCAAGATGGGAGTCACCGGCTGCCCGCTGGGGGTGTAGTTGACGTTCACCATGCCAGCATCGAGCACCTCGCCCTCGGGCGGCGGGGGGATGTCGTAGTCGCACGAGAGCTTGGCGCTGCTCACGATGCCGGTCGCCATGTCCTGGAACACCGGCCCGAAGTCCTGAATGCATAGATCGCCGAGGATGCCGCCGGTCTGGGCGACGAGCTGCTTGTAGACCTTGCCCTCGTCGGCGGGCAGCGGGGTACACCCCAGCATCTTGTCGCAGCACTTCTCCTGGCAGGCGTTGCACGTGAACATCCCGTTGAGCGCGCAGGAGAGGCAGGTGAACGTGATCGAGTCAGGGTCGATCAGGCTCGCGATGGCGTCGAACTTGAAGCCCTGAAAGGTCGGCGGGTCTTTCGCGAGGAGCAGACTCGTGAACTCCGCGGCCGACATGCTGGAGTCGTCGTCGGTCACGACGGCAAGGGTCTTCGTCGCGCCCGGACGGAGCGTGTCTTTCCATTGGTCATAGGTTTCGTGGATGAGCTGGAGCGCGTTGTTGCTCCCCACCGTCTGCACGACGTGCCGGTAGTTTGGCAGCTTCTCGTCCGCGCCGCCGCACTGGCCCGAGCCGAGCGGCTGCGGGATGCACACCGTGTTGTCGGCGATGAGCACCACGTGAACGTCGACGCCGCTGCCCGTGATGATGGAGGCAAACGCGTTCAGGTTGTCCTGAACCTGGGCGCTCTCTTGATCCATGCTGCCAGACGTGTCGACGGCGATCACGATGTCGGCGGGCTGGAGCTGCGCCTTGGCTTCCGACGAGACGGCCGCGCACGAGCCCCCGGTGCCACCGCCGGTGCCCGACCCCACCGTGAGCTGGCCGCCCTGTCCCCCTTGATTGCCGCCCGAGCCGATGGTCACGCCGGCGCCGCTGCCACCGTCGCTCGTGTTGCCGCCGCCCGTTCCGCCCTGACCCGCAGGGTTGGTGTTGGGGCCGGCGGAGCACGCCGTGACGGTGATCGCGAGCGGAAGCAGGCCCAGCACGACGAAGCAAGCACGTCGAAAGCGCATCGGAGTTCTCCTTCGGTTCCGCCCGTCCGCACGTCGACGGCGCCGGCAGAGCCCGGGAGAGTACCCGAACGACAAAAAAAATGAGCGCTACGGAGACCTCGCGGGGGGGAACGAGGTCCAGCGTCGTAGCGCTCGGGAGAAAACATTGCAGCCTGCGTGCCGGCGTTTCGCGATCGCAAGATCAAGCAGTTAGGAGGCAGCCATGAGCTGGCTTCGGCGATTGTGAAAGGCGAGGGTGAAATCGTCTTTCTTCGACGAAGCGCAAAAACACGCGCTAACTTCAACGCTTGCGCGTGCATCGGGCGAGCGATCCGGCCGAGAAGTAGGAGAGCCCACTTGCATGCCTCCGGCGGGCGAGGCGGTGCCCGTAGGATGAAAGCCACCTCCGCGTGCGCCCGGCGTCGGTTGATGAGCGCCGGGCTTTCTGATACGCGTGGTGGATCGGGGTATTGCACAGGAGGACGCATGCGACGGACAAGGGGTTCCTGGTCACTGGCATCGATGGCCTGCGGGCTCGTGATGGGGGTTGCGAGCGCGGCGTATGCGGCCGTGCCGCCGACACTGACTCATCAAGGGCGTCTGTTCGACGACATGGGCGCTCCCGTGAACGCCACTCTGGACGTGGCGTTTGCCTTCTACGACGACGTGATCTCGGACACCCCCATCTGGACGGAGACCCACGCCATCACCTTTGAAGACGGGTATTTCTCGGTCAGCCTGGGCGCTGACACGGCGTTTGGCGACGCCTTCGACGGCAAGCAGCTCTACCTCGGGATCACCGTCGGGCAGAACGCCGAGATGTCGCCGCGCTCGCTCGTGGCGAGCGTGCCGTTCGCGTTCCGCGCCGGCGACGTCACCGGTGACATTCACCCAACCTCGGTGTTCATCCAGGGTTTTGGCGAGGTGATCGACAAGGACGGCAACTGGGTCGGTCCTGCCGACGGGCTCCAGGGTCCGGCGGGTCCACCGGGCCTCCCGGGTGCCGTGGGACCGGCGGGCGCGGTCGGTCCGGCGGGGCCAGCCGGTGCGATCGGTCCGGCGGGGCCAGCCGGTGCCGTGGGGCAGGCTGGACCGCAGGGACCGACAGGCGCCACGGGTTTGCAAGGCATCCAGGGTCCGGCAGGCGCCCAGGGCATTCAAGGGACCATTGGTCCGATTGGCCCCCAGGGTGTCCAGGGTCCAGTCGGGGCGGCTGGCCCGGCCGGGGCAACTGGCGCCGTCGGTCCCGCGGGTGCGAACGGGGCAGCTGGTCCTACCGGTCCTGCCGGGGCCGTGGGCCCCGCGGGGGCAACTGGCGCCGTCGGTCCCGCGGGTGCGAACGGGGCAGTTGGCCCCACCGGGCCTGTCGGAGCAGCGGGCCCGGCGGGTGCGAACGGGGCCGTTGGTCCTGCGGGTGCGAACGGGGCAGTTGGCCCGACCGGTCCCATTGGTCTGACCGGGGCGACGGGCACTACCGGAGCAACTGGCCTCACCGGACCGATAGGCCCCGCGGGGCCTGCGGGGCCTCAGGGACCCAGCGGCGTCGGAAACTCTGGCCAGGTGAGCTGGGCCGTCCAGGCCAACATCTCGTCGGGCTCGTTCGTGACCATCCCTGCCAGCTTGATGAACATCGTGACCACGGGCGGACCGCTCATGATCACGATCAACACGTACCTGACCGGTGGCTCACACGCGACCTGTCGACCCGTCATCGACGGTGTCTGGGCCGGCAGCTTCGGCGGCTTGCCCCAATCGGGTGATCCCTTCTGGCAAGAAGGGCTCACCTACTCGGCCGGCGGCGTCTGGCATCCATGGCACAAGACACGCCTGTATCCCGGCATTCCCGCCGGGCCGCACACTCTTCAGGTCCAGTGCGCGACCGACGGCGGCACGGTGCAGGTCTGCAATTCCAGCAGCGTGGCCTGCTCGATGCACTTCTTCGAGCTCAAGCAATAAAACCGCCTGCCGCGTGGTCCGGGCGCCGGAGCCCGGGCCGCGCCGTTGCGACTCGCCCTGCCATTCATCGTCGAGCACGAGCGACGACGAGCCACTACGCGGTCCGGGCGCCGGAGCCCGGGCCGCGCCGTTGCGACTCTCCATCCGCTCGCGCTGCCATGCTGTCACGCCCGGCCGATGGCGGGCCAGTCGAGCACGTCGACCGTCTCGGCCGCGAGGCGGTAGTCCACCTCGGTGACGTGGCCGTGGCGATCGCCGCCGATCTGGAAGGGAACCGGCCGCGAAAAGGTCATCTTGCAGTCGGTCAACATCCACGTGTGCATTTTGGATAGCGGGTGTGCGCCGCGCCACAGGGCGCCGGAGCGGGCAATGGCCTCGAGCACGCTGGCCGAATAGACACGCACGCACATGCGGCGGGGCATGGAGCCCGCGAAGGGATACGACTTGAACCCGAAGCCCCATTCCGCGCTGGTGGCGGCGCCGCACACGCCCACGGGGCCCCGGTAGAGCACGCGGCCATTTTCGCCTCCGGGCAACGGCACGGGGTTGCCCGAGGCGTCGATGGTGAAGGCGTCCTCGCCGGTGTTGACCAGCTCGACCTCGAGCCGCTCGCGGGTGAAAATGTGGCGCGGCGCGGTGCGGGTGAACAGGCCGTGAACGTAGCCCGCGACACCCTGCCTGGCCTTCTGCGGGAGCAGGCCGAAGCCGCTCTGCTGGGCGTGGAAATCGTCGATCAGCTCGGCATCCCAGCCGGTGCCCGCAAAGGGCGCGATGCGGCCGCAGACGTCGACCAGATCGAAGCGGCGCGTGGAGATGGTGGTCTGTTGCCGGGCGAGCGCGCCGACGCGGGCGAGACCCTCGCGCCAGGCGGGGGCGTGTGTGGCGTTGGCCCAGCCGTTGCCGGTGCCGAGTGGCAAGAGCCCAATCTTGGGGATGGCGTCCGACAGGTCGCCGGAGCGCAGCGCGTTGATGAGGCCCACGGCGGTTCCGTCGCCGCCGGCCGACAGCAGCAGGGCCGGCGGAGACTCTTGCAAGCCGCGCACGAAACGCTCGGTGTCGGCGAGCGACGTCGAGGCGAGAACGCGGGCAAACGGCAGCTCGGCGCGGGCTCGGTCAGCGACGGAGCGGCTGCCGCGACGGGAGCGGAGATTGACCAGAACAGCGACGTCCACAGAAACGGAATCGTAGAAGCTCATCCGGTGGTCATCTGTTGAGATTCGGTCATTTTCGCGCGACGCGATGTGACGCACCGCATCCATGACGAATGCGGTTGCGCGGCGCGCGGAATCACGCAAGCCGCGCAATCACGCGCATCGCGCACGAAATCACGCTTCGGGGGGCGGATCCCCGGAGCCGGTCGGCACGCCCGAGGGCGGCGGAACGGAGCCATTGGCGCCGTTGGCGGGCGGCGGCGAGGACGACGTATCCGGCGGCTCGGCGTCGGCCGTGAAGGTCTCGATCGCGACGATGCGCTCGCCGTCCTCGACGTCCATGAGCCGCACGCCCTGGGCATTGCGGCTGGTCTCGCGGATCTCGGCGACCAGCGTGCGCAGCATCTGCCCGCGATCGGTGACGAGGAGCACGCTGTCGGTGGGGCCGACCATGGCCACGCCGACGACCGGGCCATTGCGCTCGCTCGCGTCGATGAGGATGACGCCCTTGCCGCCGCGGCTCTGGAGGCGGAACTCTTTGAGCGGCGTCTGCTTGCCATAACCGCGCTCGCACACGGCGAGCACGCGGTCGCGGTCGCGTTCCGGCTCGGCGCCGGCATTGGCAGCACCGTCGGGAGCGGCGCCGGGCTCGGAGGGAGGCCCCGACTTTTCGCCGTCGGCCGCCCCGTTGGTGGCCCGCAGCCCGGCCTCGGATTGCGAGACGCAGAGTCCGACGACGATGTCGCCCTCGTCGAGGTCGATGCCGCGCACACCCATGGTCGCGCGACCGGTCGGGCGCACTTGCTCCTCGGGGAAGCGAATGGACATGCCGCCCCGGGTCGCAATGACCAGCTCGCGAGCGCCGTCGGTGATCGCCGCGTAGAGGAGCTGATCACCCTCTTCGATCTTGACGCCGATGATGCCCTTCTCGCGGTAGTTCTCGTATTCGACGAGGGCCGTCTTCTTGATCTGGCCGCTCTTGGTGATGGTCACCACGAACGTCTTGTCGTCGAAGACCCGGGGCACGGGGGTGATGGCGGCGACCTTCTCGCCCGGGTCCATGCCGACGAAGTTCACGATGGCGCGGCCCTTCGCGGTGCGCGCGCCCTCGGGGATCTCGTAGACCTTCTTGACGTAGACCTTGCCCTTGTCGCTGAAGAAGAAGACGTACGAGTGGGTCGAGGCGACGAAGAGCTGGCTCACCCAGTCTTCTTCGCGGGCTTCCATGCCCACCTTGCCCTTGCCACCGCGCTTTTGCGCCCGGTAGGTGGTGACGGGCGTGCGCTTGACGTAGCCCGCGTGCGAGATCGTCACGACCATGTCCTCTTCCTGGATCAGGTCTTCGACGTTGATCTCGGCCTCTGCGGTCATGATCTCGGTGCGGCGCTTGTCGCCGAAGCGGGCCTTGATGTCCTCGAGCTCCATGACGATGACGTTCATGAGAATCGCCGAGTCGGCGAGGATGGCGCGCAGCCGCTCGACGTCCTTGGCGAGCTCGCCGTACTCGGCCGCGAGCTTCTCGCTCTCCAGGCCGGTGAGGCGCGACAGGCGCATCTCGAGGATGGCTTTTGCCTGGCGCTCGGACAGGAAATAATCGCCCTTCTTGTCGGCGCTTTCACACTCGGTCTCGGGCCGGCCGGCCCGGCGGAGGAACTCACCCAGGCCGCGCAGGGCCAGCTTCATGAGGTTGCCGCGCGCCTCCTCGGCGTCGCGGGAGGCGCGGATCGTCGCGACGACGCGGTCGACGTCGCTGATGGCCATCCCGAGGCCCTCGACGATCTCGCGCTGCGCCTCGGCCATGCGCAGCTCGTAACGGCACCGGCGAGTGACCACCTCGCGGCGGTGCTCGACGAAGTAGCCCAGCGTGTCCTTGATGTTGAGGACGGCGGGCCGGCCATTGACGATCGACAGGTTGATGACGCCGAACGAGGTCTGCAGATCGGTCAGGCGGTAGAGCTGGTTCAGGATGACCTGGGGAAAGACGTCCTTCTTGAGCTCGATCACGAGGCGAATGCCCTCGCGGTCGCTCTCGTCGCGCACCTCCGAGATACCCTCGATGCGCTTGTCCTTCATCAGCTCCGCGATCTTGGTGTGGAGCTTGGCCTTGTTGACCTGATAGGGGATCTCGGTGACCACGATCTGCTCGCGGTCGCCCTTGTGGGTCTTCTCGATCTCGGCGCGGCCGCGCATCACGATGGAGCCGCGGCCGGTCTTGTACGCCTGCTCGATGCCCGAGCGGCCATAGATGAAGCCCGCCGTCGGGAAGTCGGGGCCCGGGACGTGGAGCATCATCTCGTCGATGGTGAGCTCCGGGTTCTTGATGAGGGCGATGGTGGCGTCGATGATCTCGCTCAGGTTGTGGGGCGGGATGTTCGTCGCCATGCCGACGGCGATGCCGCCCGAGCCGTTCACCAGGAGCTGGGGGAACTTGGCTGGCAGGACGCTCGGCTCGATCTCGGAGTCGTCGTAGTTCGGGATGAAGTCGACGGTCTCCTTGTCGATGTCGGTCAGCATCTCGACCGCGATGCGGGAGAGCCGCGCCTCGGTGTAACGCATGGCCGCGGGAGAGTCGCCGTCGACGGAGCCGTAGTTGCCCTGTCCGTCGATGAGCATGTACCGCAGACTGAAGGGCTGCCCCATGCGGACGAGGGCGTCGTACACCGACATATCGCCGTGCGGGTGGTACTTGCCGAGCACGTCGCCGACCACGCGGGCGCACTTCTTGTGCGCGCCCGTCGGGCCGATCTTCTGCTCGTGCATCGAGTACAGGACGCGGCGGTGCACCGGCTTCAAGCCGTCGCGCACATCGGGGATGGCGCGGCCGATGATCACGCTCATCGCGTAATCGAGATAGCTACTCCGCAGCTCGTCTTGGAGACTGACAGGGACTTTGTGGGGAGTGTTGGAAGTCTCGTCCATTGTTCGGGACAGATGCTGTGTCTGGGGTGAAGGTGCTTATTGGAGGGTGCAATCGGCGATCGCGTCGCGGCCGGGGTCGACCGTTGCGCTGCACGATGCGGAGAAGAGGTCGCCGCCGTCCTTGGTGTGGATCACCAGGTTCGCCGAGTATGGCCCCGGCGAAAGCGGACCGAACGAGAGGCCATTCTTGCACGAAACGCCGAGCTTTTCGACCTCGCCGGCCTCGCCGGTGAAGCTTGCGTCGTACGCCACGATGTCGCCGCTACAGGTCACGCCATAGAGGTCGAGCACCCCGGCGATGTCGATCGCCAGCGAGCCCTTGTCGGACAGCGGGGCGCACGCGGCGCGTACGGTGAGGCCCTCCTTCACGAGCGCCGCGCAGGTGGCGCCCCAGGTGACGGGACCACCCTGCTCCGCGTGGCCGGCGACGAAGAAGCTGACCCCGCTGCCGGGGACGAGGGCCGCGCTCGTGTACGCTTGCACGAACGGCTCGGCGTCATTGCAGGGAATGCCGAGGAGGTTGCCGAGGCCGTTTTCCGAGAAGATGTCGAATGAGGCGACGCCCGACTCGCCCGCAGGGCCGCCGGCGCAGGCGAGCGATCCGAGGGTGGCTTGCGGGTCGACCTCGACGCCGGTCGGGCTGCTGCCGGCGCCGGCGTCGACCAGCGGGTCGCACTCGAGGATCAGCGTGGTGCCGTCGATCCGGGCGATGGTCGGCTCCGTCTCGACTTCGCCGCAGGAGCCGAGCCAGCGCGGGTTGACCGGCGTTCCGTTGGAGCTCTCCATGTGCCGGCTGCCCGAGTGCTGTGCCTTGTAGTCGACGGTGCCGTCGTCGTTGAAGCAGCCCACGGTGCACAGATCAGCGGCGAACGTCTCGTAGCCGTCGATCTGGGCGGTGTACGTGTGGCCGCCGACGATGTTGTCGAAGCGGACGCCCTGCGAGCACGAGGTCGGCAGCGAAGAGGCCAGCGTGAAGGGAAAATCGGGGTTGGTGCGGTCGATCAGCGTGGCGACGTACGAGCGCATGGCGCCCGGGGCGGCGCTGCACGGGGTGTCGCCCAAGAACTGGGCCGGCCGGACCAGGACTGCCGCCGTCGAGCCCGAGTCGTCGGTGAACGTCGTCGTCGTTTCGTCCGTGCTGCAACCGCCGGCGGCGAGCGCGGCGACGGCCACCGCCGCGAGCATGGCCAGCCGCGCCGACGAGGGTGAGGGCGAGGGCGAGGGCGAGGGCGAGGAGGC
>Ga0163144_10009471_pt1 | contig 20916 bp, 16 predicted proteins | sample OliLak19BULKMAT1_FD_123175 | JGI IMG/M metagenome (GOLD analysis project Ga0163144, IMG submission 123175) | Freshwater microbial mat bacterial communities from Lake Vanda, McMurdo Dry Valleys, Antarctica - Oligotrophic Lake LV.19.BULKMAT1 | ecosystem: Environmental > Aquatic > Freshwater >... | reverse complement strand
TCGAGGTTGTCGGTCAACATCGAGCGCATCTGCGGCTCGTCTTCGATCACCAGCACGTGCTTGGCGTCGTCGGCTGTGAGCACCGCGCTGCTCATGACGCGGCCTCCGGCTGCTGGAGCGGCGGGCGGTCGCTCGTCATCGGCCCGGTGAGGCAGCGCAGCGTGACGCGGAACGTGCTGCCGGCGCCGGGAGCGCTCGACACGTCAACGCGGCCGCCTTGAGCATGCACGAGCTCGCGTACGATGGGCAGGCCGAGGCCAAAGCCCTGACGGTGGCCGGCGCCGGGCACGCGATAGAACCGCTCGAAGATGCGTGCCTGATCGGCCGGGGCAATGCCCACACCGCAATCGGTGATTTCGACCACGGCCGAGAGCCGCTCGACGCGCACGTTGACGGTCACCGGCTGATCCGGACCAGAGTACTTGACGGCGTTGTCGAGCAGGTTCGCCACCACCTGCTCGAGCGCGGCGGGATCGGCCCGCACGTAGGGCCCGGGGCGGCTCAGCGTGACATCGAACTGACCGGGCCGGTTCAGGGCGTGGGCGAAGGCGTCCACGGTTTCGCGCACCAGTGCCCCCAGATCGACCTGCTCGAACTCGTAGCTGCGAGGCTGCTGCACGCGCGAGAACTCGAGCACGCGCTGCACGAGCATCGTCAGCCGGGCGGCCTCCGCGCGGATCGTGTCGAGATACTCCGACAGCTTCTCTGGCGACCGGATGCGGTCCATCTGTAGCGTCTCGGTGGCCGTGCTCAAGAGCGACAGCGGCGTCTTCAACTGGTGCGACACGTGGGTGACGAAGTCGGTCTGCATGCGCGCCAGCTCGGCCGAGCGGCGGTGCGCCTGCACGGTCAGCCCGAGCGCCGCCAGCATCAGCAGCAGCGACAGGGCGGTGGGCCAGTAGCGCTGCCCGGCGACGCTGCCGAACGCCGCGGCATAGGGCGGAGCGCCCACGTCGATCAGCCAGCGGCGCGGCGCCACGCCGGCGGCGAGGCGCGTGCGGATGTCGTCGGCCGGGTAGAACAGCATCGGAAAGGCGAGGCGCGCGCCCTCGACCGTCGCCGGCAGGGTGCCGTAGACGACCTCACCCGCGTCGTCGGTGATCCGGAGTTGCAGCGACACGCCGCCACCGCGCCGCAGCAGCAGATCGTCGAAGGCACGGCCGCGCGGGCCGGCGAAGAGCCGCTCGCGCATGCTCGCTGACTCGATGACGAAGCCGAGCACGGCAAAGAAGTCGAGGCGCCGCGCGTCCGTCCAGAACAGGCGGAGGAACACCTCACGGGGCTCGCTGCCCACGCCCTCGGCGGCTAGGTAAATCTGCTGCGCGCCGGCGTGCTGACGCGCCAGACCGAGCACGGCCCGCCCCAGGTCGGGGTCGCGCGCGAACTCGCCGCTGCGTCCATAGAAGAGCACTTCGGGATCGCGCGCGACACCGCGCCCGGCTGGCGCGCTCCAGGCGAAGAAGCGGTCAACGTGCGGATACGCCTCGAGGCCGCGGGCGAAGTGCTGCCCCACGAGATCGAGCCGTCCGGCCCGCAGCTCGGGATGGTTGACAGCCGCCAGCGTGTCGAAGATCGGGCCGTTGAGCGTGCGTCGCAGCTCCAGGGCGATGTCGGCGGCCGTCTGCTCGGCGAGCTGGCGGACGATTACCGCATTCTGCGACTCGAGCGCGGTCATGGCGCGCTGCTGCAGGTAGAGCACGAGTGCAACCGCGCCAATCGTGGTGACGATGGCGAGGACCAGCGGTGGCGGACGCCAGTTACGACGAGCAAGGCGCATGAGGATGGGGCCGTCGGGCACCTTACGTCCGGCCTCAGTGTGGTGTCAAGGCGCGCTGCTCAGGTCTGCTGCTCAGGTCCGTGCGCCGGGAAGTAGCTAACTGCCGGCGCGATAGCGGGGTTCCTGCCCCATCACCTTCGCCGGATCGGCGTTCGGCTTCGGCCGGAACTTCTGCACGCGGCCGCCGAACACCTCGGCGGTATACATGTTGCCTTCCTGATCGACGGTCAGCGAGTGCGGGCCGTTGAATTGCCCGGGCTGCCCGCCCGGACCGCCCCAGCCGTAGAGAAAGCGCCCATTCAGGTCGTACTTGAGCATGCGCATCGTGCCGCCATCGGCGACCCAGAGGAACTGGTCGGTGGAGATGAAGTGCGCGTAGGGCGACGAGCGCACGCCGGTGCCCCACATGTCGAGGAACTTGCCGTTCTCGTCGAAGACCTGGATGCGCCGATGGCCGCGATCGACGATGAACAGCCGGCGGTCGTCGCTGATCGCGATGCTGTGCACGGTGTTCCACTCGTTGGGCCCGGGGTTGCTCGCATCCTTCGGCGGCGCGCCCCAGTCCATGAGGAACGTGCCGTCCTTGTCGAACTTCGCGACGCGCGTGCCGCCGTAGCCGTCGCTGATGAAGAAGGTGCCGTCGGGCAGCCAGGCGATGTCGGTCGGGCGATCGAACAGTCGGCCGGCATCGCGGCCGCGCTGGCCCTTGGTGCCGAGCGTCAGCACCAGCGTGCCGTCGTAGGTGAACTTGTAGATGACGTGGAGCTGATCGTCGAAGACCCACACGTGCTTCTCGGGATCGTAGGGGTTCATCTTGATCTTGTGCGGCCCGCGGCCGCACGGCGCCGCGAAGAGCGCGTCATGCTGCGGCCACTGCTGCACGAGCGCCCCGGCGCGGTCGACCACGAAGATCACATGGTGGTAGCGGCGCTCCCAACCGCGCTTCGGCGCCGGCTCACACGTCGCCCCCAGGCCGTCGTCGTTACCGGTGGCACTCCCGCGCGACGGGGTGAGCATGGCGTAGGGCGTCCATGGCTTCGCGCCCGGCGGCAGCGGGAGCTCGCCGCGCTGCGCGATCCAGATGCGATCGGGGCTCTCGGCAAACACAGCGCCCACCGAGCCCCAGGTCCAGCCCTCGTGTTTCACGCCGTCGGGCCCGTCGGGCAGCGGCTGCGGCCAGTTGGGCACCGGTTCGTAGGGCCCGAACTCCTCCTGGCCGCCACGCTCCTGCGAGGCGGGAGCCGCCGCCGGGGGCGCGGTGGCCGCCGGGGCATCGGCGGCCGGAGGCGCGGCGCAGCCAGCCGCGACCAGAGACGCGAGCACGAACAGAATTCGCGAGCGGTGTGGCGTGTGCATGACGAGTCTCCCGATCAGTGGGCGCGGCCATCCCGCGACCGCGCGTCAGTTGGTGCCGCGCATGTAGGTGCCGATGATGTGCGCCGGATCCGCCCCCTTCTTCGGGCGGAACTTCTGCGGTCGTCCGACGTGCACGTCGGCGGTGTAGAGGTGGCCTTCGCGGTCGGTGTGGAACTGGTGCACACCCCAGAAGCCGCCAGGGAACGCGCCGAAGGTGCCCCACGAGTAGAGGAGTTTGCCGGTCAGGTCGAACTTGGTGAACTTCTGCGTGTGACCGTCGGCCACCCACAGATGCTGATCTTCGGAGAGCAGCACGGAATAGGGCCGGCGCACGTTGGGCCAGGCATCGAGGAACTTGCCCTGCTCATCGAACACCTGGATGCGCGCGTTGGCCCGGTCGCTGATGTAGATCTTGCGGTTCTTGTCGATGGCGATGGCGTGCACGGTGTTCATGTAGCCCGGCCGCGTTTCGGTCGGTTCGTTGCCCTTCTGTCCCCAGGTCAGGATGAACTTGCCGTTCTTGTCGAACTTGACCACGCGCGTGTTGACATAGCCGTCGCTCACGAAGAACGTGCCATCGGGCAGCCACGCCACGTCGGTGGGCCGGTTGAAATGCGTGGGGTCATCGCCCGGTTGCATCGGCGTGCCCACCGTCATCACCAGTTTCTTGCCGTCGCGCGTGAACTTGTAGATGGCGTGCGCGCCGTCGTCCACCAGCCACACGTGCCGCTCGGCGTCGTAGGGGTTCACGAGGATGCGATGCGGGCGAACGAACAGCTGGTTGTGCTGGTCCCACGACTCGATGAGCTTGCCGTCGCGATCGACCACGTTGAACACGTGGTCCCAGCGGGGATGACGGGCCGGGTCCTTCTGCGACAGGTCGTAGCCCGAGGCGTTGCGGGCCGGGATGAAGGCATCGGCGGATCCGCGGGTGTCCTTCAGCACCGGCAGGCAGCCGCGGTTGAAGATGTAGACGCGGTCGGGGCTCTCGGCCCAGATGCCGGCGGTGGAGCCGATGACGAAGCCCTCGCCGCAGTAGTTCTGCGGCCATCCCCTCACCAGGTCGTAGGGCCCGGTCTCGTCACCGCCGCCCTTCTCCTGAGCGATGACCACGGCGCCGAAAAGCAGCGCGAGAGACGCACCTGCGATGCCGAAATGCTTGATCACGACCGGCCTCCTTGAACGTTGCCCTTGCGAAGTTCCTTGATGAACGTGGCGGCCTGCGTGGCCTCCGGAGTGCCGGGGTGCTCGGCGACGACGCGGTCGAACCACTCGAGCGCCTTGGCCACCTCGTTTCTGCTGAAGTAGACCTTGGCCATGCCGAGCGTGGCCGAGGCATGGCGCGGCGTGGCGGTCAGCACCCGCTGGAACTGCGCCTCTGCCTCGGGCACCTTGCCCTGCGCGAAGTAGACCGCGCCCAGCGTGGCCGACGCCTCGGCGGCGAGTGGATCCTTGGCGAGATCAGGCTTGGCCGAGAGACCCTTCTCGAGCGCCGCCACGGCCTTGTCGTAGGCCTGCGTGTCGACGTAGGCGCTGCCCAGCTGGTACTGGATCGCCGCCTCGTTGGGTCCGAGGGCCGCGGCCTTCTCCAGGCTGGCCACCGCCTCGGCAGGCCGTTTCAGCTGGAAGTAGGCGAGCGCGAGATTGACGTGCAACGCCGGCACCGTCGGCGCCTGCGCGATCGCCGCCTCGAACTGGGTCGCGGCTTTGGCGAAGTCGCCGGCGTTGAAGGCGGCGACGCCGTCCTGGAACTCCTTCGACCCGCCGGCTGCGGCCTTCGCCAGCTTGAAGTCGAAGTTGCGGTCGGTGCCGGCCGTAAGCTTCACCTTGTCGGTGATGGGTTGATAGCCCTCGCGCTCGACGGTCATGTCGTACTCGACTGCCTGGAGGCCACGACGATAGAAGCGGCCATCCTTGCCGCTCGTGAGGACCACCTCCCGCCCGCGATCGACGTTGACGAGGCGGATCTTCACGCCCTCGAGCGGCTGCCCGGCGTCGTCGAGCACCTGCCCCTTGATGACGCCGAGTTCCATCTGAGCGGCCGCCGGGGCGACGACGCTGCACAGCAGCGCCACCGCCATTACCGCCGCGAGTGCGGGTGCGCGCATGGCCCGGTCTCTCAGAACCGCAGCCGGATGCCGAGCTGCGACTGCAGCGGAAACTGCGCCGAGGTCGCAATCAGGAAGTTCGGCGACGAGCGATTGCCGGTCGGGGCGATCTCGTTCAGCCGGTTGAACACGTTGAACACGTCGAAGAAGAAGTCGAGGCTGTCGAGCTTGCCGGCGAGCGGCAGCTGGTAGCGCATCGACAGGTCGACCAGGAACGAGCCGGGGCCGCGGATGCCGAACGGCACGGCGCGACCCTGTGAGTCGAGCTCCGACTCGATTGCCCGGGTGAGATCGTCGATGCCACGAATCGGCCGGTCGTTGTTGTCGAGGTCGCCGTTGACGTCACGGCCGACGGTCTCGTTGATCGGCGCGCCGCTGATGGCACTGACCACCGTCGCAAAGGTGAGCGACCGCCACGGGTTCCAGGTTCCGGTGGCCGCGAACACGTTGGTGCGGTTGGCGCTGAACTCGCCGTAGTCGACGCGCGGGTCGTTGTCGAGCCAGACCCGTCGCGCGTCGGGATTGCCGGTGCCAACGTAGTTGCTGCGCTGCAGCGTGTAGGCGAGGCGGCCGCTCCACCGGTTCGCCATCCGCTTCACCAGCGACACCTGCAGCGACTTGTAATCGCCGTTGAAGACGTCACTGGTCTGCGACTGCAGCACGCGCTGGAAGTTGACGCCGCGGGCCTCGACCGGGATGAGCGACCCGGTCGGGTCGAACACGGCCACGCCGGGCCGCGCGCCGTTGACCGGCTCGTTGAGATCGACGACGCCGAGCTGGTCGCGCGAGGCGTTGGCGACGTAGTCCACCGACAACGCCATCTTGCCGAACAGCTCCTGGCTGATGCCGCCGCTCCACGACCAGGTGTGGGGCATCTTGCGGCCGGGGCTGTCGATGCGCGGATTGCGGTTGAACCCGGTGCCGGCGATCACGGCATCGCGCAGCGCGTTCAGCACCGCCTGACCCGCCGGCGACAGTCGGGCCACGCCCGGATTGCCGGCCGTGTCGCTGATCATGTCGGGGATCAGCACGAGGTTGGCGTTCGGGCTCGACGCGTTGATCGAGATCGACGGGTACAGCGTTCTGACGCCGCTCTGCTGCAGGGTGAGGTCGTGCACGACCGGCACGTAGGCGTAGAACTTGCCGACGCCGCCGCGTACGACGGTGCGCCCGGTGCCGAGCACGTCCCACGCAAAGCCGGCGCGTGGCGCGAAGGCGTTGTCGTGGTTCGGCGTCTGCTTGTGGTTGTCCCAGCGCAGGCCCAGATTGAAGGTGAGGTTGCCGGTGACGCTCCACTTGTCCTCGACGAAGGCGTAGCGGCGCTGGTCCTTCGACACCACGGCATACCCGTAGTCGGTCGGCGGGCCGACCGTGACGTCGAACTGGAAGGGATAGGTGGCGGGATCGGCTGGGTTGTAGGGCGCATCCGTGCGGAACTGAAATGTTCCCGAGTCGAACGTCGAGCGCGGGTCCATGTTGTTCAAGCTGTAACCACCGCCGGCCTTGACGGTGTGCTCGCCGCCGAACAGGCTGGGGATGAAGTAGCTGAAGGCCTGGTCGACCACGTAGGTGCGGATCACGGTGGTCGGACCGGCGCCGCCGGTACCGGTGATGTAGCTGGCGTGCTGGTTGCGCTGGCCGATCGAGAACGGGTCGCGGCCGTCGAAGCCGATGGCTTTGCCGCTGTCGTTGAAGAAGCCCTGCGGCGCGGTCGTCAGTTCCTCGCCGATGCGGCCGAAGCGGGTCACGCTCGACAGCCGGTCGGTGATGACGCTGGTGTAGGTGCCGGCCCACAGCGTGTCGTGGTCGGCCTCGAAGACCTTCGCGTCGGGCGTCTCGTTGTTGGTGTTGAAGCCTTCACCGCGCGACGCGGCGTCTTCGAGCAGCCAGCGCCCGTTGATGAAGTTGCGGTCGTTCAACTGCAGGTCAGCGCGGGCGAAGTAGTTGTTGGCGCGCACCGTGAAGAAGCCGACCTGGTCCACGGCCAGCGGCGCCGCCGCGGCCGGGAAGCGCTTCTGGCCGGCGATGTCCTCGTTGTCGCGCTCGTAGGTGAAGTAGAAGTGGGCGCGGTTCTTGACGATCGGGCCCCCGAGACCGAAGCCGGCCTGCAGGGTGCGCTCGGGCGGCTTGGGCTGCCCGTCGGGCAGGAACAGGCCGCGGGCATTGAGCGTCTCGTCGCGGAAGTAGGAGTAGACGCGGCCGCGGATGTCGTTGGTGCCGCCCCGGGTCACCATGTTGATGATCGCGCCGGCGCCGCCGCCGTACTCCGAGCTGTACTGGTTGGCCAGCACCTGATACTCCTCGATGTTGTCGAGGACGAGGCGTACCTGGGTGCCCTGGCTGCCGCCCAGGCGGTCGTCGTTGTTGTACATCCCGTCGATCAGGTAGACGTTCTGCTGTGACGGCGACCCGTTGGCCACCACCTGGCCGCCTTCGAAGGTGGACGTCGCCGGGTTCGGCGTCATCCCCGGAATGAGCTGGGTGAGGCCGGTGAAGTTGCGGAAGTTCGACGGCACTTCTTCGATCTCGCGCCGCGACAGTCTGCCGCCGATCTGGTTGCTGGTGCGCTCGACCAGCGGCGCCTCGCCGGTGACGACCAGGTTCTCCTGCACGCCGGCCACGGTCAGCTTCAGATCCAGTGTCACCGCGGAGCCCGGCGCCAGCGCCATCCCGGTGCGGCTGGCGTTGCCGAAGCCGGCCATCGTGACCGCCACGTCATAGGTGCCGGGCTCGAGGTTCGGGATCGAGTACGCGCCCGTGTCGGCGGTGATGGCCTCGCGCGTGAATCCGGTCGCGGCGTTGGTGACGACGACGGTGGCGCCTGGCAGCGCCAGGCCGTCCGGGTCGAGCACCTTCCCGGAGATCGCCCCCCGTTGCTGGGCGAACGCCGGCGAGGACCCGGCGAGGAACACACTCAACACGCATACCAGAAGTCGTACAGCAGCCACCATCTGAGCTCTCCTTGTGCCGGGCCGATCGATGGCCGAAAGCGTAGTGGTTCGCGCGCCTGCGCGGTGTCAAACCATGTCTAGGAATTGTCTGCAACTTGTCTAGTGGGCGTGCGCCGGCCGGGAGACAAGTCGCAGACAACTTCCAGACAACGTTTTACCGGCATGCACCCACCGCAGCTGTTAAAAAGAAGTGGTATTTCTCGGAGGAGAGCACATGAAACTTGTCACGATCCTGACGGCACTGGTCGTCCTGGGAAGTCCGGCGCTCACCGCAGCGCAGGGCGACCCGTCCATCAGCAGCGCCGAGCCGTTCAAGCTCGGCACGTTCGAAATCGCGGGCGAGCAGCGCATCGGCATCGTGCTGCGCGACACGCTTGTCGTCGATCTGGCGGCAGCGAACCGCGCGCTGCAGCGCGACCCGGCCTATCCGTCGATTCCCATGCCGACGGCGATGGTCGATCTGATCGGCCGCTACGAGTACGGCATGAAGACGCGGCTCTACGAGGTCGTCAACAACCTGGTGCGCGGCAACCGGCTGACCGGCGCGCAGCGGCCGGCCTACGTGCACGACGTCAAGACCGTGGACATCCTGGCGCCGCTCATGCCCGGCAAGATGCTGAACGCAGCCGTCAACTTCTACACCCACGTGGGCGAGACGGGCACGGCCGAGGAGCAGAAGAAGGCCGAGGCCGAGCGGCGCGCCAAGCGTGGCGTGCCGTATCTGTTCATCAAGCCCACGCGGGGCGCCGTGATCGGCGACGGCGACAACGTGATCATCCCGAACGGCCGCGACCGCGTCGACTGGGAAGTGGAACTCGGCATCGTCATCGGCCGAACCGCCAAGTACGTGGCCGCCGACAAGGCCGCCGAGCACATCTTCGGCTACATGGTCACGGTAGACGTCTCGGACCGCGGCGGCCGGCCCCCCGATTCCCGTCCCGGTTCCGACTGGCTCGTCGGCAAGGGCCATGACACCTTCGCGCCGATGGGCCCGTGGATTGTGCCGAAGGAGTTCTACGGCGATCCGATGAAGCGCCTGCGCCAGACGCTGACCGTCGACGGCAAGGTGATGCAGGAAGCCGGCGCGTCGGACATGATTCACTCGATCTACGAGCTCATCGAGTACGGCTCGTCGATCATCACGCTCTACCCAGGCGACGTCGTGAACAACGGCACGTCGGGCGGCACGGGCATGGGCCAGGCCTATCGCGGCGCCGAGCGCTTCTTGAAGCCGGGCGAGAAGATGACGGCCGCCATCGACGGCATCGGATCGATCACGATGAACGTCGTTGGCGAACCAGCGCCGCCGGCCGGCACCGGCTCGCGGCTGCCAGCGGTGAGCAGTTACCGCAAGCAGTAGTTCCCACGCGCGGGGTGGAGCCGACTCTCCGCCTCGCGCCGCGATTCGTCCGGACGGGGTAGAATCCCCGCGTATCATGCGCGCCGTGTGTCTGCTCTGCGGATTCCTGACGCTGGCGGACATGGCCGGCGCGCAGACCGGCGCTTCGCCCGCGCCGTTCTCCCCTGCTGGCGACGGTCCGCCGGCGCCAGTGCTGCCCGACACCATCACGCGTGACGATCAGGGCCGCGCCACCGTGATGGCCGTGCGCGTGCCGACGCCGATGCGCATCGACGGCACGCTCGACGAAGCCCTCTACAGCAGCGTGCGTCCGGCCTCGTACTTCATCCAGATGGAGCCGCAGGCCGGAGCCGAGGCCGCGGAGAAGACCGAGGTCTGGGTGTCGTTCGACGACGACAATCTGTACGTCAGCTTCAAGGCGTGGGAGAGCCAGCCGGAACGCCGGGTGTCCAACGAGCTGCGCCGCGACAGCGGCAACATCCGGCAGGGCGACTCGGTGGGCTTCGGCTTCGATACCTTCCGCGATCGCCGCAACGGCCTGCAGTTCGAGACCAACGCGCTCGGCGCCCGCAGCGAAGGTCAGAGCACCAACGAGCGCCAGTTCAATCCCGACTGGAATCCGGTATGGCGCGTGGCCGCCGGCACCTTCGACGGCGGCTGGACGATCGAGGCGATCATTCCGTTCAAGTCGCTCCGCTACGCGCCTGGCACCAGCCAGGTGTGGGGCTTCCAGGCGCGGCGCATCAGCAAATGGCGGAACGAGATCTCGTACCTGACGCGCGTGCCGAACGCCTTCGGGCTGGGCCGCGCCGACTTCTCGGCCTCGCTCTTCGCCACGCTCGTGGGCCTCGAGGTGCCGAACCTGGCGCGCACGCTGGAACTGAAGCCCTTCGCCATCGCCGATGTCACGACCGACAACGTCGGCCGGCCCGCGCGCACCAACGACGTCTCGGGTGATATCGGGCTCGATGCCAAGTACGCCGTGTCGCAGAACCTGACCGCCGACTTCACGCTGAACACCGACTTCGCGCAGGTCGAAGCCGATGAGCAGCAGGTCAATCTCACGCGCTTCACGCTGTTCTTTCCTGAGAAACGCGACTTCTTTCTCGAGAACCAGGGCGTCTTCACCTTCGGCAACAACGTGTCCGGCGGGGCCGGAGCGGTCACCTCGGATGTGCCGCTGCCTTTCTACAGCCGGCGGATCGGCCTCGTGCAGGGCGCCACCGGCCCGGCCAACGTGCCGATCCTCGGCGGCGGACGGCTCACCGGCCGGATCGGCAAGTACCAGGTGGGTCTCATCGACATGCAGACCCGCGACGACGAGGCGTCGGGCGGCGACGCGACCAACTTCGCGGTCGTGCGCGTGCGCCGCGACGTGCTGCGCCGCAGCAGCATCGGGGTGATGGCCACGTCGCGGTCGGTGGCGCAGTCGCGGCCCGGGTCGAATCAGTTCTACGGCGTGGACGGCACCTTCGCCTTCTTCAACAACCTGCTCTTCAACACCTACTGGGCCGAGACGCGCTCGGAGGGTGACGGCCGGCGCCACGCCAGCTACCGGGCCCAGATGGACTACACGGGCGATCGCTACGGCGTGCAGCTCGAGCACCTGACCATCGACCCCGACTTCAATCCGGAGGCGGGCTTCCTGCGCCGCACCGACCTGCGCAAGCAGTACGCGCAACTGCGCTTCAGCCCGCGACCGCGCCGCAACACCGTCGTGCGCAGGTACGTCGCCGTGGGCCAGTACACCTACATCCAGGACAGCGCAGGACGGCTCTCGTCACGCCTGGTGGACGGCGCCTTCGACGTCGAGTTCCAGAGCAGCGACCGGTTCACCGCCGGGGTGCTCGACGACTACGAGCTGCTGCTGCGTCCGTTGACGGTGGCGGGCCTGCGCATTCCCACCGGCGGCTACCGCTTCACCGCTGGCCGCGTCGGCTACACCCTCGGTCAGCAACGTCCGGTGTCGGGCGCCGTGCTGTTCGAGCGCGGCGATTTCTACGGCGGCCAGCGCACCGCGCTCACCCTCAGCCGCTCGCGCCTCAATCTGTCGTCGGCGGTGTCGCTCGAGCCGAGCCTCACGCTCAACTGGCTCGACCTGCCGGCCAGGCGCGTCAGGTCGACGCTGGCTGGATCGCGCATCACCTACACGATGACGCCGCTCATGTTCGCCAGCGCGCTCGTGCAGTACAACTCCGTCACCCGCATCGTCAGCGTGAACGCGCGCCTCCGCTGGGAGTACCGCCTGGGCAGCGAGCTGTTCGTCGTCTACAACGACGAACGCGATCGCGGCGCCGCGCTGGGCCTGCCGGCACTTCAGAACCGCGCGCTCATCGTCAAGGTGAACCGCTTCCTGCGCTTCTGATCCAGCCCCCGGTCAGTCACAAGTCAGTCACAAGTCAGTCTCGGGTCAGTCTCGGGTCAGTCGATCGGCAGCTCGGTCGTGTACTTCGTCTGCCGCAACACGAAGTTGGTGGTCGACGATCGCACCACCCCGAGCGCCAGCAGCTTGCGCATGATGAAGAACTCCAGGTCTTCCGGGTCGCGCGCGAACACCTTCAGCACGTAGTCGTTGGACCCGGTGATCGAGGCGCACTCGACCACCTGATCCTGGTCCTGCACGAAGGCATCGAACCGCGCGATGGTGGCTTCGGTGTGGTCGAGCAGCGACACGTGCACGTACGCCACCGCATGCAGCCCCAGCTTCTTCGGGTCGAGCATGGCCACGTGCTTGCGGATGAGGCCCTCCTGTTCCAGCCGCCGCACCCGGCGCCAACTGGGCGACGCTGACAGCCCGGCGCGATCGGCCAGTTCTTGCGTGCTGAGCCGGGCATCGGCCTGCAGCAGCCGCAGCAGGCGCTTGTCGAATTCGTCCGGCACGTCCATGGGTATCAAATACCTTATTTTCTGTAATGCCGGGTATCAAATACCTTCCTGAGGGGAAATGACGCCCTGAAAGCGAAAGCATTTCGCCTTGATTCGGTGATCATCTGTTCTCGTACTCGTCAAGGAGCCAATGCCGATGCCAGCCACCACCGCCTACGAGGCCAAGATCCCTGACCTTCAGGGCCGGATCGCCTACACCGCCGAGGAAGATCTGGTGTGGCGCGACCTGTGCGCGCAGCAGGTGCCCAACGTGCAGCGGCATTCGGCCAAGGCCTATCTGGACGGGTTTGCGATCGTCGACCTGGCCAAGGACCGGGTGCCGCAGTGCACCGAGGTGTCAGAGATCTTGCGGGCCCGAACCGGCTGGGAAGTGACGCCGGTGCCGGCGCTCATCGGCTTCAAGAAGTTCTTCGGCATGCTCGCCAACCGGCAGTTCCCCGCCGCCTCGTTCATCCGCTCGCGCAAGGACTTCAACTACATCGAAGAGCCCGACATCTTCCACGAGATCTTCGGGCACACCCCGCTGCTCACCGACGCGCGCTTTGCCGGTTTCTCGCACGCCATCGGCCAGACCGGTCTGCGCTGCGCCAAGGAAGACTACGCGTGGCTGATCCGCCTCTATTGGTTCTCGATCGAATTCGGCCTCACGACCGAGCACGGCCAGATCAAGGCGCTGGGATCGGGCCTGGCGTCGTCCCCCACCGAACTGCCCTGGTCGGTCAGTGAGGACGGACCGGAGCGCCGGCCGTTCGACGTGATCGACATCTTGCGCACGCCCTACCGCATCGACATCCACCAACCGGTCTACTTCGTGATCGACACGCTCGACGACCTGTTCGCGGCGGCTGAACGCGACCTGCTGGCCGACATCGCGCAGGCGCGCGCACTCGGCCTGCACGCTCCGAAGTATCCGGCCAAGGAAGCGGCCAAGGAAGCAGTGGCGTCATGAGCGTGTGCGACCTCAAGGACAAGACCTGCCAGCCCTGCCAGGGCGGCGTGCCGCCGCTCGATCGCGAGGCCAGCACCGCGCTGATGCGTGACCTGCATGCGGACTGGCGCCTGGATGCCGCCGCGCTGGTGCTGACGCGCCGGGTCGAGTTCAAGGGCTTCGCCAAGGCCGTGCAGATGGCCAACCTGGCCGCCTGGCTGGGCGACAAGCAGGGGCATCACCCCGATGTGGCGTTTGGCTGGGGCTACTGCGCGGTCAGCTACACCACGCACGAAATCGGCGGGTTGTCGGAGAACGACTTCATCTGCGCGGCGAAGCTCGATGCCCTGATCGCGTAGCGGCCGCCGGCGTATCGGCGGGGTCGTCGGCGCCTTCGTCGGCGCCGAGGAACCCCCCCGACTGTCGCGCCCACAGCGCTGCATAGTGCCCGCGCTGCTGCAGCAGCGAGTCGTGCGAGCCGCGCTCCACGATCCGGCCCTGCTCGAGCACCACCAGTTCGTCCATGCGGCGCACCGTCGACAGGCGGTGCGCAATCACGATGGCCGTGCGGTCCTTCATCAGTGTCCAGAGCGCCTCCTGGATGTAGGCCTCGCTCTCGGAGTCGAGTGAACTCGTGGCCTCGTCGAGCACCAGGATGGGCGCGTCCTTGAGCAGCGCCCGGGCGATCGCCACGCGCTGGCGCTGCCCGCCCGAGAGCTTCACGCCGCGTTCGCCGACGAGCGTGTCATAGCCGTCGGGCAGCGCCTCGATGAACTCGGCGGCGTGCGCCTGCACGGCCGCGCGCCGCACGTCGGCATCGCTCGCCTCGGGCCGCCCGAAGCGGATGTTGTCGCGAATCGTGCGATGGAACATGGCCGGGTCCTGCGGCACGTAGGCAATGGCGCGCCGCAGCGCGCCCTGTGGCACCTGATCGATGGGCTGGCCGCCGATCAGGATCGCGCCGCCGTCCAGATCCGAGAAGCGCAGCAGCAAGCGCGTGAGCGTGGTCTTGCCGCCGCCCGAGCGGCCCACGAAGCCCACCTTCGTGCCCGGCGCAATCGCCAGCGACAGCCTCTGGAAGAGCGGCGGCTGCGAGGCGCTGTAGCCGAAGGTGACGTCGCGCAGCTCCACGCCGTAGTCGCGCGGCACGAACGGCTGCGCCGGCTCGGCATCGCGCACGAGCGGCGGGTCGAGCAGCAACGTCGTGAACTGCGCGGCGTCGGTCAAGGCGCCTTCGAACGTGCGGTAGATGCGGTTGAACTCCCACATCACGCGCGTGACCGTCATGTAGTAGCTGAAGGTCAGGAACACCGGCTCGAGGCCGGCGCCGGTCGAGCCGTGGATCGCCAGCGCCACGCTCAGCCCCACGGTGTTGGTCAGCACGTACATCGGCGCCGTCACCAGGTCGACGCGCAGGTTCTGGTAATCCCACGACCGCAGCGTCTTGGCGCCGAAGTCGCGCACGTTGCCCTCGTGGATCCGCGCCTCGTGCGCCTCCATCGCGAAGGCCCGAACGGCGTCGGCGTTGCCGAGCGAGTCGGCCACGTGACCGGCCAGCACGTTGGACGCCGCTTCGCGTGCCGCCACGAGGCGCTGCCGGCGCCGGATGAGCGGCAGCACCAGCACCACGGTGATGCCGAGCATGCCGAAGAGCACGGCCACCAGCACCGGCGAGTACCGCCACAGCACCACGCCCACGAAGGTGAGCGCAATCAGATTGGCCGCCACCGAGAAGCTCAGCACGTCGAAGACGTCTTCGAAGCGCCGCGCATATCCGAGGGCGCGCTTGGTGAGTGAGCCGGCGAAGTTGTCGTGGAAGAACGACAGGTCCTTGGCCAGCAACTCCTCGACCGCCTCGATGTAGAGCGCCTCCATGGCCTGGATCTCGGTACGCGCCAGCAGGAACCCCGCCAGGCGCCACAGCACCTCGCCGGTGATCCACAAGCCGGCCAGGGTCGCTACATAGGGCACGAGTTCGGCTGCGGAGGGCGGCCTGCTCTGCGCGAACTCGCCGAGCAGGCGGGCCACGACCAGCGGCGGCCCATAGAACAGGAAGGCGTTGCCCAGGCCCGGCAGCAGCAGCGCCGGAATCGCCATGGCGGGGCGGCGCATGACTTGCGCGGCGTAGCGCGCGACGACCAGACGCAGCGCGTCGGCGAGGCGGTCGGGGTCGGAGGACACGGACTGTCGATAGTATCGCGCTCCGAAGTAGGATGGCCCTGACCATGAACGCGACAGTGCGGAGCGGCTGGGGCGCACTGATCCTCCTGCTGATCGCGAGCCCGCTGCACATGCCCCCGTTGCATGCGCAGGAGTTGCCCGCGCACGTCGGCAAGGTGAACGACTTCGCCGAGGTGCTCGAGGCGGCTCAGCGCGCCGCGCTCGAGACGCAGCTCGCCGAACTCGAGCGTGTCACGTCGGCCGAGGTGGCGGTGGTGACGATGGGCACCCTGGGCGATCGCGCCGTGGAGGACTACGCCACCGACCTCTTCAACACCTGGGGCATCGGCAAGCAGGATCGCGACAACGGCGTGCTGATCCTCGTGGCCGTGCAGGACCGCGCCATGCGGATCGAGGTGGGCTACGGCCTCGAAGGGATTCTTCCAGACGGGCTCGCCGGCGCGGTGATCCGCGAGTCCTTCCTGCCCCACTTCCGCAACGACGACTACCGCGCGGGCCTGCTCGAGGGCACGGCGCGCGTGATCGAGATCGTGCGGCGCAACGAGACGGTGACGGCCGAGCAGCGCGAGGCCTTCGATCAGGCGGCGCGCGACGAGGGCAAGAGCTGGGGCTTCACCGCGTTTGCCGGCATCTTCGTCGGTATCGGCGCTTTCATGCTGGGCACCGCTGCCGGTGCCCACGTGGTGGTGCAGATGATCTTCGGGGCGGTCTTCATGAGTGGCGCGCTCTATCTCAGCCAGTTCATCGCGCCCCGCGCCGGCGTCGTGACGCTGGTCCTGTTGGCCATCGGCGTGACCGCGCTGGGCGTCGTGCTCGGACGCCGGCCGAAGTGGCGGCGCAGCCTGCGCGGGCCCGGCAACGGCGGCAGCCGCTGGATCTCCGAGGGCGCCAGGGACTCCAGTTCATCGTCGTCTGGCAGTTCCAGTTCGGGGGGCAGCTTCGGGGGCGGCAGTTCGGGCGGCGGCGGCGCGAGCGGGCGCTGGTAGCAGCCCACCAGTGAGCGCGACCGTTTGGCGCTTCCTCCACCGGCCCTTCGCGACGAGAATGACGGGATGAGCGCCAGCCCCGCCATCATTCGAGGCACCTTCGACGTGACGCTCACGCCTCAGACGCCTGATCCGGGCCACGGGGCCGCAGAACCCGGGCGGTTCACGATCGACAAGCAGTTCCACGGGGATCTCGACGCGCACAGCCTTGGCCAGATGCTGGCCATCCGCACCGGCGTGGCCGGCTCGGCCGGCTACGTGGCGATGGAACGCGTGCGCGGCACCCTGCAGGGACGGCCAGGCACGTTTGCCCTTCAGCACTCCGGCACCATGACGCGCGGGGTGCCCGGGCTCACCCTGACCGTGGTGCCGGACTCGGGCACCGAGGCCCTGGTGGGACTCTCCGGCGCGATGGAGATCATCGTGGCCGACGGCACGCACAGCTACGTGTTCAGCTTCACGCTGCCCCGCCTCGACTGACACGGCCCACGCCGCGAGACGGTGCGCCGGGCCGGCCCGGCGCAGCGACGGTAAGATCGTCCGGAGTGTCGCGCCGCCATGACATCCGCTACTGAGTCCACATGCGGCTGACCGGCGCCCGCGCCGTTCCCGCCGGCGTGTGGGCGCTGGGCTTCGTGTCGATGTTGATGGATATCTCTTCCGAGATGATCCACGGACTGCTGCCGATCTACATGGTGACGGTGCTCGGCACCTCGGTGCTGGCGGTCGGCGTCATCGAAGGCGTGGCGGAGGCCACGGCCGCCATCACCAAGGTGTTCTCCGGCGCACTGAGCGATCGGCGTGGCCAGCGCAAACGGCTGGCCGTCGCCGGCTACGCCCTGGCGGCGCTGACCAAGCCCGTATTCCCGCTGGCCCCGATGCTCGTACCCACGCTGGGCTGGCTGGTCGGGGCACGATTCGTCGATCGCATCGGCAAGGGCATTCGTGGGGCACCGCGCGATGCGCTGGTGGCCGACCTCACGCCGGCGCATCTGCGCGGCGCCGCCTTCGGCCTGCGCCAGACGTTGGATACGTTCGGCGCTTTCCTCGGGCCACTGCTCGCCATGGGGCTGATGTGGCTCACCGCCAGCAGCTTTCAGACGGTGTTCACGGTGGCGGTGATCCCGGCCTTCGCGGCGGTGGCCGTGCTGTTGTTCGCGGTGCGCGAACCGCCTCGGGCGACCCCACTCACGGCGCGGCCCTCGCCGTTGAGCCGCGGCGAACTCTCGCGCCTCGGTGGGGCCTACTGGCGCGTCGTGGCGATCGGCGTGGTGTTCGCGCTGGCGCGCTTCAGTGAGGCCTTCCTGATCCTGCGCGCCCAGTCGGTCGGGCTGGCGCCGATGTGGGCTCCTGCCGCGCTGGTGGTCATGAGTCTGGCCTACGCGCTGTCGGCCTATCCCGCGGGTGTGCTCTCCGACCGCACGGGCCGGGTCGCCGTGCTCGCCGTGGGACTCGCACTGCTCGTGACGGGCAATGTCGTGCTCGCGGTGGCCTCCGACATCGCCACCGTGGCGGTCGGCGTGGCGCTGTGGGGGCTGCACATGGGCTTCACTCAGGGGCTCTTCGCCGCGCTCATTGCCGACAGCGCGCCAACCGATCTGCGCGGCACCGCGTTCGGCGTGTTCAATCTGCTGACCGGCCTGGCGGTGCTGGCGGCCAGCGTCATCGCCGGAGCGCTCTGGGACACAGTGGGCCCGCGCGGCACCTTTCTCGCCGGGGCCACCTTCGCGCTGGCGACGTTGGCCGGCCTTGGGGCGCTGCGCCGTCAACTCGCCGGTACGGACACATAGCCGGCCTCGTGCCCGGTCGCGGCTACTTGATCGGAGTGCCCGGCGCGGTCGGCGACCAGTTGTTGATCACGACAATCGCCGCTGGTGTCGTGTCAGCCGTGGGGCGGAGCGCCAGGACACGGTCGCCGCTCAGCGCGTACTGCTCCGCGATCGTCGACGGCGGTCCGATGCCAAGATCGAACAGCTCTTCCGGGCGCTGCGCCTGTTCGGGCGCGCCGGCCGGCACGGTCACGCGCATCATCCGCCCCGACATGCTCACGAAGTGCAGTCCCCGCCCGTCCACCGACCAGCGCGCCTGCACACCGCCGTCGGCCGATGCCTGCCAGCGCTCGTCGGTGAGCGGAAAGCGCGCCAGGTAGATCTCGGGACGGCCGCTCTGATTGCTCTGATACGAGACGAGGCGACCGTCGGGTGAGAAGCTGCCCTCGTCGGCGTTGAACGGCCCAGCGGCAATCGCCTGTGGCGCGCTGCGACCATCGGCCGCCATCACGAGCAGCGAGAATCCCCCCTGGGGCGCCGGCTTGCCGACGATGAGCCACCGCCCATCAGGCGAGACCGCGTCGGGATAGGCGATGCCAGTGCCGACTTGCTCGCGGGCCGTGCCCAGGGGCGACTGCCGCTGCAGGGTGTCGCCCAACCGGTACAGGATGCGAGTGCCGTCCTCGTTCCAGATCGGATCCGACACGGCGCCAGGGGGCAGATCAACAGACGACGAGATGCCACGGGCCAGGTCGAGCACGCGCAGGCCGAAGCCGCCGGCGGCGGTGGCGTGACGGACGATCACGCGCGAGCCATCGGGTGACAGGGCGAAGCTGCTGGTGAAGCCGCCCTCGCCCACCGCGCCCAGCGACCGCCCTTGACGGTCGAGCCACTCGAACTGCAGTTCGCGCAGACGGCCGGGCCGATATGCCAGCACGCCGTTGTCGCTGGCCGACAGCGACACCAGGCCGCCGTTCAGGCCGATTGCCACGGCCTCGCCGACCGCCACGGGATCACCGGTGAGCGCCAGCGTCTCGGTGTCGAACGGCGCCGCGAACAGCCCGTTGGCTTGGGCCAGCAGCAGGTGCGTCGGCGTCAGCGCCGGCACGGCCACGGCGCTGGTCACACGGGTGAGCTGCCCATCGGCGAGCCGGACCGTCACGATCTGGCGATCGCCGCCACCCACCAGCCGCAAGGCCAGCACGTAGTCGGTGCGCTGGCCGATTCTTGTGAGGCCCGTCACCAGCACTTCCGGAGCCGTGGCGATGGGCGTGACCGTGCCACCGGTGACCGCCACGTGGCCCAGTGTCCGGTAGGCGCCGTTCGAGAAGGCCACGGTGTCGTCGGCCAGCCAGGCGGCGCCGCCGAAAGACCCCGCCAGCGAGGTGACCGGCGACGCGGCGCGATCGCCCAGCATGTAGCGTCGCAACTGATTGTCGCGCGTGGCGATCAGGAATCCGTCGCTGCGCGGCGACCAGCCCCCGGCTTGCGCACCGGCACCGTCCGGCACGGGCGTGACGACGCCGGTGGCCAGCTCGCGGACGACCAGCTGGAACTGGCCGTCCGAGGTGCGCTCCGAGGTGAGCAAGTGGCAGCCGTCGGGCGACAGCACCAGACGCACTGGCGTGCCGCTCGTCATGGGCATGGGAAACTCGGCGCGCAGACTCGGCATCGCCGTCGCCAGGCTCACCGGAGCGGCGGCCGGCCAGAACGTGCGCGTGGCCGCGACCCCGGCTGCCAGCGCAACGACGGCCACGGCCGCTGGAAGCGCCCGGTCGGCTGCTTTTCGAGACAGCGCCGCACGATGCGCTCGAGCGCCGGCGGTGTGGCCTGGCCGGGTACCGTCAGCTCCGGCGGATCGCTCGAGAGCACCGCCGACAGCGTGTCGGCCGGCGTGGCGCCCTTGAACGCGCGGTGACCGGTGCACATCTCGTAGAGTACGACGCCGAGCGCGAAGAGGTCGGCGCGCGCGTCCACGAGCTGCCCACGCACCTGTTCCGGCGCCATGTAACCGACGGTGCCGAGCACGGTGCCGGCATCCGTGATCGGCGCCTGGGTGACCGTGTGCGCCTGTTCGTCGCGGCCGCCGGACGGCGTCGTGTGCGCCAGGCCGAAGTCGAGAATCTTGAGGCGCCCCTCGTCGGTGACGAACAAGTTGTCGGGCTTGATGTCGCGGTGCGTGATGTTGCGCGCGTGCGCGGCCGCCAGGCCGTCGGCCACCTGGCGCGCGTAGTCGATGGCCTTGCGCACCGGCAACGGACCGGGCGCCAGCCGTTCGCGCAAGGTGGCGCCCTGCAGCAACTCGAACACCACGTACGACGCCGTCTCGGTCCGGCCGAAGTCGTGCACCGCCAGGATGTTGGGATGCGAAAGCGCAGCGACGGCCTGCGCTTCGCGTTCGAAGCGCGCGAACGCCAGTGCATCGGCGGCCATCGCGGGGGGCAGGATCTTGAGGGCGACGTCGCGGTTCAAACGCGTGTCGCGGGCGCGATAGACCTTCTATGAAGCGGGTGGTTGTCAAGCTTCCTGCGATTCCGCCGTTATTCCCGTCTCCGAGTGACACCTCCGGCCAGCCGGTGGAGCGGCCCCGCCGCCCACTGCGGGGCCCGCGGAG
>Ga0163144_10009468_pt1 | contig 20918 bp, 16 predicted proteins | sample OliLak19BULKMAT1_FD_123175 | JGI IMG/M metagenome (GOLD analysis project Ga0163144, IMG submission 123175) | Freshwater microbial mat bacterial communities from Lake Vanda, McMurdo Dry Valleys, Antarctica - Oligotrophic Lake LV.19.BULKMAT1 | ecosystem: Environmental > Aquatic > Freshwater >... | reverse complement strand
GTGCTTGCCGCTGGCGCCACCGAGGTGCTCGCCGAGGTGGCCACACTGCTCGACGCGCCGGTGTGCACGACCGTGAGCGGCAAGGGCAGCCTTGCCGACAGCCATCCGCTCAGCGTCGGCGTGGTCGGGCTGAACGGCGGCGTCGTGGCCACGCGCGCGGTGGTGCAGCAGGCCGACCTGGTGGTGTTTGTCGGCTGCCGCGCCGGATCCACCACGACCGAACGGGCCACCACTCCGGGGCGCGACGTGCCGATCGTGCACATCGACGTCGACCCGATGGCGGTCTCGGCCAACTACCGCACCGATCACGCGCTCATCGGCGATGCCCGGCTGGTGCTCGAGGCCCTGCTCGGTGCCGTGCAGTCGCGTCTGGCCGAGCACGCGCCCACCGACCGCGACGGCCGGGCCGTGGTGGCGCAGGCCCGCCAGGCCAAGGCCGCGGCGTTTGCGCCGCTCGCCGCCGAGGCCGCGCGGCCCATCCGCCCAGAGCGCGTGATCGCAGAATTGAACCGCGTGCTGCCGCGCGACGCTATTGTGGTGGCCGATCCCGGCACGCCGTGCCCCTACCTGTCGGCCTACTACGAGCAGCACCACGCCGGGCGTCAGTTCCTGACCAACCGCGCGCACGGCGCGCTCGGCTACTCGCTGGCCGCGGCGGTGGGCGCCTGGTTCGCGCGCCCGCAGGCCAAGTGCGTGTCGGTGATGGGCGACGGCAGCTTCGGCTTTGCGGTTGGCGAGCTCGAGACGGTGGTGCGTCTGAAGGTGCCGCTGCTGATGGTGGTGCTGTCGAATGCCACCTACGGCTGGATCAAGGCCAGTCAGAAGGCCAGCTACGGGGCGCGCTACTTCTCCGTGGATTTCTCGCGCACCGACCACGCGCTCATCGCGGCCGGCTACGGCGTGCGGTCGTGGCGCGTCGACGATCCCGCGCAACTCGGCGCGGTGCTGCGCGAGGCGGTCGAGCACGACGGACCGGCGCTCGTCGACATCGTGGTGCAGTCGCTCGAAGACGCCGCCGCGCCGGTGCTGCAGTGGATGGGATAGGCCATCGACGAGACGCAGCTAGTTTCAGGATTGCATCCCAACAGTCTTGGCCGGGCCAGATTTCTGGTTCTGGCCCCTTTTTGATCGTGTCGGCGCTACTACAAGGTGTGCAGTGTGTTTTCCGTGTGGCCGGCACGGTGCTGGCCGCTCGACATGGATGGCAGCCAAGTTGCACTAAGCGACGTTCACCTGCTCACGTTCCCGTTCGCATGTCGCGACGCGCGTGTGACCCGCATCACCCGTCAGTAGAGGCCCCCTCATGAAGACCCGACGCCGTACCCCTGCAACACCTGTGGCCAGACGCACGTCCAACCGCTGGCTCTCCGCGGCCGTGCTGCTCGCCGTTGCGGCCTTCGCAACGGGGGCTATCCGTGCGCAGGTCGGCACGCAAGTCGCAGGCGGTGACGAGGCCAACCCGAACTTCGACATTCGCACCTTCAAAGAGGATCCCCGCCTGGCTGACAACGCCGCGGCAACGGAGTTCGTTGCCCGGGTCAGCGGGCCCGCCGTCGGCGCGGCCCGTGCACTGGCCGTGTCGCGCGCGGCCGGCGTAGCCAGGCTCAAGGGGGCGTTTGGCGACGTAACGGTCGACGCACATCCCTCCCTGGGCACCGCCGAGATCATCAGCGTGAAGCCGGGCGGCGCCTTCTTCACGCCCGCCTCGGCCGACCGAGTCGCGGCGCTCCGCACGTTCCTGCAGACGCACGCCGCAGCCTACGGCATCTCGCCGAACGACGCGCAAAGCCTGGTGGTCGTCGCCGATTATATGAACCCTGCCGGGAACATGGCGTGGGTGGAACTCGAGCAGCGCTTCAACGATATTCCGGTGTTCCAGGGCGTGCTGCGCGGCGCGTTCACGGCCAAGGGGGAACTCGCGCGTACGACGGGCGTGCTGGTGGCGGGCAGCGCCGCGCCGGCAACGACGACACCCGTGGTCGATGGCGCCCAGGCCGTGGCTCTCGCGGCCGAGGGTGTGCACCTGGCACTGAGCGGCGGCGACCTCAGCGAGAAGGCGAACGAGGCCGACGGGAAGGTGATCACGTTCAACCGCACCGCGGCGGCCGACGACATCAAGGCGTGGCAGGTGTATTTCCCGATGGCGGACGGCGTGTTGCGTCTGGCGTGGGCCACGGAGATCATGAGCAGCCCCGACGCGTTCCTGACGCTCATCGACGCCGACACGGGCACGATGCTGTTCCGCAAGAACCTCACCAACTACCAGACGCAGTTGGCCACCTACAACGTCTACACCGGCGAGAGCCCGGCTCCGGCGGCGCCCACGTCGGCGCTGCCCGGCGCCAACTTCCAGGCGCCGCTCGTGGCGCGACAGAGCCTTACGCTCATCGGCAACGAGGCCCCGAATACGTTCAACAACCTGGGCTGGCTCACCGACGGCGCCAACACCACGGATGGCAACAACGTCGAGGCCGGCATGGATGTGGACGGCACCAACGGCGTGGACGCGCCGGTGGCCGGCGCCGCCCGCGTCTTCAACTTCGCCTACAACCCGGGCCCCGGCAATCCGGGGCCGGGCGATGCGCCGACGCTGGCCGCCTTCCGCAACGGCGAAGCCACCAGCATGTTCTATTGGACGAATCGCTATCACGACGACACCTACCGGCTCGGCTTCACCGAGGCGGCGCGCAACTTCCAGAACGACAACTTCGGCCGCGGCGGAGTCGCCCTCGATCGCATCAGCGCCGAGGGACAGGACTCGTCCGGCATCAACAACGCGAACTTCGCGACTCCAGCCGACGGTGGTCGCGGCCGCATGCAGATGTTCGTCTTCACCGGCCCCACGCCGGACCGGTCGTCCGGGCTGGACCAGGTCATCCTCGTGCACGAGCTGACCCACGGCCTGTCGAATCGGCTGCACGCCAACGGTTCTGGCCTGGCCGCCACGATGTCGGGCGGCATGGGCGAAGGGTGGTCGGACTTCTACGCCCGGGCGCTCACCGCAACCGCTGCTGAACCGGTGAACGGGGTCTTCAACACCGGGGGCTGGTCCACGTTGAGCTTCAATGGAAGCGCCTTCACCGACAACTACTACTACGGCATCCGGCGCTTTCCGTACGCCGTCAAGACCGCCCTCGGAACGAATGGCCGTCCGCACAATCCCTTGACGTTTGCCGACATCGACCCTGCCCAGATCAATCTGACGGACGGAGCGTTTCCGCCGAGTTCCCTGATTGGCGCCGGCAACGCGTTCCAGGTGCACAACATCGGCGAGGTGTGGGCGATGTCGCTACTCGAAGTGCGCGCCCGGTTCATCACGCGCCTCGGCTTTGCCACTGGGAATCAGCGGATTCTGCAGTTTGTCACCGACGGCATGAAGCTCGACCCGGTCACTCCCACACTCGTGCAGGGGCGTGATGCGATCCTCGCTGCCGCCAACGCAGGCGGTGGCACGGCCGCCGACATCGCTGACATCTGGGCGGGGTTTGCGACCCGAGGTCTGGGCGTGCTGGCCTCGGCCGCCAGTGCGACGAGTGGAACCGTTGTCGAGAGCTTCATTGCGCCCGGCGACCCTGTGCCGACCTTCACCATCAACGACGTGAGCGCTGTCGAAGGCAACGCTGGCACCACGAACTTCGCCTTCACCGTCTCGCTCGCCAATCCGAGCATTGGGGGGCATCGCGTGTCGTATGCCACGGCCGACGGCACGGCCACGTCGCTCGGCACGCCGTTCACAGCGGCGGTTGCGACCACCCTGCCGGCGGGCGCACCCGCCACGACCTCGGGTCCCGCCTCGCCGTATCCCGCAACGCTCGTCGTATCAGGCGCCACGGGGCCCATCCAGAGCCTCGCCGTTCGCGTGAACGGGCTGACCCACACGTTTCCGGCTGATTTGGACCTTCTCCTCGTGGGACCGGGCGGCCAGCAGGCCATGTTGCTGTCCGACGTCGGCGGCGGCGGCGCCGTCGCCGGCGTGAATCTCACCTTCCAGGATGGTGCTCCCGCGCCGTCGCCGGCCCAGCTCGTGTCGGGCACGTTCGCGCCAACGGACCTGACGCCGGGCGATGTGATGAGCGCGCCCGCTCCGGCGGGGCCCTACGGCACGGCGCTGTCAGCATTCAACGGCACCAATCCCAACGGCACGTGGAACCTCTTCGTGATGGACGACGCTAGCGGCGATGTCGGCTCGCTCGCCGGCTTCACGCTCTTCATCTCGTTGCCTGGGGCTGCCACTGACTACGCCGCATCGCAAGGACAGCTCATCTTCCCCCCGGGCACCACTACGCAAACGGTGAACGTGAGCGTGAACGGCGACACCACCGGCGAGGCGCACGAGACGTTCTTCGTGAACCTGACTTCGCCGCTCAGTGCGGTGATTGGCGACGCGCAAGGTGCTGGCACGATCTTGAACGACGATGCCGGCGGCGCTCCGTTGCCGCCAACCACGGTGGCCGACGCCTACGCCGTGGCCTACAACACGGCGCTGTCGGTGCCGACACCCGGCGTGCTGGCCAACGACACGGGCACCGGTCCGCTCACGGCGTCGGTCGGCGCCAACGTCACGCACGGCGCGCTTGCCCTGGCGGCCGATGGCAGCTTCACCTACACGCCGACCGCCGGCTACATCGGGCCCGACAGCTTCACCTATCGTGCGGTCAACGCGGGTGGTCCAGGCAACCTTGTGACCGTGTCGCTCACGGTGAACGCTCCGACCAACGCGCAGCCGCCGAGTGGCCTGCGGGTGTCGTCGATGGTCGGCAACGTCGTGACCTTCCGATGGGATCCGCCGGCGATTGGTCCGGCCGCCACGGGCTTCGTGCTCGAGGCTGGCCTCACGCCCTCTACGGTGCTCGCCAGTCTGCCGCTCGGGGCGGTGCCGTCGTTCACGATCGCATCGCCGAGCGCGTCGTACTTCGTGCGCATCCACACGCTGGCCGGGGCTGACCGCAGCGCCGCGTCCAACGAGATCGCCGTACACGTCGGCGTGCCCGTGCCGCCGTCGGCGCCAGCGAATCTGTTGGCGACGGTGGCTGGCGATTCGCTCACGCTCGCCTGGACCAACACGTTCGGCGGAGCCGCCCCCACGGGCCTCGTCGTCGATGTGTCGGGTGCGGCGACCGGCTCGCTGCCGATAGGTGTGTCTGACACCTTCGCGGTGGGCGGCATACCCGGTGGCACCTACACGCTCAGCCTGCGGGCCGTGAACGCCGCCGGGGTGAGCCCCTCGTCGAATGCCGTGACGGTCACGCTCCCGGGCGCCTGTTCGGGCGCGCCGCTGCCGCCGGCGAACTTCCTGGCGTTCAGTACGGGGAACACGCTGTTCCTCGGGTGGGACACGGCGGCGACCGGACCTGCGCCGAGCAGCTTCGTCATCGGCGTGACGGGTTCGTTCGTGGGCAGCGTGCCGATTGGCGGCCGCGCGATCAGCGGGGCGGTGCCACCCGGCACCTACAACGTCAGCCTGCAGGCGGTGAACGCCTGCGGCGGCAGCGCCTTCACGGCCGCGCAGACAGTCGTCGTGCCGTAGCGCGGAGCCACCTGCGCCGCCGGGATGCGGATCGCCGCGTCCCGGCGGTGTTCAGTCCTTGAGTTCGACCACCGTCGCCCCGCCGCCGCCCTGATTGGGCGGCGCGGGTGCCACCTTCATCACCAGCGGGTGGGCCTTGAGGAACGTCTCGAGGCCGCGCCGCAGCGCTCCCGACCCGTGCCCGTGCACGATGCGAATCTCGCGCACGTCGGTCACGAGCGCGTCGTCGAGGAACTTGGCCACGCGGTCCACCGCCTGGTCCACCGTGCAGCCAATCACGTTGAGCTCGCTCGGCAGCCCCTCGCGCGGCTGCAACTCCACGTGCACCCGCACCGATGCCGGCTTCGCCGAGGCGGGCGAAGCCGGACCGATGACGCGCAGGTCCTTCACCTTCGCGCGCATCCGCTTGCCGCGCACATCCACCTCGGCGCGAGTGCCGTCGAGCGCCACCACCACGCCTTCGAGCCCCATGCCCGCCACCGTCACGCGCGCGCCGAGTGTAACCGGCCGTTCGGGTTCGCCCGACGGCGCTGGCGTTAACGGCGGGTGGCGCAGCCCCTCGATGATCTTGCCCACCGCGGCCGCCGCCTCGACCCGCGCCGCGCCCGCCTCGCCCGTGGAAATGGTGCCGCGCTGCGTGCGCGCCGCCGCCTGCTCGATGAGCGTGTCCGACCGCTCCTTGAGCTTGGCGACCACGCCGTCGATCTCCTGGCGCGCCTGCCGCAGCCGGTCATCGAGCTTCTCGTTCACGCGCTTGGCGAGCCGGCCTTCGCGCTCGGCCACCGCGCTCTCGCGCTGCCGCAACGCCTGGTTCTGCTCGACCAGCCCGGCGCGTTCGCGCTCGAACTTGCGCCGCTCGGTGTCGAGCGCGCGGGCTTGCGCATCGACCCGTTCGAGATGCGCATCGAGGCGCTTGCGGTCGTCGCTCAAGTAGCCGCGCGAGGCCGCGATGATGGCCGGGGCGAGGCCCAGGCGCTGGGAGATCTCGATTGCCAGGCTGCGCCCGGGCGCGCCGTAGATGAGGCGATAGCTGGGCGCGAAGTTCTGCGGATCGAAGGCGAACGCCGCCGTGGTCACGCCGTCGGTGGCCGTGCCCCATGCCTTGAGCGCGTCGTAGTGCGTCGTGGCGAAGACGAGCGCGCCCTTCTGCATGAGGTGCGCGATGATCGCCGTGGCCAGCGCGCCGCCCTCGGCCGGATCGGTGCCGGTGCCCACTTCGTCGAGCAGCACCAGCGCCGGCACCTGGATGGCGCGCTCGATGGCCGCGATGTTCGTGATGTGGGACGAGAACGTGCTCAGGCTCGCCGAGATCGACTGCTCGTCGCCGATGTCGGCAAAGAGCGTGCGGAACACCGGCAGCGTCGAACCCGGCGCCGCCGGAATGTGCAGCCCGGCCTGCGCCATGAGCGCGAGCAGGCCGGTGGTCTTGAGGGCCACCGTCTTGCCGCCGGTGTTGGGGCCTGTGATGAGCAGCACGCGCGACGGCGGCAGCAACTGGATGTCGACCGGCACGGGCGTCGTGGCGCGGCGCTCCGACGCGTCGTCGAGCCGATCGATCACGCTCTGAATCAGCAGCGGATGCCGGCTCTCGCGCAGTTCGATATGGCCGCTCGCCGAGAGCACCGGCTCCACCGCGTTCATCGCGTGCGCGAGTCGGGCCCGCGCCTGCAGCAGGTCGAGCTCTTCGGCCACGGCCAGGGCCACGCGGAAGTCGCCCGGCCGCGCGCGAAAACGATCGCTCAGCTCGAGCAGGATGCGGAAGATCTCTTCGGCCTCTTCTTCTTCGGCCGCCACGATGTCGTTGTTGATCTCGACCGACGCCATCGGCTCCAGGAACAAACTGGCGCCACTGGCCGACGAGCCGTGCACGATGCCCGGGATCGACGCCTTGTGCTCGGCGCGCACCATCAGCACGAAGCGTCCGTGCCGGCTGGTGACCACCTGCTCCTGCAAGTACTTCGCGGTGTCGCGGCCCTTGGCGAACTGCTCGAGCGTGGTGCGCAGCTTGGCCCGCTTCCGGCGCAGCCGTTCGCGGATCGAGGCCAGTGCGGGACTGGCCTCGTCGAGCACCTCGCCGTTCACGTCGATGGCGCGGCGCACCGCCGCGACTTCGTCCGAAAACGGCGCGAGTCGTCCGACCAGCTTCTGCAGGATCGGATAAGTACCAGGCGCGCGGTTCACGGCGGTCTGCGCGTCGGCAATCGAGGCCACGAAATCCGCCAGGATGCGCAACTGCAGGGCCTCGAGCGGCCGGCCTTCGACCGGCAGCGACGCGAGCGCGCTCTCGAGGCCGGCGCCGGCGCGCAACGGGAAGATCGCATGCTGCTCGACGTAACGCACCGTTTCGGTCGTGGCTGCGAGCGCCTGCGCGACGACCGCGCGGTCGACCTGCGGTTGTTCCCCCAGCATCCGCACCTTGCCCACCGGCGTGAGCGCGAAGCTGGCGAGCGCGTCGATGACGCGGTCGAACTCGAGGGTGCGGAGAACAGCGGGATTCATGACGTGGGGCTGGGGGAGGTCAGCCCCCAGTCCCTAGTCACTGGTCCCGTGATTGATCAGCGAGGCCATGCACCCCGCGCCGAACCCGTTGTCGATGTTCACGACGGCCACGCCGTTGGCGCACGAGTTGAGCATGCCGAGCAGGGCGGCGATGCCGCCGAAGCTGGCGCCGTAGCCCACGCTCGTGGGCACGGCAATCACTGGCACGTTCACCATGCCCGCCACGACGCTCGGGAGCGCGCCTTCCATGCCGGCCACGACGACGATGACGCGCGCGGATTCGAGGCGCGTGCGTTCAGCCAGCACGCGGTGGATGCCGGCCACGCCCACGTCGTAGATGCGCACCACGTCGTTGCCCATGACCTCGGCGGTGACCGCGGCCTCTTCCGCCACTGGCAGGTCAGACGTGCCGGCCGAGGCTATGACAATGGTGCCGTGGCCGCGAGGCAGGTCACGCGGCAGCGTGATGGCGCGGGCCAGCTCGTGGTAGAGCACGCCGGGCACGGCCGCGCGCACGGCTTCCCATGCCTCCTGGCTGGCCCGGGTCACAAGTAGCGGGGCGCCGCGCGCGGTTATCCGCGCTGCGATCTGGGCGATCTGGTCTGGCGTCTTTCCAAGCCCCAGCACGACTTCCGGGAAGCCCTGCCGTATGGCGCGGTGGTGGTCCACCCTGGCAAACCCCAGATCTTCGAAGGGTTGGCTGCGCAGTTCGGCCAGCAGTCGGGCCTCGGCCTCAGCCGGCGCCACGGTGCCGGCCTGAATCGCCGCGACAAGCGCCCGGATCTCTTCTGGGGTCATGACTGCAAACGCCTTGGATTCGTTGACTTGGCCAAGTCGTCAACTATAATCGGAATTTGTTGTCGGCGTGAACGAACGGCACATATACGATGACGCTCGCAGAAACTCTCATCCTCGCGTCCTACTTCTTCGTGCTCGTGATCCTGGCCGTCTATGGGTGGCACCGCTACTTCATGGTGTACCTCTACATGAAGCACAAGCACGAGGTGCCAGAGCCGCAGGCGGAGTACGACTACGCGTCGCTGCCCGTCGTCACGATCCAGCTCCCGCTCTACAACGAGATGTATGTCGTCGACCGGCTGGTGGACTCGGTCTGCGCCATCGACTACCCGCGCGAGAAGCTCGAAATCCAGATTCTCGACGACTCCACCGACGAGACGCGCAGCATCGCCGAAGCGGCGGCGCTCCGCCACGCGGCTGACGGCATCGACATCAAGTACATCCACCGCACTGACCGCTCGGGCTACAAGGCCGGCGCGCTCGAGGCCGGCATGCACGTGGCGCGCGGCACCTTCATCGCGATCTTCGACGCCGACTTCGTGCCCAAGCGCGACTTCCTGATGGCGACCGTGCATCACTTCACCGACCCCAAAGTGGCGCTCGTGCAGACGCGCTGGGGCCACGTGAACGAAGACTACTCGCTGCTCACGAAGATCCAGGCGATTCTGCTCGACGCGCACTTCGTGCTCGAACACGGCAGCCGCAACCGCGGTGGCTGCTTCTTCAACTTCAACGGCACCGCGGGCATCTGGCGCAAGGCCGCGATCATCGACGGCGGCGGCTGGCAGCACGACACGCTCACCGAAGATCTCGACCTGAGCTACCGCACGCAGCTGCGCGGCTGGCGCTTCGTGTTCCTGCCCAATCACGTGGCGCCGGCGGAACTGCCAGTCGAGATGAACGCGTTCAAGAGCCAGCAGCACCGCTGGGCCAAGGGCTCGATCCAGACGTTCCTGAAGCTGATGCCGCAAATCCTGCAGTCGGATCAGCCGTTCAAGGTGAAGGCCGAGGCGTTCTTCCACCTGTCGGCCAACTTCAACTACCCGCTCATGTGCGTGCTGTCGGTGCTGATGGCGCCGTCGATGGTGATCCGCTACAACATGGGCTGGTACGAGATGCTGCTCATCGACGTGCCGCTGTTCCTGGCGGCCACGGCGTCGGTGGCCAACTTCTACATGGTGTGCCAGCGCGAACTGTATCCGCGCACCTGGACCGCGCGCCTGAAGTATCTGCCGATCCTGATGTCGATCGGCATCGGTCTGGCCGTCAACAACACCAAGGCCGTGGTGGAAGCGATTTTCCACAAGCCGAGCGAGTTCAAGCGCACGCCGAAGTACCGCATCGAAGGCGGCACGGGCGAGTGGATGGGCAAGAACTACCGGCAGGCCGTCACCATCCAGCCGGTCATCGAGCTCACGCTCGGCCTCTACTTCACCGCCACGCTGTTCTACGCCCTGGCCAACGGCATCTACGGCACCGTGCCGTTCCTGATGCTGTTCCAGGTGGGCTTCCTCTACACTGGCCTGCTGTCGATCGTGCAGCAGCTCGGCGGCGATCTCGACTTCAAGCCGGTTGTCAGCAAACGCGCCTAGGCCGCGCGCGGCCAGGCGCCTGGGTGCCGCGTGATTCATCCTGACGACTCACTCGTCACCGACCGGCTGTCGCTGCGCCGCTTCACGCTCGCGGATCTCGATCTGCTCGACCGGCTGGCCACCGATCCCCGTGTGATGGAATTCCTGGGCGGCGTGAAAGATCGCGCCGCCACCGAGAGCATGCTGCGCGTGCGGATTCTGGAGTATTACGACCGGCATCCCGGCCTGGGTATCTGGGCCACGGTCGAGCGCGCCACCGGCGAGTGTGTGGGCTTCCACGTGCTCAACCACATCCAGGGCGAGACCGACATCCAGGTGGGCTACGCGTTGTTCGCCGATGCCTGGGGCAACGGCTACGCCACCGAGATGACCATGGGCCTGCTGCGCTACGGCTTCGGCACGCTGCAGCTGCCCGTGATCGCGGCCATCACCAACCTGGCCAACACCCCCTCACAACAGGTGCTGCTCAAGGCCGGCCTGCGCCGCAACGGTGAGCGCGTATTCGCGCATCCTGCGTACGCCGACCAGGGGCCGATGGCGTGGTTCGAAGCCGACCGCGACGCCTGGCCGCATTCGTAACGGGGCTTGTCCCCGTCCCGGCGGCACGGTCTGGCTCGGCGGCGGTGCCTCGCCGCGTTCCACCCACGCCACGAGGCGATCGAACGCCTCACGCACCGTGCGGATGCAGGACGGCCCCTCGCCCATGGCGTCGGCGACATCGGGGTCGAGGCCCATGCCACACGCCCTCGACCAGATACAGGCGATGCCGATCCGCCGGCGACACGCGCGCGCGAGACGCCCGCACGCTTCTCGTGGTCAGCCGGGGGCGGACGGTCCGCCCCCGATCAGAACGTGGCAATCGGATTGACCGGCGACCCGGAGCCGCCCGGCGCCGGCAGCGCGGCCACCGTCAGCATGAAGGCCCAGCGCTTGAGGCGCGCGGCCACCTTCGCCACCTCTTCGAGATCGGCCACGTCGATCATCGGCATGCCGAGCGTGTTGATCGAGAGCATGTGGATGGGGCGCGGGAAGCCCTCGATGTTCGACGGCTGCACGTCCTGCACGGCGTCGCTGCTGATGAGCGCGATGTCGCGCTGCTTGAACCACGGCATCACCGACACGTGGAAGCCGGCGGCTTCGCGCGCCGCCGGCCACGGCCCCTTCTCCGCGCGCCGGGCGAAGCGGCCCGTGCGCAGGAAGAGCGCGTCGCCGCTGCCGATGCGCACGCCCGAGAACTTCTCCCACGCCTCCAGATCGGACGCGTAGATCGGCGTGCCGGGCTCCAGGTAGGGCACGCCGCGCATGAGCGGGATGTCCACCAGCACGCCGCGCGTGACCAGGCCGTTCTTGAAGCCGAGGATGCTGTTCTTCATGCAGCCGGGACCTTCGCCAAAGCCCTCACGCGTGGGGGTCGCCTGATGATATTTCTCGATCTCCCAGCCGTTGTAGGTCTTGCCCTCGAAGATGTAGTGGCACAGCGAATCCATGTGCGTCGTGGTCGTGGCGTGATAGGTCGACGAGATCACGTCCATGGCCGCGCCGGTGAGCATCTTCCCGTCGCGCATCAGGAATTCGATCTTGAAGGGCGTGGGGTTGTCGGCCAGCACCTCCTTGTCGAGCGTGTGCGCCATCGACACCGACAGGCCCTCGCGCACGAGCGCCGCCGCTTCTTTGCGCTTGGCCGGCGTGATCAGGTTGAAGGTGCCGATCTCGTCGGCCGCACCCCAGCGGCCCCAGTTCGAGATGTCCTTCATCATCTGCACCACCTCGGCCCTGGTGGGATTGCGCGGCGTCGCCGCGGCCGGCGCCTGGGCGACGAGTGTGGGCACCGCGGAGCCGGCCTGCCAGCCGACCGCGAGCAGTGCCGTAGCGAGCACCAAGCGAAGATTCATGTGACGCATGTAGAGGCCCTCCCGGCCGCCGCGGAGGATACCACTGAGGACAGGAGCTCGGGGCTAGGGCGGGCAAGTATCACACTGCCGAACGACGCATCTCCTTGATCGCGTGACCTTGCCCGCCCCGCTCCCCAGTCCCCAGTCCCTGTAAGATCCCCCCATGGCTGACGTGAAGGCAAAGGCCGGGCTGGAAGACATCGTCGCCACCGATTCGAGCATCTGCTTCATCGACGGCGACCGGGGCGTGCTCTCGTATCGGGGCTACGACATCCACGATCTGGCGCGGCACGCGACGTTCGAAGAGGTATGTCATCTGCTCTGGCACGGCCATCTGCCGGTGAAGGCGGAACTCGGCGACCTGCAGTCGCAGCTGGCCGCGGCCCGGCCGCTGCCCGAGCAGGTCCTGCGGCTCATGAAGATGCTGCCGCCGGGCCAAGCGCCCCCCGGCGCGGGAGCCGCGCTGGGGAATGCCGACGGCATGGACGCCCTGCGCACCCTCACCTCGGCGCTCGCGCACTACGACCGGGACGCGCACGACAACTCGCCGCGCGCGTCCTACCGCAAGGCCGTGCGGCTCACCGGACAGATGGCCAGCCTGGTCGCCACCTGGGGGCGGATGCAGGCTGGCGGTGGACCGATCGCCCCGGACCCGGCGCTGGGCCACGCCGCCAACTTTCTCTACATGCTCTTTGGCGAGCGTCCCGACCCGGTGGCGGTGCGGGCCATGGACGTGGCGCTGGTGCTGCACGCCGATCACGAGCTGAACGCGTCCACCTTCGCCGCGCGCGTCGCCGCGGCGACCCTCACTGACATGCACTCGGCGGTGGTCGCGGGCATCGGCACACTGAAGGGGCCGCTGCACGGCGGCGCCAATGCGGAAGTGATGAGGATGCTGCTCGAAGTGGGGCAGGACGCGCCGGCCGAGCGCATCGACGCCTTCGTGCGCGGCAAGCTGGCGCGCAAGGAGAAGATCCCGGGCTTCGGCCACCGCGTCTACACCACCGAAGACCCGCGCGCCACGCATCTGCGGCAGATGTCGCAGGCTCTCGGCAAGCGTGCCGGCAACCTGAAGTGGTTCGCCATGTCGGAGCGCATCGAGGCGATCGTGAAGGCCGAGAAGAAGCTGAATCCGAACGTGGATTTCTACTCCGCCTCGACCTACTACACGATGGGCATCGCCATCGATCTCTACACGCCGATTTTCGCCGTGAGCCGCATCTCGGGCTGGTCGGCGCATGTGCTCGAACAGCTGGCCAACAACCGGCTGATCCGGCCGCGCGCCGAGTACACCGGCCCGGCGTATCCGCAGACGTGGGTGCCGCTGGAGCAGCGCTGACATGCACGAGCTGTTCGGTCGAATGCCGCTGCTGGTCTTCCTGGCGATGATGGGCCTGTCGGTGTCGATGACCATCGCCGCAGTGGCGCTCGGCTGGTATGCCCAGCGGGCCGCGCTCCGGCGCCGCGCCGCCGGCGGTCCCCGCGGGCCGGCCGAAGATGCCCTGGGTGCCGGCATCACGGTGGCGGTCGTCCCGTTTGCGTTCGGTCTGATGGTGCTCTGGGCCCGTTTCGGCTGATAATGAATGGCTCACTGAGTTGTCGTGCTGAAGCAGAGCCGCGTCCGAAACTTCGCCATCGTCGCCCACATCGACCACGGGAAATCCACCCTGGCCGACCGCTTCCTCGAGTACACCGGCGCCTTGCAGGCGCGCGAGATGGAAGCGCAGGTGCTCGACAGCATGGATCTCGAGCGCGAGCGCGGCATCACGATCAAGGCGCATCCCGTGCGCCTGAACTACAAGGCCAAAGACGGCGAAACCTACATCCTGAACCTGATCGACACGCCCGGGCACGTCGACTTCGGTTACGAGGTCACGCGCTCACTGGCCGCATGTGAGGGCGCACTGCTGCTGGTCGACGCGTCGCAGGGCGTTGAGGCGCAGACCCTGGCCAACGCCTACCTGGCGGTGGACGAGGGCCTCGAAGTCATCCCCGTCATCAACAAGATCGACCTGCCGAGCGCCGAGCCCGAAGAAGCGCGCCGCCAGATCGAGGAGATCATCGGCCTCGACGGCGCCGGCGCCATGCTCGCCAGCGCCAAGGAGGGCCGCGGCGTCGGTGAGATTCTCGAGGCCGTGATCGCGCGCGTGCCCCCGCCGGAAGGCGATCCGGATGCGCCGCTCAAGGCCCTCATCTTCGACTCGTGGTACGACTCGTATCGTGGCGTGATCGTGGTGGTGCGCGTGCTCGACGGCACGCTCAAGCCCGGCATGAAGGTGCGCTTCATGGCCACCGCGCAGGACTACCAGGTGGAGCAGCTTGGCGTGTTCACGCCCAAGCCGCTCGAGATGGCCGAGATCGGCGTCGGCGAAGTGGGCTTCATCAACTGCGGCATCAAACGCATCGCCGATGCCAAGATCGGCGACACCGTCACCGAGAGCGCGCGGCCGGCGGTGGAGGCGTTTCCCGGCTTCAAGGCGCTCAAGCCGATGGTCTTCGCCGGGTTGTATCCGGTCGAGAGCCACGCCTACGGCGAGCTGCGCGAAGCGCTCGAGAAGCTGCGGCTCAACGACTCGGCGTTCTTCTTCGAACCCGAGACGTCGGTGGCGCTCGGCTTCGGCTTCCGCTGCGGGTTCCTCGGGCTGCTGCACATGGAGATCGTGCAGGAACGTCTCGAACGCGAGTTCGACATGGACCTGATCACGACCGCCCCGGGCGTGCTCTACCGCGTCACCACGACCGATGGCGCCGTGCGCGAAATCGACAGCCCGGCCAAACTGCCCGATGTCGGCACCATCCAGTTGCTCGAGGAGCCGGTCATCACCGCGATGATCCTCACCCCGGACGAGCACGTCGGCGGCATCCTTCAGCTGTGCCAGGACAAGCGCGGCGTGCAGAAGGCGCTCGAGTACAAGGCAGCCAACCGCGTGCTCATCACCTACGAGATGCCGTTCAACGAGGTGGTGCTCGATTTCTACGACCGGCTGAAGACCATCTCGCGCGGCTACGCCTCGCTCGACTACCACGTCACCGGCTACTGGGCGTCGCCGCTCGTCAAGCTCGACATCCTGGTGAACGGCGAGTCGGTCGACGCGCTCTCGATGATCGTGCACCGCGACCGCGCCTACGACCGCGGCAAGCAGCTCGTGGCCAAGATGCGCGAGCTGATTCCGAGGCAGATGTTCGACGTGGCCATCCAGGCGGCGATCGGCGCCCGCATCATCGCGCGTGAGTCGGTCAAGGCGATCCGCAAGAACGTGCTCGCCAAGTGCTACGGCGGCGACATCTCGCGCAAGCGCAAGCTGCTCGAGAAGCAGAAGGAAGGCAAGAAGCGGATGAAGCGGGTGGGCACCGTGGACATCCCGCAGGAGGCGTTCCTGGCCGTGCTCAAGCTGACCGGAGACTAGCCGTGACCCTCGTGGCGTTCCAGAAGTCAACCGTTCGTGAGTACTTCGAGTCGATCGTCGTGGCCGTGATCCTGGCGCTCTTCATCCGCACGTTCGTGGTGCAGGCCTTCAAGATCCCGACCGGCTCGATGGAGCCGAACCTGCTCGTCGGCGATCATCTGCTCGTGAACAAGTTCGTGTTCGCGCCCACCCTGTCAGGCCTGGAACGGATGCTGCTGCCGATGCGGCAGGTCGTGCGCGGCGACGTGGTGGTGTTCAAGTTCCCCGAAGACCCCGAGCGCGACTTCATCAAGCGCATCGTCGGTCTGCCCGGCGAGACCATCGAGGTGCGCGGCACCCAGGTGCTCGTGAACGGCGCCGCCATCGACCAGCCCTTCGCCCACTTCCTGCTGCCGCACGACCCGAACGCTTCGGCCAACGAGGGCGACCCGCGCGAGCACTACGGGCCAGTGACCGTGCCGGCCGGCCACTACTTCGCCATGGGTGACAACCGCGACAACTCGCAGGACAGCCGCTATTGGGGCTTCATGCCGGGTCATTACGTGAAGGGGCGGGCACTGATGATCTACTGGTCGTTCGACGACGCCCCGAGCACGTCAGGCGTCGCCAGGCTGGTCGGCGGCACGCGCTGGTCGCGGCTCCTGCACCAGATCCATTAGGCCGCCTCTGCTACACTCGCCATCAGTCCTCCCCCGAGGCTGATATGTCGACGATCCTCAAGTTGATCTTCACGGCGTTCGTGCTCAACGCGTGCGTGCAGGCGGGCCGTTCGTCCTGGAACTTCTACCAGTTCCAAGACGCGGTGCAGCAGGCCGTGCTCTTCAGTAGCAAGGAAACGCCCGAGCAGCTCAAGGCCCGCGTGATGGCCATCGCCGGCGAGCAGCAAGTGGCGATTGACCCGGCCACCGTGACCGTCGTCTACCAGGCGACCCAGGCGCGCGTGCACGGCAGCTACACCGACGACGTCACGCTCTTGCCCGGCTACGTCTACGAATGGGAACACGTTTTGGATCTGAATATCCGGCGGGTGCCTTACTGAGGCCGGGATGAGGGACTTCTGACTAGCGACCCGGCCCGGCTCCGGATCAGCCCTGCAGTGCGCCGATGGCCGCGTGCGCTGATTGCGAGGCGTCGTCGAGCGTCGCGCTCAGGCGCCGCATCGAGCTGGCGGTAAAGGCCTGGTCGTCGAGCGTATCGAGGTTGGCGCGCACGTTGGCCGCCGCGCCCTCGGCCGCCGCCCGCACGATGCCGATGGCCACGAGCAGGTCGGCCGCGGCCGCGCGGTTGCCCGCGCCGGCCACCGTCTCCATCAGCTTCAACGCATCGGCGCACAGCCGCGCCGTCTCGAGCGGCACGAGCGTGGCGTCCTTGGTGGCATCGAGGATCACCGCGCGTCGCAGCACCTGCTCCTCGTCGGTGTGCTTGGGCAGCCGGAAGCCGCGCAGCAGCCTGTCGAACGCCTCCACGTCGAGCTGCGCCAGCGTCTCGAGCCGGGCCCGCGCGGCCGAGAGGGCCGGCAGCACGACGTCGAGTGCCGCGCGCTCACCAGGATCGTTCTGACGGGTGCGCGGCAGAGATGCCACCATCTCGGCGAGGGCCGTACCGCAGGCCGCGGCCACTGCCGCGACGGCGCCGCCGCCGGGGGTCGGTGTCGGGGCGGCCACCCGTGTGAGGAACTCGTGCAACGGCAGGGCCGCGAGCGCGTTCATGCCTCTCTGCTCGGCGGCTGGCCGTGCACCACCACGCCGCGCTTCACCACGGCCGAGACGACCGGCGCGCCGACTCGCACGAGATCGGCCAGCGTGCCTTCGACCACCACGGCGTCCATCTGCTTGCCCAGCTCGAGGCTGCCCACCTGGCGCTGCCGGCGGAGTGCCGCCGCTCCGTTGATGGTGGCGGCCACGAGCGCCTCTTCGAGGGTGAGCCCCATGCCGAAGACCGCAAGCGCCATCACGAACGGGATCGACGGCGAGAAGCCGCCGCCCGGATTCAGGTCGGTGGCGAGCGCCACCGGCACGTCGTGGGCCACCAGCATGCGCGCGGGCGCGTAGCGCGGCAGCTTCAGGAAGAACGCGGCCGCTGGCAGCAGCGTGGCAATCACGCCCGCCCGGGCCATCGCCACGGCACCAGCCTCATCCACGTGAATCAGATGGTCGGCCGACACGGCGCCAGCGGCGGCGGCCGTCAGCGCTCCGCCACTCGCCCCGAGCTCGTCGGCGTGGATGCGCGGCGCCAGGCCCAGCGCCTTGCCCGCCTCGAGGATGCGGCGGGATTCTTCGGGCGTGAACACGCCGTGCTCGCAGAACACATCGTTCCACTCGGCCAGGCCCTCGCGCGCCACCGCCGGCAGCATCTCGTCGATCACGAGCTGGATGTAGGCGTCGCGCCGGCCGCGGAACTCGACCGGGATCTCGTGCGCGCCCATGAACGTGGCCGACACCTCGATCGGCTGCGACGCCCCCAGCGTGCGGATGGCGCGCAGCATGCGCAGTTCGGAGGCGGTATCGAGGCCGTAGCCGCTCTTGATCTCGCAGGTGGTCGTGCCCTGCGCCAGCGCCTCCGCCAGGCGCGGCCGCGCCAGCGCCACCAGTGTCTCCTCGGACGCGGCGCGGGTGGCCTCGACGGTGCGCACGATGCCGCCGCCAGCCTCGGCGATCTCGGCATAGGTGGCGCCACTCAAACGCCGGGTCAGTTCTCCGCGTCGATCACCGGCAAAGACGGCGTGGGTATGCGAGTCCACGAAGCCCGGCACGACCGTGCAGCCGCGACCGTCGACGACCGTGGCCTGGGCCTCGAGCGTGATCGTCCGCGCCACGTCTTCAGCCGTTCCGACCGCCACGATGCGGCCGCGCCACGCGGCCACCGAGGCGCCGGCCACCGCGGCGATGACGCCTTGCGCCGCACCGGCTCTGGGCGCCATGCCCGCGCACGTGGCCACGAGGTCGGCGGAGTCGATGAGGAAGTCGGCGTGGGTCATGCGCGCACCTCGGCGACGGTGCCAACCAGGCGCTCACGCATCATGCGCGGGTCAGCCGTTCTGCGAACGGGCGGCTTCGAGCTGGGCGGTGGCGGGCGCGCCGCCGGTGGCGCTGTCGCCGCTGCGCGGACGGACCAGGCGGATCTTGTCGTCGCGCTCGCGCGCGTCCTGCTCGCGCACGAAGTCGAGGGTGTTCTTGAGCGCGTTGATGATCGCTTCGACCGAGGTCTCGGTCTCGCGCCGGCGCGAGCGCAGCCCCTCGATCTCGCGCTGCAGCTCTTCCAGCCGCCCCTGCGCCTTCTGGATCAGCAGGTCGGCGCGGGCTTCGGCCTCGCGAATCATGCGCTCGGCGTCGCGTTCCGCCGTCTCGCGCATCTCGTCGGCCACGCGCTGGGCGCTCACCAGCGTGTTCCGCAAGCTCTTCTCTTCCGACTTGTGCTCCGCCAGCGAGCTCTCGAGTCGGGTCACGTCCTGGCGCACGCGGTCGGCCTCGCGCAGCGCGCCTTCGTAGTCGTCGGCCACTTCGGCGAGCAGGGCGTTGACCTCGCCCCGGTCGTAGCCGCGCATGGCGGTCTTGAACTTCTGCTGCCGAAGGTCGAGTGGCGTGACGTTCATGATGACTGCTCCCTGCCCGCAGGCTCGGACGCCGGGCCCGTGCTCAGCGCCGCTCGCCGAATATCGCGCTGCCGATCCGCACGATCGTCGCGCCTTCCTCGATGGCCACCTCGAAGTCGTGGCTCATGCCCATCGACAACTCACTCAGCCGCGCGGCCGGGACGCCCCCGGCCAGCAGCCCGTCGCGTAGCGCCACCAGCCGCTTGAACCACGGCCGTGCGCCGTTTGGGTCATCCACGGCGGGCGGCAGCAGCATCAGCCCCACCAGGTCGACCGCAGCGCAGCCAGCCGCGGCCGCGAAAATCTCCGGCAGGTCGTCCGGCGCCGCGCCGAATTTCGTCGCCTCGCCGGCGAGGTCGACCTGCACCAGCGCCTTTGGCCGGCGTCCGGCCGCTACCGCGCCCTCGTCGATCTTGCGCAGCAACGAGGCGCTGTCGACGGCGTGAATCCAGTGAAAGGCCTCAGCGGCCTTTCGTGCCTTGTTCGACTGCAGATGGCCGATGACGTGCCACCGGATCCTGTTGTCGGTCGCGTCGGCGATCTTCTGCAGGCCTTCCTGCACCTTGTTCTCGCCGAAGTCGAACTGGCCGGCCGCCACGGCCGCCAGCACGCGGTCGGCCGGGTAGGTCTTCGACACGGCCACCAGCCGCACCGCCTCGGGCGGGCGCCCGCTGCGGGCAGCGGCGGCGGCGATTCTGACGCGAATACCGGCCAGCCGCCCGGCGATCGTGGCCTGCAGGTCGCTCACGCCGCGGGGGGCTTGAGCTGGGCGAGCATGCTCTTGGCCTGACCGGCGAAATGCCCGGTGGGCGCCATCGTCATGTACTGCTCGAACGACGCCACGGCCTCGGGCACCTTGCCCTCGTTCAACAGCGCCATGCCGAGCTGGAAGCGCGCGTCGGCGTTATTCGGGTCGGCCTTCGTGGCCTCCTCGAACTTCACTTTCGCTTCGGCGATCTTGCCGCCGTTCCACAAGATGATGCCCTGGTTGTAGATGGCGTCGGCGTTGCCGGCCGGTGCCGAGGCGGCGGCCTTGGCGCTCGTGGCCGCGGCTTCGTCGAAGCGCTTCTGGTTGTTGAAGAGCGTGGCCAGCGAGTTGAGCGTCTCGGCGTGATCGGGCTTCACCTCGAGTGCCTTCTGCCAGCTCGCCTCGGCCTGCTTCTCGTCCTTCTTCTGCAGATAGGCGTAGCCGATGTTGAAGTAGCACTCGTGGCAGGTCGGCTGCACGGCAATTGCGGCCTGGAACCTGGCGATGGCCGTGTCGAACTCGTTGGCCTGGCTGGCCGCGACGCCCTCGTCGAAGGCCTTCTTCAACTCGGCCATCTTCGGATCCGTGCCTGGGGGCACGGTCGACAGCGTGATTGTGACCTCGGACGTGTTGCCGATGCGGATGCGGGTGTCGGCAACGCCGGAGCCGCGCTGGTCGGTGGTGGCCGTGATCCGGTAGGCGCCCGACTGCAGGCCGAGCTGCACGAACTCGCCGCGCTTGTCGCTCTTGGTCGTGAGCTTGCGGCTCACACCTTCCATGAACTCGATGGCGATGACGGCGTCGGCGACGGGCTTGCCGGCGGCGTCGACCACCTTGCCTTTCACGAGCCCGGTCTGGGCCAG
>Ga0163144_10009467_pt1 | contig 20920 bp, 12 predicted proteins | sample OliLak19BULKMAT1_FD_123175 | JGI IMG/M metagenome (GOLD analysis project Ga0163144, IMG submission 123175) | Freshwater microbial mat bacterial communities from Lake Vanda, McMurdo Dry Valleys, Antarctica - Oligotrophic Lake LV.19.BULKMAT1 | ecosystem: Environmental > Aquatic > Freshwater >... | reverse complement strand
CGCCGGCGACCTCAACCTCGCTTCGCAGATCCAATACGGCAAACTCCCCGACCTCCAGAAGAATCTCGCCGCCGCCGAGAAAGCTTCACACGAACTGCCCGGCGGCAAACGCCTCCTCAACACCGAAGTCACCGAGGAAGACATTGCCAAGGTCGTCGCCGCATGGACCGGCATCCCCGTCACGAAGATGCTTGAGGGCGAGCGCCAGAAACTTGTCGAGATGGAGGAACGCCTCCAGCACCGCGTCATCGGCCAGGCCGAGGCTATCACCGCCGTTGCGAACGCCGTGCGCCGCGCCCGCAGCGGACTCCAGGATCCGAACCGCCCCATCGGCTCCTTCATTTTCCTCGGGCCCACCGGCGTCGGGAAGACCGAGCTGGCGCGCGCCCTCGCGGAATTTCTCTTCGACGACGAGCAGGCCATGGTCCGCATCGACATGAGCGAATACATGGAGAAGCACACCGTCGCGCGGCTCATCGGCGCGCCGCCCGGCTACGTGGGCTACGAGGAAGGCGGGCAGCTCAGCGAAGCCGTGCGCCGCCGTCCCTACTGCGTCATCCTCTTCGACGAAATCGAGAAGGCCCACCACGACGTCTTCAACGTCCTCCTGCAAGTCCTCGACGACGGACGCCTCACCGACGGGCAGGGCCGCACCGTCGATTTCAAGAACGCCGTCGTCATCATGACCAGCAACATCGGTTCGCCGATCATCCAGGAGTATTTTCTCGACGGCAAAACCAGCGCCGCCGACCTGCGCGACCTGGAGTCACGCGTCATGGCCGAGTTGAAGAAGCACTTCCGCCCCGAGTTCCTCAATCGCGTCGACGACACCATCCTCTTCCACAGCCTCGACGAGGCGCAGATTGCGCGCATCGTCGATGTGCAGCTCATCCGCGTGGAGAAGCGCCTCGCGCAGCAGCACCTCACGCTCGAAGTGGATAAAGCCGCGCGGAAGTTCCTCGCGAAGGAAGGCTACGACCCGCAGTTCGGCGCGCGTCCGCTCAAGCGCGCCATCCAGGAACATCTCCTCGACCCGCTCGCCATGAAGTTGCTCGCCGGCGACTTCAAACCCGGCGACCGCGTGAACGTGGGCGCGGAGAACGAGAAGCTGACGTTCGGTGCGTAAAACGTGAAACGGAAAACGTAAAGAAGATGCGGCGTGTTGCGATGGAAGATCGGAAGCAGGATTGAAACTGCCGCGAGGTCTTGGAATGCGCCGTTGCTCTGGCGCTTTGTGAGGCGTGGCAGATAAGGGCGCGCTCGAAAGCGGCGGAGGACCGCCGCACTCCAAGACGCTGGCGCGCGAGCGACCGCGCCATGAAACTCCTCACCGACGACTTCAAGCCCGGCGACCGCGTGTAGGTGGGCGCGTAAAGGCGCGCTTCCCTCGCCCCGCGCCCTGTGGCAGAGTGCCGACATGAAGACGCTGCAAATCGAGTTGCCTGATCAACTCGCGGGCGAGGTTGAGAAGGCCGTGCAAGGCGGATGGTTTAAGAACGCCGACGAACTCGTTCTCCACGCCCTGCGCGACTTCGTCGCAAGCCGCCGCTTCGCGCTGATGGAACAGCAGCAGCTTGATGATGTCGCTTGGGCGCTGCGCGAAAAGTCCGGCGGCGCATGAAACGTCTCGTCGCGGATACCGGCCCGCTCCTCCACCTCCACGAAGCCGGTGCCCTTCATCTCCTGCCTTTGGTCGGGGCCGTGCATGTTCCCAAAGCGGTGTTCAACGAAGCGCGCACCTTCGCCGCGAGCCTGCCAGGCGGCGCTGTCCCTTCATGGCTGACGCTTCATGCTCTTTCCTCCGCCGCGCAGGAACGCGCGCACCAATGGCAGCAGGCGTCGTTGCTTGATGCGGGCGAGGCAGCAGCCGTCAGCCTGGCCTTGGAATTGAAACCCGACTGGCTGCTCACCGACGATGCCGCTGCCCGTCTCTTCGCTCACACCGTGGGACTTGAAGTTCACGGCTCGCTGGGCGTCGTTCTGTGGGCTGCGGGTCAACGGCTCATTCCGCTCGCCGAAGCGGAGCGCCTGCTGGCCGGTTTGGAACAATCCTCCTTGTGGCTCGCCCCACGGGTGCGCGCGCAGGCAAGGCAGGCGCTGGATCAATTGTTTGGGTAAAGCGTCATGAAACTCCTCGCCGGCGGCTTCAAGCCCGGCGACCGCGTGAAGGTGGGTGCGGAGAACGGGAAGCTGACCTTCGGCGCGTAATCTACGTCTATTTCGCCCGCGGATTCGCCATCCAGTAGAAGCGACCGTCTTCCGCGCCGCCGAGAAAATCCGGCACACCATTGCCATCGAAATCCACCACCGCAGGACTCACATCGTGACCCTCGATATTCTTCTGATTCAAGGCGCCTTCATCCTTGAAGAACCACTGACCATCGCGGGCATCCACCTGCCGGAGCAGATTGGCGTTTGCGGAATTGAGCAGGAGATCGAAGCGGCCGTCGCCGTCCCAGTCCGTGACGCAAAGTTTGCGGCGACCACTGGCGCCGGCGGTCTTGGTGTTGAGTCGCAGCGGCGCGCCCTTGTCGTCCCTGAAGGCGCGGCGGGGTGACTTGAGAATTAGTTGGCCGTCCTGCCGCGCCCGCTCGAAGAACGCGAGGTAGCCCTCGTGATCCAGCATCGCCAGGTCGGGCAGGCCGTCCTTGTTGAAATCGAAAATCAGCGGCGTTGTGCGCCATTGGGTGAGGAGCGCCTTGCCTTGTGGCTTGCGCCAGCCCCACGCCAGCGCGGGTTGTGAGCCGTTCCATTCGACCTCGATGGGCTGGGGCGGGGAGAGCCTCGGCTGCGCGCGCGTGCCGGTGTTGTGCAGCCAAACCACCTCGCCGAGGATGGAGTTCAACACGATGTCGGGAAGTCCATCCCCGTCCCAGTCCGCGGCGTTGAGCGTGGTGTAACCCCACTTTGCTTCGGCGGGGCCTTGGATGCTGCCATTGACTCCAGCCATCACGCGAAAGGGTTTGCCGTTCACTTCGAGGCGGCGCGGCGCGGCCCACTTGGGCGACGCGACTTTCGGGCCGGAAAGATTTTCGAAGAACTCGAGGTAGCCCGCCGTGTTGCCGCTGAGGATGTCCGTGTCGCCGTCGCCGTCCCAATCCACGCCCACCGGCGTGGCGAGCGCGCCGCACTTGAGCGTGTCCGCCTCCTGCTGGAAGTAAATGGGCTGGACGAAGACCGGCGTGTGTTCGGTGGAAAGCTTCCCCGTATTCTCGACGAAGGCCACGCGCCCATCCTCATCGCCCACGATCAAGTCGAGGTCGCCGTCCTTGTCCCAGTCGAAGGCGATCGGAACGATCATCTCCAGATGCATGCGCAACTCGATGCCGCGCGCGTCATGGAGGCGGCGACCGGTCGCGTAGCGCGGCTGGCGGCGCGTGCCGACATTTTCAAAATAGGTGAAGCCGTCGAGAAATTCGCCGCAAAGCAAATCCAGATCGCCGTCACTGTCGAAATCCGCGAAGTTCGGCGAGGGACAGCCGAAGACATCCAGCGTCTTCCCGCCGGCTTGCACGAGGAACGGCCCGGCGAATTTTCCATCGTCTGTGCCTGGGAAGACATGCACGAACCCGTGCAACGGACCGTTGGTCCATTCGCCGCGCGCGTTCCAGGCGTCGTCCCAGCCGTAGAAACTCCAGTCCTCGATGCCGACAATCAAATCCAGCCGCCCGTCGCCGTCGTAATCCGCATAGCGCCATTGGTTATGGCGGACCTTGGGCCCTTTGGTTTGCTTGCCCTGCGGCCGGTAGAAATTCGCCTTCACCGGCAGCGGGATCTTTTCCGCCAGACCGGTGCGCGTGAAGTTGGGATGTTCCGCGCCTGGCGTGAGCACGCGCAATTTTCCGTCCACATAACTTGGCATCACGTAATGCACCGTGGCGCCCAGGCGCCGCCCTGGCTTGAACACCGGCAGCTTGTGCCTCGCGGTGTCGCCGGTCGTGTTCTCGAAGAAATAGATTCCGTTCGACGGCTTGTCGGGGCAGGACACGATCAAGTCGTAATCACCGTCGCCATCCGCGTCGCAGGGCACGGGCCAGGCCCACAGGCCCACGCCGAGATCGGTGACCAGGCCGGGGTTGTTGCAGGCCAGGCGCTCCAGCGAAGCGGCGGCGCGCGCGGACGGACACAGGAGGAGGACCGCGAGGCAAAGCCCGGGAGCGAGCCGGACATTTAACGAGCCGGGGAACATGGCTTCTCCGTGACAGGTCGCGCGGTGGGCGTCAACTGACCTTTGCCAGCGCCGCCAGATCGAGAAGCAACTGCTGCACGCGGCTGCGCTCGTTCTCGCGGAAGTGATGAAACGGCTCGGCCATCACATCGCCGCAGATCCCCATGCACGACAACGCGCACTTGATGCCCTTGATGATCGCCGAGGGATGCCGGCCCACCGTGTAGAGCGCGCTCGAAATCTTGAGCACCCTTGCCTGCAAGTCGCGCACCCGGGCCAGGTCGCCCGCCTCCGCCGCGCGATACAGCGCGACATAGAGCTGCGGAAACACGTTGGCCCCGCCGTTCACGCCGCCGTGGCCGCCGGCGAACACCGCGTCGGACAACAATTCCTCCGGGCCGATGAGCACCGTCCAGTCCGCGCGCGCCTTCGCCAGCTCCGTGAGACGCTTGAAATAAATCAGGTTGCCCGAGCTGTCCTTGATGCCGACCACGCGCGGATTGTCCATCGCGCGGCGCACGGTTTCCGGCTCGATGGTCACCTTCGTGAGCGCGGGGAAATTGTAGAGGAACAGCGGCAGCGGGAGCTTGGTGATGAGATGATCCAGATACTCCTGAAACTCGGGCTGGCCCAGCGGCAGATAGTACGGCGGGGCGAGCACCACTGCATCGGCGCCGCATTCGGCCGCGTGCTTCGCCAGTTCCACGGATTCGACGAAGGCCGTGTCCGTGATGCCGACCAGCACCGGGATGCGCCCGGCAGCCTGCTTGCAGGAACGCTCGACGAGCTCGCGGCGGAGGCGATGGCTGAGATGAGGAGCCTCGCCCGTGGTGCCGAGCATGAACAGGCCGCTGACCCCGCCGCCGATGATGTGTTCGAGCACGCGCTCCAGGCCGGCGACATCCAGCGTGTCAGTGTCGAGCAGGGGCGTGACCACGGGCGGCACGATGCCGCGCAATGGTTCAGAGAAACGATGGGTGTTCATCCGGGGGGCAGGCAGCACGCCGCGAACGAGCCGGCGAAAGGGCAACTAGGTTTGTGAGACGCACGATCTTCAGGGCGGGGAATTGTGTCCTCCGCCTGCGCCTGCGGCAAGCCTGCGCTGTGTCCGGATGAATCAGGGCGCGGCCCTGAACTCGATGCGACCGCCCAGGTTTTCGCGCAGGAACCAACCCGTCCCGCCGCCCGCAGCGCCGATCCGCTGGAAGAACGCACCTTGGAACGGCAGCTTCACCGTCGTCTCGGACTCCGTCAGCGTTCCGGAGAACAGGCCGGACTTCGGGTCGATCGTCATTTTGAGAGTGTGCGGACTCAGGTTGGTGACCTTGTTGCCGGGGCCGAGCAGCACCGGACAATCCAGCGGAGAGGCGAAGCTGCCGCCGGCGAAGGACAGAATGGCGTTGGTGATTTCGACGACCCGCCCCGTCTTGTCCGCGGGAGGTTGGTAACGCCAGCCGGTGATTTCACTGCGCACCTCCGAAAAGCCGGAAGAATAAATCGTCTTCTTCATGGCCGGGCGGTTCCAGGTCAATTCTCCTCCCAAATCCGAGGCGGGAGAATTCGCCACGGTCGCGCGGGCCCAGAGCGAGCCTCCGCCGCCATAGAGGCTGAGGTACAGCGGCCAATCTCCGTGGCTGGAAAGGTTCGCGCTCTGCGTCACCTTCGTTCCATCGGCGAGCGAGCCGGCGAGAGTGATCACGCCGCGCGCGCTAATCGAGACCGCTCCGACGCCGTCGCCTTGAGGGAGACGGTCGTCGCCGAAGACCCCTGGAAGCCTCATCGTGTAACGACCGGCTTGTGGGGCATCGTTGGTCTTCGACGTGAAGACCGCGCGATGGCCAAGCAATTCTGCATTCCAATAGGCCGCGCCGATTGACCCGGTGACTTGATCCTCGCCCAGCGGATCGGCGTGCCATTCGACAGTGACGCTTTCCCTCCCTTTCTTCCGCTTGATGACATTGGTGGCGCTACCATCGTAGTTGAGCTTCCCGCTGGTCTTGAGTTCCTGTCCGTCCAGCAGAATCCTGGCGCTGTAGCTCGCGCCGTCCTTTGAGACGGTAAGGGTGAAGAAGCCCGAACTGGCATGCCGCACGGCGTCGGTTTGGCGGAACAATCCCTGGTAAACTCCCGCCACCGCCCGCAGCGGAGCCGCCGCGCCGTTGCCCGAAACTCCCAGTGTGTTCATTCCGTCGTTCGCGTCGGAATGGACCGTGACGAGGCCGCTGTAGTTCGTGGTGAACTTGGGCGAAAACGTCACCATGACGTTGGTCGATTCGCCGGACGCAATCACTCCGCTGAATGCCCTGCTAAAGCCCGCGGGAAAGTCGATGCTGCTGATCAGCAGCGTGCCCGCGCCGGAGTTGGTGATCAGCAGAACCCGCATGGCGCTGGTCCGAATCTTGACGTCGCCGAAGGCCAGATTGCCGCTCAGCCCGATTATGCGCGAAAGCTCGGGCGTGGCGGTGCCGCTGGCCTCGATGGTGTTGGTGCCGCCGTTGGCGTCCGGGCTTTCCACCGTCACCGTTCCGCCGTACGAGAGGATGTTTGTGTACAACGGGGAGAACGTCACCGACACGGCGCGCCAGCCGAATTGAGGCAACTCGCCCGGCGTGAGGCTTCCCGTGAAGTACTCTGGAAGCGAGATACCCGTCACGGTGAAAGGCTCGTTGCCCACATTGGTGATCACGAGCACGCGGTTGGAACTGCGGCCCACTTCCACGGCACCGAAGTTCAGGTCGCCCAGCAAGGCGATAAAGCGCGTTTGGAACACGGTTCCGGTGCCCGATAGGGTGGTGGTATTCGCACCGCTGGTCCGGTCCGAAAGCACCTCGACCGTGCCGCCGTAGCTGGCGGCGTTGGTCGGCGCAAAAGTCACCAGGACATTCGTCCTGGCCCCCGGCGCAATCTCCCCGCTGAAGCCGCCACTGAAGCCCTCGGGAAACGTGAGGCCGCTCACGGTCAGGGGCAGGTTGCCCCGGTTGGTGATGGTGAGCGTGCGATTCAAACGCTGCATGGATTCCACGTTGCCAAACTGCAGCGGGCCACTCAGGGCGATGACGCGCGTCGCGCCGAATCCATCAACGACTGTCGTGTTCACGCCGCCGGCCGCGTCGGAATTCACAGTCAAGGTGCCGCGGTTGGTGCCCGCGGAAACGGGGGCAAACGTCACCGTGACGTTCGTCGATCCACCTGCGGCAATGGCCCCGCTGAAACTGCCGCTGAAGCCCGATGGATAATTAATGCCGCTCACGTTGAGCGTGTCGGTGCCCGGGTTGTGGATGGTCAGCGTGCCCGTCGCGGTGCTGCCCACGTCCACGTTGCCAAACATCAGGTTCCCGCTCAACCCGATGCCTGGCAGGGGAGGCTGGGGCGGGCCGGAAATGCCCAGCAGATAGGTGGTGTTGTGGTCGAGGCCGGCTGGCTCGATGCGCACGTAGTAGGTGCCTGGCGAGAGCGTGTAAGAGACGAAAGCATCGTCCGCGAATGACGGCCCGAATCCGTCGTCGAAGGCGAGGTCCGTTCCGTTTGCATCCAGCAGGGTCAGCCGGATGCCGGCCTGCAGCGTGTCGCCGGGGACGAGCAACGTGACATCCGTGGACGGCTCGGTGACCACAAACCGGTGGTAATCGGCAATGTCGTTGATGCCCACGAAATCGGTGTAGGGCTGGCCGGGCGTGAACAGTCTCGCCGTCGCACGACTGTTGTCATTCGTGCCCCGAGATTCTGGGCGTGCAGATTGAAACAAGTCCACGGCGTAGGTGGTGTTGTTGTAGGCGTCGGCGGTCTCCACCCGCAGATAGTAGGTCCCGGGGTCCAGCCACAGCCAGACCTCCGCGTCATTGCCCCCAATGCCCGGCGGCCCGTAGCCAAGGTCGGAAACCAGCACGTCATCGTTGCGCAGCAGGCTCAATTGGACGCTCCCGGAAAGCGACGCCGCCGCCACGCGCCCCGACACGGCAGTCACCTGGCCGGTGACGACGAACTGGTAGTAATCAGCGAAATCATTCGTGCCCACGAAATCCGTGATCGGCTGGCCGGTGGTCAACGTGCGCGCTGTCGCCCGGCTGTTGTCGTTGTTGCCGGGAGAAGCTGGCCGGTTGGTGGCGGAAAGACTCAGCGTGTAGCCCGTGCTGGAGTTCGGTCCATCCTGGGCCACGCGCACGTAATACGTCCCGGGGTCCAGCCAAAGGGAGACCCGCGCATCGCGCCCTCCGATGCCCGGCGGTCCGTAGCCAAGGGAGGAAACGAGCACATCCTCAATGCCGTCGCCGTTCGCGTCGCTGGCCAGGGTCAAGTCGATGCCCGACTTGAGCGAACTGGCCGCAATGTGAGCCACCACTTCCCGCACGGGACCGACCGGAATGGCAAACTGGTAGAAGTCCGCCGGGCTGGCGTTGCTCACACTGCCGCCTCGTGTCAATGCGGCGTTGAGCGGGCCGAGCGGATACGCCGTGTTCAGGGTGTTGCCGTCCTGTGCCTGCGCGCCGCCGATGAGCGCCGCGCACCAGCAACCGATCGCAACCCGCAACCAGACGGGACAGGGGAAGGAGGAGAGATGACGGAAGAAATTTGCTTTCATACTGAGGTGGTGACTGGCTTTTGAATTTGAGGACATACATGTCTTCCGTTGGCGAGGGCGGCGCGCCCGCGATGGTCATCGCGCCTCGACGTTCCGGGTTTCAAGAGATTCTTCGGTTTCACATGGGTCGCGGAGTTCTTTGCCTGCCTGGTGCGTTGAATTAAGCCGAGGGCCGTGAGGCAAGCAAGCCCTCAGTTTCGAGTATTTCGCCCATCCATTGTGTGCGCGCAGTGGCCTCTCCGTCGGTTTGATGTTGGAGTTGGTTCGCGGAAGGTTGCAGCCGTCATGTCGATAAACACGAGGGCTGCCAGTCTGTGTTGTTCGGTGTGTTCACGCAAAGTCACTTTGTGCCGGTCGGCGCCCGTTCAAAGCTACCGCTTGCGCGTCTCGTTTAGCTGGCTACATAATCTTCCCGGCACCCATTTTACCACTGCATGAAGAACCTGATCCTAGCCTTGCTCTCCACAGCCGTGCTGCTCTCCACGGCAAGAGCAGCCACCGTCAGCACGTTCGCCGGCACCGGCGCCAAAGGATTCTCCGGCGACGGCGGACCCGCCTCTGCCGCGCAATTGAACAATCCTTTCGACATCGCGCGCGGGCCGGATGGCGCGCTCTACATTTGCGATGTGGATAACCACCGCATCCGCCGCGTCACGGCGGATGGAAAGATTTCCACCTGCGCCGGGAACGGAACACGCGGCTACGTCGGCGATGGCGGACCCGCGACGGCGGCGGCGCTCAACGAGCCTTACGAGATGGCGTGGGACAGGGCAGGGAACCTCTACTTCGTGGAGCGATTGAATCATCTCGTGCGCCGCGTCGACGCGAAGACCGGCGTCATCAGCACGCTGGCGGGCAATGGCAAGCCGGGTTTCGCGGGCGACGGCGGTCCGGCGAAGGAGGCGCAGTTCAATCAGCCGCACAGCCTGGCCTTCGATGCCGCGGGCGACCTCTACATCTGCGACATTCTCAACCACCGCATCCGGAAGCTCGCGATGAAGACCCGCACCATCTCGACCTGGGCCGGCACGGGAGAAAAGAAGACCGCGCCCGATGGTTCGCCCATCAGCGATTCGCCGCTCCATGGTCCGCGCGCCCTTGCCTTCGCTGCGGACGGCAAGTGCTGGCTTGCACTCCGCGAGGGGAACGCCGTGCTGCAACTTGATCCCAAGGCCAACACGCTCCAGCGCGTCGCGGGCACTGGCAAGTCCGGCTTCACCGGCAACGGTGGGCCCGCGCTGGCCGCGACGCTCGCCGGGCCGAAATGCGTCGCGCTCGATGCGAGGGGCAACGTCTATCTCGCCGACACCGAGTCGCATTCTATCCGCTACCTCGACGTGACCAAGGGCACCGTCGAAGTCCTCGTGGGCAATGGCCGGAAAGGCGACGGACCGGATGGCGATCCGTTCAACTGCCAACTCGCGCGGCCTCACGGCGTCTTCGTGGACACCGATGGCGCCATCTTCATCGGCGACAGCGAGAATCACCGCGTCCGCGTCTGGCGTCGTTGAAACCCGGCGCGTTTAATGCCAGCCGCACTGAATTCGAGGTTGCCTCGCGCCGACTCTGTCCGGCACATTTTAACCACCCATGAGAATCGTCTGCCTGTTCGCCACCCTCGTCGCCTTGATTCAAACCGCCTCCGCCCAGACGCCGGAGTGGATTTGGTTCAACAAAACTTCTGAAACTGAAACGCGCTTCTTCCGGAAGGCCGTTACCATTGAAGGAACTGTCACCAAGGCTGAGCTCATCGCCACGGCGGATGACTCACTGGAAGTGTTTGTGAACGGCGAGCTGGCGGTGACCGCCGACAGTTGGCAGAACGGACACAAGGCCGACGTCACGAGCCAGCTCAAGCCGGGCGCGAACGTGCTCGCCATCCGCGCCAAGAACGCGGACGCCTCGCCCGCCGGAGCCATCGCCCAACTCACCGTCACCACGGACAAGGGCAAGCAGGTCGTCGTCACCGATGCGTCGTGGAAGGCGGCGGAGCGGCAGTCGAAAGATTGGAACAAGCCGGGCTTCGATGACGCCACATGGGCCGCCGCGAAGTCGCTCGGCAAGGTGGGCATGGAGCCGTGGGGCCAGGTCTTCGCTGCCACTGTCGCGGGTGCCGCCAAGGGGGCGCCGAAGGCGGAAGGCAAGCGCATCGCCACGCCTGCCGGGCAGCTTTACGTGATGAAAGATTTCAAGGTCGAACTCCTTCTCAACGGCGAGCCGGAGGATGGTTCATGGGTCAATCTCTGCAAAGACAACAAGGGCCGCTTCATCCTCAGCCCGCAATACAAGGCCTCCAACCCCGACGGCGGATTGCTGCGCGTGACGCTGGGCGCGGATGGCAAGGTCGCGAAGCGCGAGTTCATCGCCAAGCCGCTCTACGACGCGCAGGGCATGGTCTTCGCCTACGGCGCGCTCTGGGTCGTGGTGAACAAGTATTCCACCAAGTTCGACTCCGGCCTCTATCGCATCACCGATGACGGCAGCGACAGTTGGAACCAGATTGCTCTCGTGAAAAAGATTCCCGGCGGCGGCGAGCACGGGCCGCACGCCGTGGAGTTGGGCCCCGATGGAAACCTCTGGGTCATGGCCGGCAACCACACCAAGCCGCCCGAGGGACTTTCACCCGATTCGCCCCACAAGAATTACGCCGAGGATCACGTCCTGCCGCGTCAGCCCGATGGCAACGGCCACGCCACCGGCATCATGGCGCCCGGCGGCTACATCCTGCGCGTGAACAAGGACGCGACCAAGTTCGACTTCTTCTGCGGCGGTTTCCGCAACCAGTTCGACTTCACCTTCAATGTCGATGGCGAACTCTTCGCCTGGGACGCGGACATGGAATACGACTGGGGTTCGCCCTGGTATCGCGCGACACGCGTGAATCACGCCGTCTCCGGCGCGGAATTCGGCTGGCGCTACGGCACCGGCAAATGGCCGGACTATCACGCCGACAGCCTGGGGGCCGTCGTGGACATCGGCCTCGGTTCCCCGACTGGCGCGGGCAACGGCAAGGGCGCGAAGTTCCCGGCCAAGTATCAGCGGGCGATTTACGTGATGGATTGGACGTTCGGCCGCCTCATGGCCGTGCATCTCAAGCCGGACGGCGCCAGCTACACCGCGACCTGGGAGAACTTCGTCGCCCCTGCTGGACTCGTCGAAGCGGGCAAGCCCAAGCCGCCGTTGAATGTCACTGACCTCGTCATTGGCAACGATGGCGCGATGTATTTTACCATCGGTGGACGCGGCACGGCCTCCGGCTTTTATCGCGTGAGCTACACGGGTTCGGAATCCACCGCGCCCTCCATCGCCCCCAACCAGGCTGGCTTTGAAGCCCGCGCGCTGCGCCACCAGATCGAAGCCTTCCATGGCCAGCCCAATCCCAAGGCGCTCGACTTCATCTGGCCGCACTTGAACAGCCCCGACCGTTCCATCCGCTACGCTGCACGCATCGCCCTTGAAGCCCAGCCCGTCGAGCAATGGAAGGCGCGCGCCCTCGCGGAGAAATCCGCGGACGGCGGCATCACCGCCTTGCTCGCGCTCGCCCGGCTCGGCGGAAAAGATTCGCAAGACGAAGACCTGCGCGCCCTCGGCCAGTGGCCGCTCGCGACGCTCACCGAACGCCAGCAACTCGACAAGCTGCGCACCATTCAGGTCAGCCTTGCGCGCCATGGATTGCCCTCCGCCGAGTTGGTGAAGCTCGGGACGGAGAAACTCAGCGCGAGTTACCCCAACGCCAGCGGCCTCGTGAACCGCGAGCTTTCGCAGGTGCTCATCGCCCTTGGCGCGCCGGATGTCGTGGAGAAGACACTCATGCTCATGGCCCGCGCCACGATGCAGGAGGACATGATGCATTACCTCTTCCATCTGCGCACCGCGAAGCATTGGACCTCGGATCAGCGTCGTGAATACCTCGGCTACTGGCTCAAGGATCGCAAAGGCTACTCGCACCAGGGCGACCTCGTGAAGTGGTTCGAGCAGGCCGGCCGGCCTTACGGCGACGGCGCGAGCTTCAACAACTTCCTCAAAAACTTCCTCAAGGAAGCCGTCCAGAATTTCTCCGCCGCCGAGAAAGAGGAGTTCGCCCCGCTGCTCGCCACCATTGCCAGCGGCGCGCCCGCCGGACGCAAATCGAACAGCGATTTCCCCGCGCCCAAGCCGCGCACCACCGTGGTGAAAGCCTGGACCATGGCCGACTTCGCCAACGATCTCGAGGCCGTGAGCAGCGGTCGGAGCTTCGAGAATGGCCGCCAGGCCTTCGCGGATGCGCAGTGCCTCGCCTGTCATCGCTTCGGGTTGGAAGGCGGCGGTGCCGGTCCCGATCTCACCGCGGTCAGCTCCCGCTTCACCCGCCGTGATGTGCTGGAAAGCATCCTCGATCCGAGCAAGGTGCTCTCCGAGCAATACCAGAACACGACCGTCTGGCTGAAGAACGGCGACGACCACACCGGACGACTCGCGGATGAAACCGCCGACCAACTCGTGCTCATCCCCGACGCGCTCAAGCCGGACGCGAAGATCACCGTGAAGAAATCCGACGTGACGCAGCGCGCCGCCTCCAAGCTCTCGCCGATGCCCGCGGAACTCCCCAACGTGCTCAGCAAGGAAGACATCCTCGATCTGCTGGCCTTCATCGAATCCGCCGGGCGGCGGCAACACGCCGCGTTTCAGAAGAAGAAGTAGGAGCAAGCCAATAACTGTGGATCAGGCATCCTTGCCTGACGGTTTACGGGGCGTCCTTGCCCCGTGTTCAGGTTAGGTGGCGCTCACGGATCGAGGGATGAACGGGCGGCAGGGATGCCGCCCAATCCGTCAGGCTGGAATCCTGACCCACTGGTTCCGACACGAGGTTTTCCCAGCGGACAAACATCGCTCCGGTTCCGACACGCGGTTTTCCCCGCGGGCAAAGGCCGCTCCGGTTCTGACACGGGGTTTTCCCCGCGGGCAAGGGTCGCTCCGGTTCCGACGCGAGGTTTTCCCCGCGGGCAAAGGCCGCTCCGGTTCCGACGCGAGGTTTTCCTCGCGGGCAAACATCGCTCCGGTTCCGACACGAGGTTTTCCCCGCAGGCAAAGGCCGCTCCGGTTCGGAAGTGGAACTTTCTGCCGCATACCAGGATGGTCATGGCAATTTTTTCCGGGTGTAGATCAGGGCATGATCCATGGCATGGTTAAATTAAGGCATTTTACCGCGGGTGAACCGTGGGTGCAGAGGCAAAATCCTGCGCTTTGGCTCTTCTGGGAACATCTTGAGCTTCGATAAACAGGTCATCTCGCAGTTGGTATGACGGTTGCTAACTCATGAATTGTCACCAGCCATATGGTTCGGTTGGGGCAATAGTCTAGAACCCATACTGTACATCGTTTATGGCTGAAAATTCGATTCCGAAAAACTTCTCCGACCTGTTGCGGCTGGCGTCCGAGTGCAAAGCTGGTGCGACGGCGCTCGGCGCCTCCATTCCGCTCGTGCTCAATACCGCTTCCGTCATCGGCAGCGACCGGGCGAATCTCGTGCAGTCGCAAGTTGTCTATCGCGGCAGCCTGTCTGGATTGCCGGAACTGCGCCTGAATCTGAAGCAGGCGCGCCAGGAGAGCCGGGCTTTTGCCACGAAGACGCGCAACTGGCTGGAGAATTCGCTTGGCTCCACGCATAGCCTGCGCTGGTCCGACGTGGGCTTTGACAATAATTCGCTCCGCATCCCCAGGGGTGACGCGGGTCTGGTGGCGCTGTTGGAGCGCATGTATCTGTATCTCCAGGCGAATCCCTCGCAGGCGAACCCCGACCCGAAGGTGAATGTCACGTCGGTGCGCGGGCAGGCGGCGTGGTCCGCGCTCGATGGGGTCATCAACGCCATGAACACCAAGGAGGAACAGATAGCCACGAAGAAGGACGCGCGCGACCAGGCGGCGGACGGACTGCGCCGGCGGTTGCGCGGACTGGTCAATGAACTCGGCCAGCATCTGGCGGATAATGATCAGCGCTGGCGGCGCTTCGGCCTGAATCTCCCCGCCGCTCCTAACGTGCCGGCCATACCCAGGGACGTGAAGGTGAACACGGACACGCCGGGTGAGTTTCATATAACGTGCGCGCGCTCGGCCAACGCGACCAGTTACCGATTTTTCACGCTGCGTCCGGGTGTGGATGAGGAGCCGGTGTTTGCTGGTAACTCGTCCGCGCCGATGTTCGATCTCCATGATCTAAGGCCCGGCGATGAATATCAGTTGCTGGTGACGGCGGTCAATGCGGGCGCCGAGAGTCGCCTGAGCAATCCGGTGTCCGCCACGGTCCGCGCCGAGGACGAAGCCGCGGCGTAGGTGCCGAGCCTTGCCTGTGGCCGCTTCTTATGTTGCGTGTGTTGATGCTCGCGGTCCTCGGTGTGGCTCTGGCTTTCACAGCCGCGGTGGCACCGGCCTCCTGCGCCAGTGCCCGCGCTGCTTCGCAGAGAAACAGTTGCATCCGCAACCTGACGGGGATGCGTGAAGCCAAGGCGGATTGGGCCAAAGCGTTCGGGATTACCAACCTCGATGTGGCGCCCGAAATGACCCTGAGCAATATGTTTGGATGGAAGGATTACCGGCCCGATGGCCTGCGGTGTCCCGAGGGCGGCAAGTATTGGGCGGGTCGCCTGGGCGATCCGCCGCGGTGTTCGATTCTGGGACACGCGCTTTGAAGGAAAATATCATGTATGGAAACATCGACTGAAAACCTGGAACGCATTCTCGTGGCCCGCGATTTTGGACCGCATTATTACCCCGACCTCTTCCGCATGTTGCGCGAGCTGGAGCTGGTCTTCCTGCTGCCATACCACCCCGAGATGCTCGGGGAGACGGTGACGTTGAAGAACGGCGATCAACTGCCGCAATTCGCCGTGTGGGACAGCTCGGATCAGGGCCGCCGCGTGCCGATCTTCAGCTCGCCCCGGCTGGCCAATGACGCGTGCAAGGCCATCGGCGCGGAGCCGCATGAATTCGCGCTGGCGTCCATGCCGGGCGAGGGGCTGTTCCAATTGCTGGCCTGCCAGCCGGATGCAATCGTCCTCAACCCCGCGTGTCACACGAATGCGGTGTTCCTTGATCTGGCCGCGGTGCGCCGGCTGGGTGATGGCACGATCTTTCGCGGCGAACTGGGCGAGCGGCAGCAAAGCCGCGTGGAGGCGCTGGACCCCGCGGATTACCCGACGAATTTTGTGCAGGAGCTGTTCTCGTTTCTCAAGCAGCGTCCGCAGGTGCGCGCGACGTGGATCTTTCGCACGGTGCCGGAGGAGGGCACGGCGTTCGAGTATGTGTTCGTGCTGGACGCGGAGGGCGACTGGCTGGAGGTGGAGCGGGAGTTCCGCGTGGTGGCCAGCGCGGCCTGCGCGAAGGATTCGCAGTACGGCGTGGCCCCGCTGGACCCGGCGAACAAGGCGCTGCTGACCTTGACGGCGCAAACGACTCCGTTCTTCGCCCGGCCGGGTTACGTTCCGCACGCCGTGCCGAAGCGGACGCGAAAGAAGAAGCTCTGAGGAATGCTCAAGGCCCAATGGACAATGACCAGGTAATGACGAGCGCATCAGCGCTTCGTGGTCATTGGTCACTGAACATTAGTCATTGGCAAAGCGGCCGTCTGGTGCGAAAGAGAGGTGGACAAATTAAACAACCCATTCGATTTATGAAAAATGTTCTGCCCCTGCTCCTCGTCGCCGTGATTGCCTTCGTCGCCGGTTGCAAAGAGAAAACCCCCGCGGAGAAGGCCAAAGATGCCGTGAAAGACGGAGCCGAGGCGGTGAAGGATGGCGCGAAGAAGACTGGCGAAGCCATCAAGGATGGCGCTGAGAAGGTCGGCGAAAAGGCGAAGGAAGTCGTCAAGTAACCGGCTTCAGCGTCGCTGCCGCGACCACCCGGACGCAGCCGGTCATCCTGCAATCAGCATTCGAAGCGCAACGCCTCACGGTTCCGAGAGGCGCGCGCGATAAAACTTCGACGGCGCATTGCCCAAGGTGTCCGGGACGAGGGCCGGCCCATTGGTGGCGCTGAAGAAGGGCTGGTTCTCCGGCACATCAAGGAAGCGCCACGCCAGCGGGTTGAACAGGTTCGTGGTCCACTGCACCTCTGCGCTGCGATTGGGCACGCGCGGATAAATGATTTCCACGGCAGGGCCGTTGCGCTGGATGGCGAGTCCCCACGCTTCACCCGGATTGTTCGGGTCAGTGCCGGCGAGGTATTCCTGATAATTCTTCGCGCCGTCGAGATCGACATCGGCGGTGGCCAGCGCGTTCGGCGCGTTGGTGGAACCAAACTTTTCCAACTGCCATTGCGGGAAGGTTCGGTAATTCGGGAGGTCGTTCGTAATCCAACGCGAAAGCAGCGCCACGGCCTGCGCGTCGACGAGCGTGCTGCCCAGGGGCGGCATCTGCCCGGCGCCGCGCATGGCGATGCGCGTGCGCAACATGGAATGCGCGAGATCCCCCGGCACGACCACGCGGTTGGAAGGGTCGCCGCCGGTGTTGGCGAGCAAGCCATTGATGAGTCCGGCGGCGCTGGTGGTGTTGGTCAGGGCGGCGCTCCACGTGCCGAGGCCGGAGCCGCCGGGCACATGGCAATTGGCGCAATTGGCCGAGAGATACGAGCGCACGCGCCATTCCAGGCTGGAGGATTCGTCGTGCGCCGGGGCCAGCGCGCGGAAGGAATGAAGGTTCGACAGCGCGCCGGTGAAGTAGCCCGCGCGGCTCATGGCGAGCAGTTGGTTCGTGATGGCACCGGCGCCGTGGTCGCGGTCGCGGTGGAGTTGCGCGGTGTTGAAGCCCAGCGCCCAGCCGCCCTGGGGCGTGTGGCAGGTGAGGCATTCGCCGCGGCCGGGGTAATGCCAGACCTGCGTGCGCGTGGTGCCGCCATCGCTGATGACGAAGGCTTCGTCCAGGCCGGCGTCGGGCACGAGCGTGGCGTTGGTCAGGGAACTGCCCCAGCGATAGGTGACGCCATAGACGCCGCCCGCGTTGCGCACAAGGATGCGCGTCTCCAGGCGGCGCGCGGAGGAAGGCACGCCGTTGGTCAGCTCCAGATCGAAATGTTTCACCCACGCCATGCCGGCGGGCAACGTCCAGTGATTAGTGGCGTTGAAGCCGATCTTCGCGCCGTTGGTGGCATTGAAGAACCAGCGCGTCTTGCGCGCGTTGTCCGACCAGAAGGGCACGTTGAGTTCGTAGGGAAGGACGCCGGTGTTGGCCGTGAGCGGCGCGGTGGGGGTGGTCAGCGCGTTGAGGTTGGTGAAGGCGCCGGTGTCAAAAAGCGTGGGCGGCAGGGGCGTGCCGGACACCATGCTGTCGCCGAAGGTGAGCCGCTTGATCTGGCCATCGATGATGTCGGCGGCCAGCACGTCGCCGTTGGAGGGGTCAAAGCCGAAGGCCGCGAGGTTCGCGTCGGTGAGCAGATACTCGAAGCCGACGGTGTTAGTGCCGTTGGGCGTGAGCGCCCAGACATGGCCGCTGACGTAATCGGCGAAGACGTAGCGGCCGTTCATCGCGGGCAGGCGCGAGCCGCGATAGAGCACGCCGCCGGTGATGGAACGGCCCTGGTTGGTCGCGCTGCCGTGGGTGTATTCGAGGATCGGCGGGATGGAACTGAAGTTGGCCGGAGCCTGCGCGGACTTCGGCCCGTTGACGGTGCCCTCGCGATAGGCCCAGCCATAATTGCCGCCGCGCCGGCCGAGGTTGACCTCCTCGCGCAGCCCGCCGCCCACGTCGCCGATGTAGAGCGCGCCGGTGGGCCGGTCGAAGGACATGCGCCACGGATTGCGCAGGCCGACGTTCCAGAACTCGGCGCGCAGGGCGGCGGTGTTGATGGCCGCGCCGTTGAACGTCGTCGCGCCCACCCACGGGTTGTCCGCCGGGATGAAGTAATTCGTCATGTTCATCAACGAGGCATGGGCGGTGGGCGGGAGGTTGGTGGCGCGCTTGTCCACGTCCAGGCGCAGGATGCCGGCGAAGAAATCCCTGTCGATGCGCTGGCTGTTGTTGCCGGCGTCGTTCTGGTCGCCTTCGTCGCCGAGCGAGACATAGAGGTAGCCGTCATTGCCAAAGTGGATGTCGCCGCCGTTGTGATTGTTGTAATCGTCGTGCTGCGTGATGAGCGGCTGCTCGGTGGCGCTGAGGCCAGCGTTGGGATTAACCGCCGAAGTCTCGAAGCGCGCCACGCGCTGGTGGCGGTTGGCGGTGCCCGTGGTGTTCGTGGTCAGCGAGTAGAACAGGTAGAAATAGCGGTTCGTCGCGTAGCCCGGATGGAAGGCAAGGCCGATCAACCCCTCCTCGCCGCCGGTGGTGACCCGGCTGGAGATGTCCATGAACACCGTGCGCGTCGGCGCGTCGAGATTGGTGATGACGGTGACGCGGCCCGCGCGTTCGAGGATGAAGAGGCGGTTAGTTTCGCCCGGCGGCGCGGCGATGCAGATGGGGTTCGCGAAGGTCAGGCTGCCGAAGGCGTTGCTCAAGGCGTAGCCCAGCACCGGCGGGCTGGCCGGCATCCGCAGCGTGGGCGGCGGATTGGTGTCGCGGATGGTCGCGCTCAAGGCCAGGCCGAAGACGATGTCCGAGCTGCCGGCGGTGGCTTGATGCACCTCGACCGCCAGCACGTTGGTGCCGGTGACGAGGTTGGTTTCCACCGACGGGCCGGAGAGCGTGAAAGTCTCCAGCGCGGTGGCTTCATGGCTGGTGGCCAGGCTGGCGTAGGTGATCGCAGCGGGCGCCGCCGGGAGATAGATCCGCTGCACCTCGCGTCCGTTGAGGTAAAACACCGCGCCGTCATCCACGAGATTCGAGAAGGTGAGCGACACGCCGCCGGGGCTGTTGGTGAAATTGAAGCGGGTGCGGAAATAATAGGTGAGCCGCCCGAGGGTGAGCGCGGTGTTCGTCCGGCTGGTGACGAAGGTGTTGACCGCGTCCTCGATGGCGAGCACTCCGCGGCCGGCCGGCAGCGCGGAGTCGTCGAAGTCCGGCGCGGTCCAGTTCACGCCGTCGTAGGAGGTGGTCTGGTTGTAGCGCCAGGTATTGGTGAGGCTGAAGATCACCCGCTCGACCGGTTGGGCGGTGGCGTCGATGACGGAGCCGGCGCCCGCCATCACGAGCAGAAGAGTGAGGAAACGAAACAGATTGGGGCCGCGCATAACAACGTCTTTCGATTGGGGATCCGCGCGGCAGGCAACATTGCTTCCGGTCGGATGACAGAGGCATGGAACCACACCCTGCAGGCGGGCGCAACGCGCGGATTGTTACGGCTGGCGCGGTGTGGCGATGCGGTAGAAGCGGTTGGTCGTCCACCCGGGATCGGGCACGGTCTCCAGCCGGTTGGTGGCGCGGGCCAGCACGTCGGCCAGCCGGGTCCACGCGCCGCCCGCAGGACGATCGCTGAAGAGCACGGTATAGGTCTTGTTGGAGATCGCGCCGAATTTCACAGTGGCGGCATTCGAGGCGGCGGTGAGTTCCACCTTGAGGAAGCTGAGGGCGTTGGTGGGATCGGTGCCGGCGATGTATTCCGCGCTGTTGCTCATGCCGTCGCCGTCGTTGTCCGCGTTGGGGGCGAGCCCATTGGTTGGGTTCATGCCGTATTGAGTTTCCCACGCGTCGGGAATGCCATCGCCGTCGGCATCGGGCAGCACGGTGAGGTTAAAGAGCGGACTGCTGATGCCCGGGTTGAAGTTGGCCAGATTCCTCGCCACGATGCGGTACTGGCGGGTGTCGTTGGTGGTCAGGCCGGCGAGCTGGAAAAAGGTCACGCCCTGATTCTCGACATTGGTGCGGATGGGTGTGGAGGGATTGCGCAGTTCGAGCGTGACGGGCGGCGGATAGGCGACGTAAGCCGCGCTCAGGCTGATCGAGCCGCCGGCCACCGGCGACTGCGAGACGGGCGACGAGAGAAACACCGGCGGCACGAGGACGGTCAGCACGGCGTTGGAACTGATCGCGGAACCGATGTTGTCCGTGGCCACCACGCTGTAGGCGCCCTCCATGCCGGGCTGGACGTTGCTGAGGACGAGCATCGAGGCGGTCGCGCCGGGAATGTTCGCGCCGTTGAAACGCCATTGATAGGTGAGGGTGCCGGTGCCGAAGGCGTTCACGACGATGCTCACGTTCGTCGGGTTGTAGCTCATCGTGTTCGTGTTGTAGGTCACGGTCTGGCTGCGATTGGTCGGCTGCTGCGAGATGGTG
>Ga0163144_10009466_pt1 | contig 20923 bp, 25 predicted proteins | sample OliLak19BULKMAT1_FD_123175 | JGI IMG/M metagenome (GOLD analysis project Ga0163144, IMG submission 123175) | Freshwater microbial mat bacterial communities from Lake Vanda, McMurdo Dry Valleys, Antarctica - Oligotrophic Lake LV.19.BULKMAT1 | ecosystem: Environmental > Aquatic > Freshwater >... | reverse complement strand
GCGCATTCGGGATGCGCCCGAGCAGATGAAAATCATGCGTCGCGACAACCACTGTGGTGCCTAACCGGTTCAGGCTGTCAAACAGATGAAGCAACCGTTCCGCCATATCGGGATCGACATTGCCGGTTGGTTCATCCGCCACCAGAATTTCGGGGCGACCAATCACCGCGCGGGCGATGGCTACGCGCTGCTGCTCGCCGCCGGAAAGCGTCTGCGGCCGTGCATCGAGCCGGTTCGATAGTCCCACCCAGTCAAGCATTTCCCGCACCGGTGCCGCCACATCATTTTCAGACACACCGGAAACGCGCAGCGGCAGGGCGATATTATCAAAGGCTGACAGATGCGGCAAAAGCCGAAAATCCTGGAAGACGACCCCGATCCGGCGACGAAAGCCCGGCAGCCGATCACGCGGCAAGGCTGCGGCGTCCTCACCGAACAATTGAATTGACCCGCGACTTGGTCGCTGCGCGAGATAAAGCAGCCGCAACAGCGACGTTTTGCCCGCTCCCGATGCGCCGGTCAGAAAGTAAAAGGCTCCTTTGGTTAGCGTGAAGCTGATATCGCTCAGCGTCTCAGGCCCTGCGCCATACCGCAGCCCTACTTTTTCAAACTGCACGATATTTGCCATAGCGGCGCTGTTCGCCCCCCTGATTGTTTGCAGCCGTTGGTCCATTGCATGCTCGCGGGCCGCGCTCAAGCATGTGTGGATCTTGCCACGCTTGGTCTCGACATGCTTAGACAGCGTATCAACGATAATCAGGATTGGATTTCCTGATCAACCATGAAATAGCGCTGCAATGATCCTCGAATGCACCGAGTGCCGGTCCCGCTACCTGGTCGCTGAAACTGCCATTGGCCCCAACGGCCGGATGGTGCGTTGCGCCAATTGCAAGCACAGCTGGTTTCAGCCACCCTCACAGGTCGATCCGCTGGCAGCAACCGTCACACCGTCGGGACCTCCCACCATCCCGATTGCTCAAGCGCCTTTGGCAGCGGCGCCGCGTAACGCCGGACCGGACGAGTATGATGCCTTTGCGCATCGCCCCCCTTTTCGCCCACGGCGCAACCCGGCACGACGCTACATGATCGCCGCTGTGGCAGCCGGCGTCACGATGTTGATCGCGGTTGGCGTGATTCTTTACTCTGACGCGCCCGGCATTGCCGCGCAATTCGGGTTCAGCGAGACGGTGGAATCGCCGTTGCGGATCGAGCAGTTTCCCATCGACCGGCGCGAATTGGAAAATAAGAGCGAACTGTTCGCGGTCAGCGGCCGGATTCTCAATCCCACCAGCAATCGACAGCCCATTCCCGATATCCGCGTCGAGTTGCGCGATGCGCAAAAAAGAATTGTCTACAGCTGGATAATTACGCCGCAACAACGCGTGCTTGCCCCCGGCGGGACGCTGGATTTCAACAGCGCCAAACTTGATGTGCCACAAAATTCAAAGACTCTCTATTTCAGCTTCTCTAGCGGCTCGATCAGCTGAGCGAGTCTGCGTGAGTGCCCGCCGCAAGATAAGCCGCTTGTAAACGGAGAACCGCGTTGCTAGAGGCTCCCCCCTGCCAGCTGCCGGGGTTGACCGGCGGTGTTTCACGTGCGGCCGTGGCGGAACTGGTAGACGCGCAACGTTGAGGTCGTTGTGGGCGAAAGCCCGTGGAAGTTCGAGTCTTCTCGGCCGCACCAAACAGTCCTAAATACCCTCCCCTCGGGGGGACCAAGCTGAGGCTGTCGCTAGGGTCAGGACTCATAGCCAGAACAGGACGGTGGCGGCGAGGGCCACGGCGGATAGGAAGACGGTTGGGCACCTGTCGTAGCGTGTCGCGACACGCCTCCAGTCTTTGAGGCGACCGAACATGATCTCAATCCGGTTACGGTTTTTGTATCGGCGCTTGTCGTATTTGACCGGCTTTTTCCGGGATTTCCTACCCGGAATGCACGGGGTAATACCTTTCTCCTCAAGGGCATCGCGGAACCAGTCGGCGTCATAACCCCGGTCGCCCAGCAGCCAATCTGCTTTGGGCAAACCATCCAGCAAGGCTGCAGCGCCGGTGTAATCGCTGACCTGTCCCGCCGTCATGAAAAAGCTGATCGGACGGCCAATGGCATCCGTCACAGCATGCAGCTTTGTGTTCATGCCACCCTTCGTGCTCCCGATCAGCCGACCCGGCCCCCCTTTTTTACCCCCAGGCTGGATGCCGTGCGGTGCGCTTTGAGATAGGTCGCATCGATCATGATCGTCTTGCGCTCGGTGCCTTTGGCCGAAAGCCCATCCATCATCGCGACGAAGACACCCTTGTCGCTCCATCGCTTCCAGCGGTTGTAGAGCGTCTTTGCCGGACCATATTCCTGCGGCGCATCCCGCCACCTCAACCCATTGCGATTGATAAAGATAATACCGCTCAGCACACGACGATCATCCACTCTTGGTCGGCCATGGCTTCTGGGAAAGAACGGCTGAAGCCGAGCCATCTGCTCGTCCGTCAGCCAGAAAAGATCGCTCATCATTCAGGCTCCTTCCGTCAGCCTGAATCACAATCCTCTCTCAAAATCAATGGGTCCTGACCCTAGCTGCTTCGTCGGCTCGTTCGCCAGATTGACAACGGGAGCTGCCGTGTCGACTAAGCATCGTACCAAGTCAGGCTGCAATGAAAAGGTGGTGCTGCTGTGTCGGTCGGAAAGAAGAGGTCGGACCAGCATCTGATTGATCAGGACGGCATTGGTCTTTTGCGTACGAAGTTACCGCGCCACTGGCTACTACGGGAATATCGCCCCGATTATGGGCTCGATTTCACGATCGAGACATTTAGGGCCGCAAACGCTGGTGGCGCGGCACTTCGGCCCGCCACCTTTGAGACGCTCGGCGAGCACGTGTTCGTCCAACTAAAAAGTGCGGCGGACCCCGAAATCTATTCGCTGAACATTTATGGGCGCTCTAACGTCGAAAAGGGTCCGGAGCAACTCAATCGGAAAGACAAGATCGGAACGATCGAGACCTATCGAATCCAGCTCGAGATGAGCGAGCTCGTCACCGTTGAACGCATGGGCATCGGAGTACCGGTGCTTCTTGTGGTCGCCGATCTTGCTCGCCAGCGCTGCTCTTTTGTGTGCCTCAACGACTATATCGATAAGATCCTGATCCCCCGGCACGACGACTATCGAACCGCAGCGTCGCGGGTAATCCATGTTCCCGTCTGGACGGAGTTCGGGTCCGAACCTGGGCTTGCCGGTCTGCGATGGTATGGGAAGCGCGCCAAGCTGTTAGCCGCGTTCCAGCGTTTCCGATATCAATTTTCCGAGCTTCAGCGTCGGGATAACGGAGATTGGCGCCCGCTCGCGCGTTATTTTGCCGAGCGGATCGTGCCATACGATTTCTGGGACGACACCGACATGTGTCGGATGATACCTTATTATGGGGCGCGGCTTCGGCAGTTCCTGGAAACGGGACAGCCCGGTTGCCTAACGCTTCGCGAGGAATCGTTGCCGGTGGGTTTCAAAAATGAAGAATTCTTCGAGCACATAAAGCAGCAGGACGTCTTCGAACTCTGGCGCTGCCTGGCACACCTGCCGAATCTCTATGAGGATGTTTGGCGTGAGTGGTTCCTACCAACGGGGCTTGGCCAGGCAGCTTCAGCTCCCTGATCCAAAACGGCGCGCTGACAAGGCTACCGGACGAACAAACGGCGGGTAACAAAGGGTGCCGTCTGGAAGCAGCAATTCCGCTTTCCACCATATATGTTGTCGAGATTCGGCGCGAAGGCCCCAAACCGCTCGATGACGGGTTGACAGCCGATTTCGGCAAAAGCTGTTGGTTAAGCAATAAGCCGTGAATGACTAGAACTGGGTCGACAACCGACAACGCTATGCGATGGTCGGTCGTGTCCCTGGTGGTGGTGTAGGTCGCGGTTGGCCATCAGCGATCTTCGTTTAGGTTTGGGTTGCAACATCCAACCAACGCAGACCACCGATGACCGACGATATGATGAACCTGCAGGCGCTTGTGGGAAAGAGCGCAGACGCTGACTTTTTGCGCGAGATGATCGGCTTTGCCGCGCAGCGGCTGATGGCCCTTGAGGTGGGTGGCCTGACGGGTGCTGGCTATGGAGAGAAGAGCGACGAGCGGCTCGCCCAGCGCAACGGTTCCCGTGAGCGCGACTGGGAGACCCGTGCGGGCACTGTTTAACTGCGCATCCCCAAGCTCGGGAAAGGCAGCGACTTTCCCGGTTTTCTCGAGCCCCGACGCCTTGCCGAAAAGGCGCTGACTGCCGTCGTGCAGGCGGCGCCATTTCCGATGCGGCACGGGCGCGGTGACGATTTTCACCACGGCAGCCAAGGAACAGGCGTGCGTAGCCTGCTGCCACGTATCGCCAAGGGTATAGAGGCAGATGTCCAGACCCATCAACTCGACACACTCAAGCTAAAGGCGCGAGATTTCCGCTCAAGAGCGACGATCGAGGCTCAGCCACGTTTTACGCCAAGCCTTTCATAATTTGCACCTTGCACTAGCAGCCTCCATATCACGCATATGCGTATTGCCTTCATCAAGGAATCCGATGCTGAGGCTCTAGCTGTTGACCTTTCCAAGAGGCCGATCCCTTCGCAGACCAATCTCGCGACCCCCACGGGCCACTTCATGATTGACACCGCCCTTTCCCCTGCGCGCGCGTTCACCGGGTGCAGCATCATCACTGTGGGGCGTTTGCTCGAAGGCAAGCTTGCAATTACTGATATCGACCGATGCGGGGACTGATACTCCTTGTTCTGCTCGCGGCCGCATTCGCATTGGGTTGGCAGCAATTCAACAAATGGGTAGCAGCCAATCCCGAGAAAGTCCCTTGGACGCCTTTGGCACTGTCGCATCCTATCGGCACCTTTACTGCGCGCAAACTCAGCGCTCTCGCCGATGATACATCGCAGTGCCTTTTCCTGCTCGAGACCGCAAACATCGCGCACACCCCGTTGCCTCCGCTGGAGGCCGACAATTGTGGCTATAGCAATGCGGTTACGCTGAATGATGGTGGCGCGATCAGTCCGGCGCTGATCCCTGCCGATCCCGGCCTTGCCTGCCCCGTTGCCGCCGCCCTTGTGCTATGGGAGCGCGAAATTATACGTCCTGCTGCCGCGCGACACTTCGGACGAGATGTCGTCGCCATAGATCACTATGGAACATACAGCTGCCGCAACATTGCCGGCGGCAGCAACCGCTCGGAACATTCGACCGCCAACGCCATTGATATTGCCGGATTCCGTTTGGCGGACGGAACCCGCATCACTGTCGCCGCCGATTGGACTCGCGAGGGTCCAAAGGCCGCCTTTCTCCGAGAGATTCGCGATGGCGCGTGCAAATTGTTCGGCACCACACTGTCCCCCGATTACAACGCCGCCCACGCCGACCATTTTCATCTCGATCAAGCGCGGCGCGGGGGCAGCTTCTGCCGGTAACGAAGAACCGCATGACCCCATGCCATTGGGGCCAATCGGCTTGAGGGATAAATATATCGACGGCCTGCCGCCGGTCTTGTCGTACCTGAGTCGAGCCACATATTTGTCTGGCTCCCAATAGCTGACGCGGGGATCGTTCAGCCCGGCGCTGACCATCATCGGCGGATACGGAGCAAACGAAATGCGATTGATAGCGGGGCCGGACCCGCCAGAAAAAACACGCCAACTGGCGGCGTGATCGAAACCCGAGATTGGCTTACTTCGCCTCCAAATTTTCCAAACAGGCGGCACCACCTCAGTCTTCACCATTGCCAGTCGGACTAGCAGTTCATTTCTTGATTCAAAGCCGAGCGGTGACGCTTGAGGTGGCTCTTCCGGTATCGTCATGCGAACACCGGATGACCGGCGACGCGAGTTGCCAAGGCCGCAGCACCTTCGGGATCAGCGCCGACGGCTTGAGATATGCATGGGTCCGACGCCGGCTACCGAACGAGCGGCGACTTTTGAGATGGCCACATGGAAGCGGGGAAGGTAATAATGGGGGCGCAAAGCGGTCAATAGCCTCTCACCAATCTTGACGTCGCGAGCGCCGAGCCTGGTCATCGGGACGACATGGATCTGGTCGAGGCCGTCAGCTGATTGGGTCACGAGGATGACGGCAACGGGGCGGTCTTTGATGCCTTCGTCGCGGCCTTCCCGATACTCCCGCTCCCACAGATAGCTGTAGTTGATGACCTCGCCGGGTTTAGGCGGCGCCAAGCTGGGCCTCGGCGGCGTCGCACTCGGCGGCGGGCTGGACCGCCCGGATCGCTTCAAGGGTGTCGTCATCAAGATCTTCGGCGCGCCCAGCGACACGCTCCCGGCGTCGCATGCGGTCATAATCGTCGATAGGGACCATGACGAAGCGCACCCGCCCGTTTCGGCTGACCCCGACGGGACGGATCATCGCCTCGTCTGAATAGCGGCCGAACTGCTTTTGCAGCTCGCTTGAGGTAACAATTTCCATGCTTTTCGCCATAAACTGATGCTCCGATGCAGACTTAGGCGTTGCCAGTTTCAGCATTTGCGCCGGCATTAGTGGATCGATCCAGCCAATGCCGATATTCCAGAAGATATGGATAACCCGGATAATCGTCAAGAGTCGGAGAGTTGCTGCGAAAGCCGCTGGCCCTTGGTCATCCAAGGTTCGACCCGCAGCGCTGGACTTGTAACGGTTTTGTGCCGGCGACTTGAGAGTAAAACACTCGATCAAGGAGACCGGAGAGATGATGAAGCATACGGATGATTTTAAGCGCGAGGCTGTGCGGATCGCGCTGAGCAGCGGGCTGTCGCGGCGACGGGTTTCCTCGGATTTGGGCGTTGGCCTGTCGACGCTGTGGAAGTGGGTTTCGGTGTTTCGGCCCATTGATCTGGTGGTAGCGCCGCAGGCGGATCTGGCCTGCGAGAACGAGCGGCTTCGCCTGGAGAACCGTGTGCTGAAGGAGGAGAGGGATATCCTAAATAAGGCTACCCAGTTCTTCGCGAGCCCCAATCCATCACCACTGAGCCCGTGAGGTTTGCGCCCAAAGTTTTCTGGCGTGGAGAACTGGCGACATCTTTGGCAGGTGGAGACGATGTGCCGGGTGATGCGGGTCAGTGCGCGTGGTTACAGGGCCTGGCGGGCGCGGCCGGCGAGCCAGCGCACGCGCTGCGACATGAAAGTGCTGGCGCATATCCGTGAGCACGACAGCCTGAGCCTTGGCAGCTACGGGCGGCCTCGCATGACGCCAAAAGTCCTTGGGTCGTTAAAGGAGACAGGCCTCGCTGTCGGCGAGCGCCGTGTCGGACGCCTGATGCGGATCAACGGGATACGTCCTGTTCGCACCCGCAAACACAAGGTGACGACCAACAGCAATCATAGCCTGGGGACCGCGCCGAACCTGCTCGCTGGCGACTTTGTCGCCGATATGCCCAACCGCAAATGGGCCGGCGACATCAGCTATGTCTGGACGTCGGAGGGCTGGCTTTACCTCGCGGTCATTCTCGACCTGCATAGCCGCCGTGTTGTGGGCCAATTCGGGGGGGGTGGGCAGTCAGCGACCGGATGAAGCAGGACCTGGCAATACAGGCGCTGGATATGGCCGCCAACCTGCGCCAACCGCCCAAAGGCTGCATCTGCCCCTCAGATCGCGGCAGCCAATATTGCGCCTATGACTATCAGAAGCGCCTGCAAAATTACGGGCTCAAACCCTCAATGAGCGGCAAGGGCAATTGCCACGATAATGCCGCCGTCAAGACATTCTTCAAATCGCTGAAGGCCGAGCTGCTCTGGCGGCAAACCTGGCCAACACGTCGCCAGGCCGAGGCTGCCATCTTTCAGTATATCAACGGGTTCTACAACGCCCGCAGGCGACACTCATGTCTGGGCGGCATCAGCCCGCTCGCGTTCGAAGCCAAAATGGCATAGTGAGATCAGTCACCGGCACAAAACCGTTCCAAGTCCAAGCTCACCCAGCAACCAGTCCACCGCCAAGGTGATGTAGCTCTCGATCTCGGAGGGAGGGACAGGCTTCGCGCCGACGACGAGGCGTTCGACGGCGTCGCCCTGAATCATCGCGAAGAAAACTACCACGAGGCGACGAAACCGTGATGAATCCCGCGGTTCAGTTGCCAGACCGGTGAGATAGCCAACGAGGCAACTGTAGGCAGCGTCATGCCCACAAGCGAAGTAGGTCTCGGCAACCTCAGGGTTGCGAATCCCCTCGGCTGTCGCGATGCGTTGCAAGCCGACAACTTCAACATGTGATAGAGCCGCCACGAAGCTGCGGGCGAAGGCAGTGAGCACGTCGCGCGGTGTGCCGGCCGAACCGGCGACGGCTGCGAGCGGCTCCATCATCCCCGCGCAACGCTGTTCCATCATCGCGCGGAACAGCCCTGCCTTTCCACCAAACTGCTCGTAGACGAGCGACTTCGAACCGCCCGAACGCGCAACGATCTCGGCCAGGGTCGCCTTCTCATAGCCGCGCTCCAGAAAAACATGCGTCGCGGCCTCGAGAATCGCGCCGACGCGCGCCTCGCCGCGCTTGCGCAACGGTTTGCGCTTGAAGTTCTCAAGATCTCGTGTATCCGGCAAACGGTAACGGCCTGTACGTTATTAGAACTGCCAACATAGGGCCGGTTAACCCTCGGCTCAAGGAGGACTTTTTGCGACCACGGTCAACGGATGCGCGTTCCCGCACGCGCGCCAGTCTCATATGCTTACTGTTGACCGTCACCGTCGCGTCATGCGGCGATGCAGAAAAGCCGCGCGACGAACGCGTGCCGGTCCGCACCGTCGTCGTCGGCAACGCCGGGGTAACTACACAAGTGAGCAACACGCCGGCGTATGCCGGAACCATTGCGTCGAGCTTCGAGAGCGATGTCGCCTTTCGTGTGCCGGGCCGAATTGTCGCACGCGCTGCGGGACTTGGTGACCGGGTCGGCGCTGGCTCACCGCTTGCGACGCTCGATCCAGAACCTTTCCGCATCGCGGTCCGCTCGGCCGACGCTTCGCTCGCCGCCGTACGCGCCGAGCTGACGCAGACCGAGGGCGAGTTCGCGCGGAACGCGCCGCTCGCTGCCGAGCGGATCGTCGCGCCTGCGCAGTTCGATCGGCTTCGCGCGCAGCGCGACAGTACCCGCGCGCGCCTTCTCGACGTGCAGGCACGCGCTGCGGCGGCTAGGGACGATCTCAGCTATGCGACATTGCGCGCGCCCACCAGCGGAGTCGTCACGCAGGTCAGCGCCGAGGTCGGCCAATATCTGGCTCCGGGGCAGGTCGTGTTTCGCGTTGCCCGACCCGACGCACTCGACGCGGTGGTCGACGTTCCCGAAAACGTGATTACTTCGCTGCGCCCTGGTTTGCCCGCAACGATCGCGCTCGGGTCCGCGCCAGGCCAGATCACTGGTCGGGTCCGCGAGGTGTCGCCTGCCGCCGATCCCGCAACCCGCACCTACCGGGTCAAAATTGCGCTTGCCTCGACCGGGGCCGCGCGGATCGGGATGACTGCGAAGGTGAACTTTCCTTCCGCAACCCCTGCGGGAAGCGGCGAAGCGGCGAACCGCTCGGCATTTTCGCTGCCGCTAACCGCGATCACGCAGGCCGGCCCGCGTCCGGCGGTCTGGGTCGTCAAATCGAGCGGAGCGCTCGAGCTGCGGCCGGTCACTCTCGGCGAATACGCCGAGAATAGCGTGACGGTTAGCGCAGGAGTGCGACAGGGCGAGCGCATTGTATCGGCGGGCGTTCACCGCCTCGACGCGCGACAACGCGTGAAGCTATGGGACGGACGCCTGCCATGACGGGCTTCAACCTGTCCGCTTGGGCACTCCGTCACCGTGCACTTGTCGTCTTCATGATCGCGGCGATTCTTACCGCCGGCATCGCATCCTATTTCAGCCTCGGGCGGTCAGAGGACCCGAAGTACACCGTCAAAACGATGATCATCTCGGTGGCGTTACCGGGCGCGAGTGCGCGCGAGATGGAAACGCAGGTCACCGATGAAATCGAGCGCGTGCTGCAGGAAGCACCAAACTTCGACTATGTGACAAGCTATTCTCGGCCGGGCGAAGCCATGCTCTTTGCAACGCTGCGTGACGACACGCGACCGCAGGACGTGCCCGACAGCTGGTATGAGATGCGCAAGCGCGTCGGCGATCTTGCGCCGCGGCTACCGCCCGGCACGCGCGGACCGTTCTTCAACGACGACTTCGGCGACACCTTCGGCTCGGTCTACGCATTCCGCGCTGACGGCTTTTCTGACGCCGAAATAAAGCCAGTCCTGCTCGCGGTGCGGCAACGGCTACTGCGCCTGCCTGACGTCGCGAAGGTCGAACTGTCGGGCGTGCAGGACGAGCGCTTCTACGTCGAGTTCAGTCATTCCCGGCTCGCGACGCTAGGCATCGCGCCAGCGCAGATCTTCGAATCGCTTCGCCGTCAAAATGCGCTCGCGCCGTCTGGCACTATCGAGACCCCGACCGATCGCGTGCGCGTCGATGTGGGGTCGGGCCTCACGACCGCCGCCGCGATCGCGGCGGTGCCGATCGATGTGGCCGGTCGGCAGTTCCGCCTTGGTAACATCGCCGAGGTTCAGCGCGGCTTCGCCGATCCGAAGACGTTCTCGGTCCACCTCGACGGCGAACGGGTGACGTCGCTCGCGGTTTCCATGAAGCCGGGCGGCGACATCTTGCGCCTGGGTCGTGACCTAGACGCCGAGATGGCGGCCGTGACCAAAACGCTGCCCGCCGGCATCGACATCAAGAAGGTCGCCGACCAGCCCACCGTCGTTGCGCATTCCGTCGACGAGTTCGTCGGACACTTTCTGCTCGCGCTCGCTATCGTGCTTGGGGTGAGCTTCCTGTCGCTTGGCTGGCGCGCGGGGCTCGTCGTCGCGCTGTCGACGCCGATCGTGCTTGCGATGACGTTCACCGCAATGAGTCTTGGCGGGCTCGACCTTCACCGCATCTCGCTCGGCGCGCTCATCATCGCGCTCGGGCTGCTCGTCGACGACGCGATCATAGCGGTCGAGATGATGCTCGTGAAGCTCGAGGAGGGCTGGGACAAGGAACGCGCCGCCGCCTTCGCCTGGACGTCGACCGCGTTCCCGATGCTGACCGGCACGCTCATTACCGCGGCGGGCTTCCTGCCGGTCGGGTTCGCGCGTTCGGGCACCGGCGAATATACCGGCGCGATCTTTTGGGTCGTCGCCATCGCGCTCGTCATGTCGTGGATCGTTGCGGTGCTCTTCACGCCCTACATCGGCTTCAAGCTGCTTTCGGCCAAGGCCATCGGCCATGCCGAAGCGGCGAGCCCTGGGCACGAAACAATTGGCCATGATGCGCATGGATATGACAGCCCGATCTATCGCCGCCTGCGGCGCGGCGTCGACTGGTCCGTGGGCCACCGAAAGAAGGCGATCGGCGCAACGATCGTGGCCTTCGTCGGCAGCATGGCACTGTTCCCGCTGGTGCCGCAGCAGTTCTTCCCATCGTCGTCGCGCGAAGAGGTCATTGTCGACCTCGAGCTTGCGGAAGGGTCGCCCTACGCGGCTACGCTTGCCAAAGCACGCCAGATCGAGCGTCTGATCGCCGCCGATGCGCGGACCGGCTACACCTTGTGGTATGTCGGCGGCGGCGGACCCCGCTTTAACCTGGCGGTCAATCCGGAGCTACCCAACCTCGCCTACGCCAACTTCATCGTGCACCCAAAGGACCCCGCGGACAGCATCCCCTTGACGCGCGACCTGCGCGCGAAGCTCGCTGCTGCGCTCCCCGACGTGCGAACACGCGTTTCGCGGATCGAGAACGGCCCCCCGGTCGGTTATCCGGTGCAGTTCCGCGTAATGGGACCCGATCCCGACACGGTCCGCGACATCGCTGCACGCGTCCGCGACACGATGCGCACCGACGAACGCATGCGCGACCTCAACCTGTTGTGGGGCAACCGGACCAAGGCAGTTAGGCTTGACGTAGACCAGGCGCGCGCCCGCGCGCTCGGGCTGACGCCCGCCGAAATCGCCGAGACGCTGCAGACGCTGCTTACCGGCTACACCGTCACGCAGGTGCGCGACGGCACCGAGTTGCTCGACGTGGTCGCGCGCGCAACCGCTGATGAACGGACAGCGGCGGGTCGCATTGGCGACCTGACGATCCGCACCGCTTCGGGACAATCGGTTCCGCTCGCGCAGGTTGCGCGAATCGTCCCGGTCCTCGAGGACGGGCTGATCTGGCGACGCAACCGCGACGTCAACCTGATCGTCCGCGCCGACGTGGTCGATGGCGTGCAGGCACCCGACGTCTCGGGCGCGATTGACCCGAAACTCGACGCCATCCGCGATACTTTGCCGTCGGGATACAAGATCGAGATGGGCGGCGCGGTCGAGGAGTCGGCCAAGGGCGGCATTTCGATCGCCAAGCTGCTGCCGCTCATGCTCGCCATCTGGCTCGGGCTGCTGATGGTCCAGCTCCAGAGCTTCAGCCGTGTCGTCATGGTGCTGCTGACCGCGCCGCTCGGGCTGATCGGCATCACGCTGACGCTGCTCCTGACGCAGACACCGTTCGGGTTCGTGGCGCAGCTGGGCGTCATCGCGCTTGCGGGCATGATCATGCGCAACTCGGTCATCCTCGTCGATCAGATCGACCGCGACATCGAGGGCGGCGCGCACGCTTGGGATGCGATCGTCGGCTCGACGGTCCGCCGTGCGCGGCCGGTGGTGTTGACGGCGATCGCAGCGATCCTCGCTATGATCCCGCTAACGCTTTCGGAATTTTGGGCACCGATGGCGATCGCAATCATGGGCGGCCTTGCTGTGGCCACGATCCTCACTCTGTTCTTCGTGCCCGCGCTTTATGCGGCATGGTTCCAGGTCCGTCGTCCAGAAGACGAAGCAGCTAGCCGATCTATGCAACAAACGCGGGGCCCGATCGACGGGAAGGCGGTGCCGGCATGACCGTTCATATGATCAAACTGGCGGCAGCATTGTTGCTGGCCTTCTCGCTTGTCGGGTGCGCGGCGCTCGGGCCAACCAGTCGGCTCAACGCACCCGGAGACATCTCATTCCGAAACGCTGATGCAGCGCTAGCGCGGACGCAGGCTCCGCCGGCACCTGAGCTTGCGACGTGGTGGCGGGGGTTCGACGATCCCGAACTGACTCGGCTCGTCGAGGCTGCGCTGACCGCGAACCTTGATGTCGCACAGGCCGAAGCCCGGCTCAACGAAGCCGACGCGCTCGTGCGCCGCTCCCGCGCGGACCGGCTGCCCGGAGGCGGGGTCAACGCCAGCGTTGCGCGACAGCGCCAGTCGCTGGAGGGGCCGATCGGCTCATTCGCCCGCAACGCCCCCGGATTTATGCGTGACCAGACGGTGTTTGAGACGGGTGCGCAAGCAAGCTGGGAAGTCGACCTGTTCGGTCGGTTGAGCGAGGCGGCGCGTGCGGCGCGGTCGAACCGGGCCGAGACGGCCGCGCTACTCGACGGCGTGCGAGTCCGCATCGCCGCCGAGACCGCCGACGCCTATCTTGCGCTTACCGGCGCGAACGAGCGGCTCCGAATCGTAGCGGCGCAGCGAGACGTGCTGCGACGGCTCGACTGGGCAACGCAGCGCCGGTTCGACGCAGGCGAGGCCGGGCTCGGCGAAGTCGAGGAGGCGCGCGGCGACCTCGCGCGCGTCGAGGCGCTTGTGCCGGTCGTCGGTATCGAGGCCGAAGCGCAGCGTAATCGGCTCCGCGTACTGACCGCAGGTGCAGAGCTCGCAAAGTCGCCAGATGCTGTGCCACGCGCGCCGGGGCTTTCGGGTCTCGATAGCCCGGGACAGGTCCTTCGACGTCGCCCCGACGTCCGCGCGGCGGAAGCTCGCGTCGCCGCGTCAGACGCACGGATCGGTTCGGCGCTCGCCGAATACTATCCTTCGATCTCGATTGTCGGCGTGATCGGATTTCAGGCGCTCGATGCCGAGCGGCTGTTCACTGCCCCGGCACTCAATGCGCAAGGGCTCGTCGGCCTCCGCTGGCGGCTGTTCGACTTCGCGCGGATCGACGCCGAGGTTGCGGCCGCGCGCGCACGCGGCGATGGCGCGGCGGCAGCCTACCGCGCCGCGCTCCTGCTTGCGACCGAAGACGTCGAGAACGCACTGTTCGCGCTGGTCGCGCGCGAGCAACAGGCCCGCGAGGCAGCGCGCGCGAGCGTGTCGTTCACGTCAGCGTCCCGCGCGGCGAAGCGCACGTTCGACGCCGGGATAACCGGACTGCCGCAACTGCTCGATGCCGAACGGCGGTCACTCGGCGCGCGTCAGGACGAAGCGGACGCGCGGCTTGCGGCGGCCCGAGCAGCAGTAGCGTCGTTCCGCGCAATCGGCGGTGTCGTCGGTGGCGGACCCGATGCTGCGAGTTCGGCAGACCCACGGCGGTCGCAGTGAATCCCGCGCACAATTTCGGACGATAACGAGGAAGGACATAACACCATGTTTAAGGATCGCGCCTTTGACCTGCTTGCGGGGCTCGAGGCAGACAATTCGAAAGATTGGTTCGACGCGCACCGCGACGAGGTCCGCAAGCAGCTGCAAGAGCCATTCGCCGCAGCGCTTGTCGCCATATCGGAAAAGCTCGCCGCAACGGACATTCCGCTTAGCGGCGGCGAGAAGACGATGTTTCGCATGAACCGCGACGTGCGGTTCTCGAACGACAAGTCGCCTTACAGCACGCATCTAAGTGGTTTGCTCACGCGCAGCGGGTCGAAGGGCGAAGCCGATGGAGTGGCCTATCTCAATATCGACAGGCACGGCGGGTTTGTCGCGGTGGGATGGTATAAGTTGACGCCCAAGGAACTGGGGCCGATCCGTGACCGGATGGTCGAACACCCCGACAAGCTTAAAGCCGTGGTCGAGGCACTCTCTGCACACAGCCTGGCGTTGTCCGACGAGCAGTCGTTGACGGCGATGCCGCGCGGGTATGCCGAACACGCCGACAGTGACATCGCGCCGTACCTCAAACTGCAGACGCTGATGGTCCAGCGCGACCTGCCGAAGGCGGTGTGGAAATCGGGCGAGGCAGTCGATCGCGTGGCGGAGCTTGTTACATCCTGTGCGCCGCTGCTCGCTTTCGGGCGGTCGTGACATCCCCGGGTACGATGAGGGGTCCGATCGCGACTGACGCCTTCGACAAGGTCGAGGTCGCCTGTGTCGAGGAACTCGACGCATGGCTCGAAGAAAACCACGAACGCGACGACAGCGTCTGGCTGATTACGCACAAGAAGCACGTGACCGACCGATACATTGCTATGCCGCAGGTGCTCGACGCGCTCATCCGCCACGGCTGGGTCGATGGCATCCGACGTAAGCTCGACGCTGATCGTTCGATGCAGCTGATCAGCAAGCGGCGACAACAGGTGTGGGCCAAGACCTACAAGGACCGCGTCGCCCGGCTGGCGCAGGAAGGGTTGATGCGGCCGTGGGGGATAGCCGGGGTCGAACGCGCCAAACAAGAGGGCACGTGGGACGCAATGGCCGATGTCGACGCGCTCGTCGTGCCCGACGATCTGCGCGCGGCGCTAGACCCGAAGCGCAGTGCGGGGCCGATGTTCGACGCATGCCCACCCTCTTATCGTCGTAACGTCCTGCGCTGGCTTGCATCGGCGCGTACGCCTGAAACGCGAACGAAGCGCATTGCGGCGATCACCGATGCATGTGATTCAGGCCAGCGTCTGCCGCAAATGTGAGCCAAGTTCGAACATTCTATTATTGGCGCCATTGCCACTAACCGGTCGTCTCGATGCCACGACTGAAACGCTTGGAAATGAGGGACGCGATATGGGCGATAGCGATCAGTCGTGTACGGATTATCTGACGGACGCCGCCAAAGTCTTTCGGCTAAACCCTGCCTTCGGTGTAGGCCTATCGCTGATGAGGATCGTGATCGCAGAAAAGCCGAACAATGCAGGAGCGTGAGATAGCTTCGACGCAGATGGGGACAACTCCCCGAACTTCCCATCCAAGGGCCGAAGGGGTCGCCAAGGTCACGGGCTGCTTGATCGACCGATATGGGGTCTGAGTAGCAACGGAACAGAAAATCTAGACAAGGCATCCCGCGGTGCCTGAAGCCGTTACCTCTACGAATTCGTTGAACGTGCCTGGATCATTTCACGGCGCAGAATGGCGTTCATGCGAGTTTGATACCCACGTCCGTCGGCTTTCAGCCAAGCGAGAACATCCTTGTCGAGATGGGCTGTGATCTGCGCTTTGACGGGGCGATAGTGCTTACCGCGCACAGCGCTTTTCCAATCCTCTTCCGTCAGTTCCGGCATGTCGCTGGGATCAATTTCGCTGTCGGGCCGCGCAGCAAGCAGGGCTAGCCGCTCATGATCAGCCTTCGTGAGGGGAGGCAGGTCTTTCAGTTTCATACTAACTATTTTCTCGTTCATATGCCTGCCTTTCGTGCCGTGTTGCCATTCGAGCCGAAATGATGCGGATTTTCTCCTGACCGTCATTGCTGCGATACGTATGAGCGACCATGATGATTACGTGTTCGCCAACTTGCCCGAACGCCCGTCATCGTTCCTCACCATCGGTCTGCCCGTCGGGGACCAAGAACATGAACGGGTCGCCAAACACTCGGGTTGCGTCTTCAAAGCTGACACCGTGCTTTTTGAGGTCATCGCAGCGCATGCTATCTGAATTGCGCTGGACGTGAACGGATAGCGCACACGAGGCTGAGCGGCTGCCAAAATGCTTATGCCGGTCGATTGATGCCCAGTCGCCGCATCTCGCGATAAATAGTCGAGCGGCCAAGCCCGAGCGGTTTTGCAGCTTGCGCTGGTGACGTATTGGCCTGGATGAGCGTCAAGGCTGCATCGAGCTTTGTCATATCGAGCGGCTGTCGTCCTGGCTTTCGGCCTTTGGCGCGCGCTGCTGCAATGCCGTCCTTTGTGCGCTCGGAGATGGGCCGCCGCTCGAAATGGACAATGGCGCCGAACCCGTGGAAAATCGGTTCTCCGGCCGCCGAGGAAGTATCGATCTTCTCCTCAAGACTGAGCAGCGCGATCTTGCGCTCACGCAGCATCGTGAGCGTCGACAGCAATTGCGCCAGCGAGCGCCCGGGACGATCGAGGCGCACCACGGCCAGCGTGTCTCCCGACCGCGCATAGGCGAGCAACGCCGTCAGGCCAGGTCGGTCCATGCTTTTGCCCGACATGACATCGGTGAATGTCTTGATTGCGCCGGCCTCGGTCAAACGCATCGTCTGGCCGGCGACATCCTGGTCGCCGGTGCTGACCCGGGCATAGCCAAGGATGTCAGCCACGGTGAGCCATCATCGCGCCAGCAAAAGCTTGAGGCCTGGGATTTCGATCCTGGCCCATTCGCGATCGGCGGTCAGAACGGGAATGCCCTCAGAGATTGCCAGCGCCATGCATATGCGATCTCCCAGGCCGCTGCCAAATTCCTTGGTAACGGGATAGAGCTTGGCAGCGGCAATGGCGTCGTCGCGCCCGTGCGGGCGCACATCCAGATGCAAGGCATCGAGCATGGCAACCGCCGCATCGATGGGGACCTCGCGGCGCAGCAGGCCCTTGATCACCTCCTGCAAATTGACTGCCGAGATAAGCCCGTCACCGATGTATTGCGCGATAACATCAGCCCCCGGCTCATCGCGCAGCAGCGCCAATATCGCCGAGGCGTCAAAAACGATCGATGCCATACTTGCTCCGGGACCTAGTCCAGGTCTTCGCGGGCGGCTTCGGCCCGGCGCTCGGCGATGAAGTCATCGACAGGGAGATCGTTGGTGGCGTGCTGACGATACAGGTCCTGGGCGCGCTTGATGCTCTGGCGCATCGATGTCAGCTTCACATGGTCGCCGTCGATCGACAGCACAATGACGCCGGCACCTGTAACACCAAGCACGTTTCGCGCTGATCGTGGCAGCACCATGCGACCGTTCTCGGCAATCCGGATATCGATCATTTCCTGCATGTGTGACACCTAAGAAAAAATGGCATGACTTAGATATGTGCCATATGATCGCGATTGTCGATCGACCATACGTGACCTTGGCTTTGCCGGGATTGAGGTGTCTCTCAAACGGCCGTTCTGGGGACGCCCTGCAAAGCGGTGCTTCGATGGCCCCAATCCTGTCCAGAGACTCTGTCCCGTTATGGCAGCACGTCCGCTATCATGTGCGACCTTTCCTGGACGATTTTTATGGCCCGACGCGATCTCCTGACCCCTGACGAGCGGCAAATCCTGTTCGGCGTCCCGGTGGACCGGGAAAACCTCGCGCGCCACTACATGATGTCACCGAAGGACCTGGCGTTGGTCGCGACCCGTCGCGGCGACACAAACCAGATCGGGTTCGCAGTGCAGCTTGGACTGCTGCGTCATCCCGGGTTTGGATTTAGCCGCGACGCGGGCGCGCCCGTTGAGCTTGTCGCGTTTATGGGCGAGCAGATCAGTGTTCGGGTCACAGCGTTCGGCCGTTATGCAAGCCGGCCGGCGACTGCGTCCGTCCACGCGCGTGAAGCCGAGGCGGCACTTGGCCTGCGCCCGCCGGTCAATGCCGATCTGCCGCTCCTCATCGAGGCAGCGACACAGGCGGCCTGGGCGAACGATCGCGGTGTGCCGATTGTCGCCGGCATTACCGACGCGCTCCGGGCTTCATGCATCACGTTGCCTTCGCAGTCGGTGCTTGAGCGTGCCTTGCTTGCGGGGCAAGCCCGTGCCCGCCGATAGCATCGCCAAACCCGATGCTCTCCTGATCGTCGATCCCCAGACAGGCCTGACGCCGCTTGCCTGGCTCCGCGATATCGCCACCGCGCCAACCGCCGACAATGTCTGCAGTCTGCTTGAGCGCCTGCATCGCGTGAGGGTGATCGGCTTGCCGGTTAGTATTGGCGATTCCATCCACTCCGACAGGCTCGATCAACTTGTGCGTGAAGGTCGCGCCTCACCGGCGCAGTTGCTCGGGCGATATACGCCGTCACGGCGCCGCGCGACGCTGGCGGCGGTGCTCCTCGACCTTGCAACCCGGCTGACCGACGCGGCACTCGATATGGCCGACAGGATTATCGGTGGCAGCTTCACCCGCGGCGGCAACGCCCAGAAGAAGACTTATGCCGCTACGACCCGCGATGTTGGCCGCATCATGCGCCTGTTCGATCGCACCGCTGCCGCGCTCGAGGAGTCGCAGGACAGCGGTATCGACGGGTTCACTGCCGTCGATACCGCGGTTGGTTGGGACAAGCTGCTGCGCGCGGGCCGAGGCGCGGATCATCGCTGATCTCGCCGAGGAGAACCCGCTGATACGTGCTGCCGATCGGCGGAAGACATTGCGCAAGTGTGCGCCGCTCCTTCTCGAGGCAATTGACTTCGAAGCGGGGCGGGGCACCACATTTTTGCCAATGATGGCGCGACCCTCGCCTGACTCGGTCAAAAGCGCAGGATCAGGCCCTGATCGGGGGGTATCCGTCCCGCTGCCATCGCCTGGTAGCTTGCCTCAATCGCCGCCGCGCCTGACAGCTCGCTAATTGTCATCCTGTCGCCAAGGCTGGCGCAAAAGGCTATGTTGGCGGCGGTGGCGCGGCGCATTATTTCGCCCTTGCCCCAGTCATTATCACGCTTGGCGATATGGGCAGGAGCAAAGAAAAAGGCCGGCTTTGCACCGGGCAGGGCCTTGGCCGCGCGGGGTGCTTCCCAATGCGTCGCACCAACGCCGATACTCGCCCGGATATTGTCGCCATAATGCTCGTGCACAGCAGCGACTATGGCACCGTCGCCGGACATATCGACAAACACGCTTGAGATGGACCGATCATGCGATCCGATCGCGTCATACGCAACCACCTGATCATAATAACCAAGCTGCTCCACAAAGGCGACATTATGCGGCGATGTGAGCCCCACCACCTGTTGTTCGCCGCGCGCGCGCAGATAATGAGCAAGGCCAAACGCAGTTTTGGAAGACGCGCTCCCCAATATAACCTGCGCTGCCCCGAATCCGTCATTATCCGTGATGTAATCGTCGAGCGCGAATGAGGTGGTGAGCAGCGGAAAGAGCAGACTGCGCCAATTCCGGATCGCGGCAAGCGGCGCTGGATCATCATTGGTGCGCGCATACATGTTATAGACATAGGGTAGCTCGGCACGGTGCACGGCCGCATCGGTAAACCCGCCCGATGACACCTTGCCCGGGAGCATGACCAGATCGGATGCCATGGGCAGGAAGCCCCAGATTTCGGTTCCGGTCGGGACAGCGCCCGCCCGCGATTCAGTCACGGTGCCAAAACCCCAGATCGGCACACTGCCCCAGCCGGTTTCCTCGTCGGGGAAAAACCGCCAATAGCCAATCTGTTCGCCGCTAACGGCATAGCTGATGTTGTTGGCCGTCAAAGCGAAGGCCCCCGTCGTCACCCGGATCGCCCCTTGTTCTAAGGGAGCGGTTGCGCGCTCTACGCACTTGGCCTCAGTGATTGTTCCACGGTTCACAAGCAATTTAGTTGTCATCATGCCTCTCCTCACCTCCGCTACGGCTGCCTGCGAGATGATCTGCCGCCACGCGACGCCCCGATCATTCTGCGCGCTCGTCAACCCAACCCTATGCGTTCGATGCCCAATTGCCATGCAGTTTAGGAGATGACCATGCCCGTGCCAGCAGTTTATGCCCGCACTCTCGATTTTGCTCTAACAACCTGACATACAAACGATGATGGCAGCCAAGATCGATCCTTCCGCGGCATGTAGCATGCCCAACGCCCGCCATGATGGCCGCCACTTGCGCAGCGCTGCGACCCGCAGCAAGATTGTCGATGCGTTACTGGCACTTGTCCGGGAGGGCGATGTCTCGCCGAGCGCTGCAAGAGTTGCGGAAACTGCCGGCGTGGGCCTGCGCACGGTGTTTCGGCATTTTGACGAGATGGATACGCTTTATCGCGAGATGAGCCAGATTATCGAAGCGCAGGTGATGCCGATTATGCTCCGCCCATTCGCGG
>Ga0163144_10009463_pt1 | contig 20925 bp, 15 predicted proteins | sample OliLak19BULKMAT1_FD_123175 | JGI IMG/M metagenome (GOLD analysis project Ga0163144, IMG submission 123175) | Freshwater microbial mat bacterial communities from Lake Vanda, McMurdo Dry Valleys, Antarctica - Oligotrophic Lake LV.19.BULKMAT1 | ecosystem: Environmental > Aquatic > Freshwater >... | reverse complement strand
GGGATCGAATGGATAGGGCTTCTGGAAACTGTCGCTGGAGTAGAGGAAGACCGGGTTCTTTTTCAGATACGGCGTGTCGGGACAGAAGAAAGGGACCGTGACCATAAAGGCCGCATCCTGTACAAGGATGCCGACGTAACGATGGTCAGGGTGATAGTCCCAGGGCCGGTGCGCGATCACGATGTCTGCCTGCCATTCGCGGATGATCTTCGTGATGAGACGGCGGTTCTCCAGCGTCGGTTCGAGTTCACCGTCATGGATGTCGAGCACCTGCGAAGTGACGCCCAGCTTCTTCGCCACCGTCGCTGATTCCGCCGAGCGTCGTTGTGCGAGCGGCCCGCCTGCCATCTGCCAGTGCCCGATGTCTCCGTTCGTCACTGAGCACAGCTTGACATGATGACCGAGCTTCGCCCACTTGGCCGCCGTGCCGCCCGCCTTGAACTCTGCGTCGTCGGGATGCGCGCCGAAGACAACGATGCGCAGCTTACCATCGTCAGGCGGCAGCGGCGAACCGGGATCGGCCGCTGGCGATGCTGCGGAACATCCGAGCAGCATCAGGATGTAGGGGATGATACCGCGTACAAGTCGAGGGCGAGCATGTGTCATCATCGTTCTCCTGAAAGAATGGCCGAGGCGTCGCGTCTCGGTACTGAGGCACGCCAAGTAGGTTATGCTTCAGCATAACCCTCCAGCAATCACGCGAAGGCGATGTGACAACCACAACGAACCAACGCGACCAAGTGCTCCGCCGGAGTCGATCAGTCAAGAACACAGGCGACTCTGAACACGAAGGCGGAGGATCGTTATGCTGAAGCATAACCTACTGAACTGGCCGAACGAACGACGAACCAATGACAGCTCATCACACCCAACCCCGGTGTGCCGCAGCAAGCTGCAAACACGAAAGCGGGAGCAGGCTGCGGTAGTCCAGGGTCTCCGGCGACGGCTATTCCAATTCCGCGATGACTTTCCCGTCTTCAACGCGACAAGGATAAGTCGCCTGGCAGAGTCTTGAATTCAGGCAATGCTGTCCTGTGTCGACCTGAAATTGCCAACCGTGCCAGGGACAAGTCACGATGTTTCCCCGCAGCGTACCCAGGCCGAGCGGTCCTCCAGCGTGAGAACAGATACCGTCAAGGACATGGAAGACTCCATCGACGTTGAACACCGCAAAGATCCTTCCGTCGGCAACCACCTCGGCCGAAGTCCCGGGCGGCACCGACTCAGCATCGATCAGTGAAACGACTGTCATTGCTGCACTGCACCTTGAAGAGCGTTCCGACCACGAGCGACGAGATTCACATCGCTCAACTGTCATCGGGACTGTTTTGCGACCGGAGCATAAGTCACCCCGGCAACGGACGTCCACTGGATGGATGTTGGATACCGTTGAACGCCCAGCCCGAGGCACCGGCACTGCGATCGCCATGTGCGGAGCTCAGCCAGCGACAGCGGCTGGGCGTTAAACGAAGGAAATTCAGGACAGGACGCACGGGCGTTGCTGTCGTCAGCCCGGTCATGTTCGCCAGTGTTTCTTTCCGCCTCCTGTGAATTGTCCGGGAATCCGCATGCAGACCTGCAGAAGCTGCCGAATTGAGGACGACACGGAGAATTCAGGAGAGAATGTCGTGGCCCCGACAGTTGGTTCTGTCCGCGCCCGATGCGTCGCGGGAAGGAAGTCGGATGCGACTCAAACGGTTTTCACTATTTACGGTGCTGTCGCTCACAATGGTGAGCGGCTGCTCGGCTAATCGCGCCAGCCTGAACCCGCTGGACCAGGCGGACGACCGCGAAACCATCGCACCTCAAGATGAGAATGAGTACTACCCTCGAGTCTACGACGAGGATCGTGACCTGCAGGAACCGACGTCGCCGGTCCCTTCATTACCAGTCCCGTCGGGTGAACCGGTTCCGGCTCCTCCTGCATTCGGTGTGTCGCGGGTCAAGAGTGTGAGCTGGCTGAAAGACATCAGTTCCAGATTCCGCGGCAATAAGTCAGCCGGCGATTCTGCACAATGCGTTGACGAACAAAGCTGTGAGATTGGTGCGTGTTCACCGATCGATTCCTGTGCTTCCGAATCGGGATGCGCCACGAGCTCTCGGGTCCAGCGATATCGTCAGCAGGTCTGTGACAATCCGGGCGAAGTCGGAACGCACCCGATCCGCAGCGTAAAAAAGTCATTCGGGAAACTCTTCCATCCCGGGCAAGCGGGTTCGTGTTCTGAAGAATACGCTGAGAGCGTCCGGAAGGACAATTGCGGAATTGAGCCAATGATTCGCCGCGAACCTCGGCCTGCCTTTGGTCGCGACTGCCGGGAACATCGCAATCTTCAGAATCGATGCACACCGCTCGGAGACGAGTCCTGTGCTGCCATGGATGCCGGCGTTGAACAACCAGGTAATCGACCCGGGTTCAATGACCATCTGTCGCGGTCGCGGGTGGTGAGTCCACTGCCGCGGCGAGAGTGTCTGGCTGATCCGCTGCAGGAACCTTTCGTACAGGATGTCGTGCCGACACCGGGAACTCACAGGAACCCGGAACCTCCCACCGCCGTTCCGGCCATTCCGTTCGCGCCAATTCCGGAGCAACCCGCTCCCGGCAATCCGGCGATTCCGATCGATCCGGATTCTTCCGTCAGGCTGGTCGAACCACCTGCGTGGCCGCGTCACCAGGGGACGGCCGGTCAGCACGGAACGACAACCCGTCATGCGACACACTACACGCCTCTGCCGGATGCCAGGGGAAGCAGTCTGGACTTGCCGCAGTTGATCCCCGGTCGAAGGATCTGAGCCCGAGCTCCGGACTGCACTCATCAGCCGGCACGCGCTGACGTCCAGTTTTCGGGGAACATCGACGAGACCGCACCCCAGCGCGTGTCGGCTGATCTTCCGAATGATCCGTGTTCAGTCCGATATGCTGCCACTCTCGGTGTCGCCCTGAAGTGCTTCCAGCCGTTTCAGCACATCCTTATAGTCGTAGTCGACGGCCAGAATCTCGCCGTAGTGGTGCTCAGCCTGTTCGGCCTTTCCGGCCTTTTCATAGATCCGACCCAGCCAGTAGTGAGCGCTCTTGAAAGCACTCTCATTATCCTGCGCACTCAGCCCTTCCAGTGCTTTTTCAAACTGACGGCGGGCAAGATCAAGCTTACCTTCCTTCGCAAAGCATTCGCCCAGCAGCACGAGGGCATCGACCTTGAGGCGAGGATCTGCCACGGACTGCTGAAGCAGGGGAATCGCCTTGGCGAGTTGCTTTGATTCGAAATATTTCTCTGCCAGTTCAAGCTTCCGCCGCAATTCATTCGGATGCAATTCCACGCTGTGAATCAGGAATTCAATCTCCTTTTGCTGAAGCTCTACTTTCATGGCTTTGGCTTTTTCGATCAGCCGTTCCTTGCCAGGATTCTTGCGGATTCGATCCTCTGCTTCGGCAAGATCATTTTTCAACAGGAGCAACTGAACTTCCTGCAGCAGCTCACGAATGTCTGCATTGCCGTTGGAAATCTCCAGCGCTTTGGCAAAGGTTTCCTGCGCCTTTCCAAGCGCGCGAGTTGCCTTGTAGAGATCCCCCAGTTTCAGATAGTGATTCAGATTCTGCGGATCTTTGCGGATGGCATGGACCAGATCAGCCTCCGCGGATTCACCCGGGGCATCGGTCGGCTTCGGTGAGCCTTTCCGCGCGATCCGATCAGCTTCATAAGCGTTCACCGGAGCCTGCGGCTGCTCAACCTTGACGTCACGCGTGTTCTCAGCGTCGTCGTAGCCTTTGGACATCGTGGATTCAGCATCGCAGCGACTCATCATGCTGCGTGCCTCGCCGTCCGTCGGAACCAGTTTGTAGACGCGTTCCCAGCAAACTCTTGAGGCTTTGTAATCCCGCTGTTCGAACAGAAATTTTCCGAGTTTGCGGTTGTAGTCGACATTGTCTTTGTCGTACTCAACCGCGCGCTCCAGCGCATAACGGGCGACGTTGAGATTCGTCTGCTGAATACAGGCCTCACCCAGATCAAACATCAATTGAGCGTCCCAGGGATTTGTCAGCAGTCCTTCTTCCGCAGCGGCTTCGACGCTCTTCCAGTCCTTCTGCATCCGACACTTTTTGATGCGGCCTTTGACGCCCATCAGCCGCATGCCGGCCATTTTGGCTCCGGTCTTGTTGTCGTTGTACTGCTTGCGGATGCAGCCATGCTTTGTTTGGCGGTAGGCGAGATGTTCCGGGACCAGGCGGATGCAATTGCTAAGGCATTCAATGGCGTAATCCCAGTTCTTGTGGTTCATGGCTTCTGTGCCTTTGCGAAACCAATCCAGCGCCCCTTTTTCCCGCTCGTTCATTGTCGGTCAGTCTTTCGTCATTTGTGGGAGGGCATTCCTGCCCGTCGTCCCGTCGGTGCCTGCCGGCGGTTCGGCAATTCGGTCCGTGTCGAAACACAGTTGATGACTGCTTAGAGATCAAACGCCGTCAGCATGTCGGCATCGGCAGAAATTGAATTCCGGGTGTCATATTCCGGGGATTCTGTACCGGCGAATCCCGCGCCGACCGCTCGACTTTAACAGAGCCGCAATACGCTCGCCACACAGAGCATCGGCAGGCGAGCTCTCTGCGGGCAGCCAGATTCTGCCGGTGGACAGACACCCAGGCGTTTTCGTTCTGACAACAGACGTCATCAGGATGACTCCGGTTTGTAAGTCTGATGATGCCCGTTGCATCGTCGGATGCTGAATTTCCGCGTCGGTGCGATTGCCTCAAGTCCGGCACGGCGTTCGCAATTCCTTCCGAGCATGTTTCGAACAGGTTCTAAAAACAAGGGAATGGTGCTTTGATGAAGACTACATCGTTACTGACCGCTGGTCTCTATGTTCTGCTGCTGACCCGCAGTGTCATTGTCTCTGCTCAGGATCGCCAGAATCCGAACTACGGGGCTCCGATGAGCTCCGGCTACAACGGCGGAATGAACCGAACTCGGTTCGGACTGCCGATGCCGCAGCAATGGTCGGGAGTCCGTCCGACAGGGATGTCACGCGGTTTCAACGGCCAGGGCTTAGCACCTTCCCGTTTTTCGGCCAACTGTGCGAACGGCCAATGCCAGAGCGGCAACGGAGCCAACGGACAGTGTTCAACTGGTCGATGTGCGAAAGGTCAGTGCCCGACGGGAGTTTGTGCCAGCGGTCAGTGCCGCACTGATTCCTGTGCAAACGGTCAGTGTGACAACGGTCCGTCTGTCGGCGGTCAGTCTGTCGGTGCTCGGTTTTCCAATGGCAACTATTCCAGCGGCTATCGAGGAATGAGTAATTGTCCGAACGGACAGTGTCCTCAGAGAGCACAGTCCGGCGGGATGTCCTTCAACACACGGTCGATGCCTGCTGATCCGTTCCGCCGTTCCGGAGATCTGTCCAGCCGCGATCAGTGGACTCCGCGGCCGGTCGTCGCTCCGCTGAACGATGCATACCGCGGGTCCGGCTATGATCGGAACGACCTGAATCTGCGATCCGAATACTTTGGAGACAAATCCGATAACGGTGCTGACTTTCCGGCACAGACTCAGCCAAACTCCGACTTCAATTCAAACGAATGGACTCGCCCGTCACGCCGGTCACTGGAAGCTCCTGCGTCCACTCGCAGCGGCATCGTTCGGTTCTAATCTAAATAGAGCCGCTCCCGGCATTCGGTTCTTATGCAGGATTGAGCCTCGCGGCAGGCGGCGATGAATGTGAGAGCATCTGGAGAGCACATTCTCAGCCAGGGTCATCCCAAACCTGCCAGAGGGACTCGCATCGACAACTCTACGACGGAGTTGTCGGGCGAGTTTCTCTCTTTTCCGATACTGTTGTCCCGCCGCTCCGCCGGATGGGCTATCCACCGTGGGGGACGCTGCCAGCGTCCGAACCGACGCAAGCTGCGTCGGCCACGATTTTGCGTCCGAACCGACGCAAGCTGTGTCGGCCACGATTTTGCCATATCCCGTTCAATCCATCCATGGCTGCAAGGCAAACGTCTCCGGATTGAAAACCCACAACGACCGATCGGGGAAAGCGGCCTTCAACTCGGCAATCACGCTGACTTCCGCCGGCTTCCGGCACACAAGCACATCGGCCTGCAGATCCGGCGGGTTGACGATGTAGCTGAGCTGCGGATCGCTGGCCGATTCATCCACCATCACAAGTACCGGGTGGTTCAGTTCCGGATTCCTGGTGAGACGACGAAACTGCTCGAAGCGGACTCGTGAAAAACTCTGCTCGCCAACGGCCAAGGTGACCTTCGACGGGCCCCAAAACGTCTCAGCATCCATCCACCCCGGCAGCAGTGAAGCCCCGATGAGACAGGTCAGCCAGCTTAGAGTGGTCTTTGTTCCAAGGCCGCCGGCCATCACGGTGAACGCATTCCTCAGCCCGACCGTTGCCAGGATCAACAGCAACGGAGCGGTCTCGAACACATAGTGCCAGTGCAGAATTCCGTCGTACCAATAGGGCACATGCACTGCGTGCAGACTGGTGACCGAACAGAGGATCAGGACAATCCGGATGTCGTTGCCTCGCAGTGGCAGGCAACTCGGAATCGCAGCGATCAGCGCAAATACGAGTGCGGCGATGCCGAGCGTCCACTGAGTGCTCGCAATGCATCGGTTTCGCACGTTCTCCGCGGCTTTGGCAGGAGTCAGGTTCGTCGCCCAGCGGTCGTATTCGTTCAGTACCTTCGGCCCCGCGAGCTTCGCGCCGATCTCTGCGTTGTTAAATCCGAATCGATGACTGGGCGTATAAGTATCGGTGTAGAGCTGATAGGCCGACTGAGTCCACCGTCCGGTGATCCGCTGATTCATCGCCCCGAGCACAATGAAACCGGCCAGCAGAGGCAGACCGATCGCCGCCGCGGCTCGCCATCCAAATCGCGGCGCAACGCTGGATACACGACGTGGAATCGTCGATCGCAATCCAGCGACAAGCAGCCAGATTCCGAACGGCAAGGCGAAACCAGCTGCCGTCATCGGCCGCCCGAGCATCGCCAGAGTCAGCGCGGTCCCGGCTATCAATGCGTCCGAATCGGCGGCTGATTTCATCAGTCGCAGAAATGCCCACAGAAACACCGACAGCGCCAGCATTGTCGGATGATGAGCCAACAGCAGGTTTGAAAATACGGCCAGTCCAGGGCTGAGAGCAATCAGCAGGCCGCCGCACAGTGCCCAGCCCCGGGGTAGCAGCCTTGTCAGGCAACCGTGGAAAAATACCACTGCCAGCGCTCCGGCCAGCCAGTGTCCTGCATACGGACAGCGACACAGGACGAACGGGGCCATCCAGAGACCGGTCCAGGGGAAATAGCGACTGGCGGTCATCGGTTCGTTGAGTACATGAATCTGATGAAACAACTCCGGATGCACTGTCATCGCCGGCCATGTCACCCGACCTGCCAGAAATGTCCTCGCCTGCAGCAGGTAACTGAATTCGTCATGATACGCGGGCGGAAGTGCGAAGAAGCAGACCTCTGACGAATCAGAGTTCGCGGGAACGGCCGTCGGCACGCTGATCGTCCGCATCCCGATCGATGCACTGCAGAGCAGAGACACGAGAAACAGGCCCGCCGGGATCCATCGCTCGCTCCTGGATTCACGGGGTGGCTCGCTCGCAGTCGCCGCCTTCCTCCAAGCCGACATGCCACGAAGCGAGGCACTCCGGAAACGAACCACAATGAGCACCGGCAGAGCCATCAGAATGAGAAACGCCGGCGTCGTATCGGCATCCCAGTTGGCGAACCAGCCCAGCCAGCCGGAGGGTGATGCAATCGCAAATTTGAGTCGTGCCAGCTCCACCCAGCCGCAGGCGCACACAGCGGACAGCCAGGCAAGGATGAAAAAGAGCCGCAGTCTGAACAAAGGAGATGCTCACCAGCTGATCGAATCGTCACGGAAGGGCGTTCATGCTTCCTGACTCTAACTGATTGCGAGTCCAGGAATTCCTGGCAAATCTTCAGATTCGCACGGTCAGACGAGATCGCGGCGAGGTTGCCAGTTTTTCGCAGGACGGCCTTCTCAGGCCGTCCCTGCCCGTTCCATTTGCCGCAATACCAGACGGCCCGACAAAGCCGTCCTTCGAATCAGCAAACTTCTACGCCGTTCGCCGCAGATCCGAAGGCGGCGCAGGCATGTTTTCAAGCCTGTGATATCCGCCGAGCCGGCTGAAGACTCCGAGCCGTCCTGAAGTCAGCAGCACCAAAAACGCGGGCACCATCACCGGGCGGACGACGAATGTATCCAGCAGAACTCCGACGGCAAGCGCCAAGCCGAGCTGATCCATTCCGACCAGGCTTCCGGCCATCAGCGACGCAAACGTGCCAGCCATGATGATGCCACAACTGGAAATAATGCTGCCGGTTTTTTCCAGCGCAACCGTGATTCCTTTCACAGGTCCGTGGATCTTCTGTTCCTCTTCAATCCGGGTCATCAGAAAAATGTTGTAGTCCTCTCCCACTGCGATCAGGATCGTGAACAGGAACATGGGAACTTTCCAGTCCAGTCCCGCGAAACCTTCCGGGTCCATCGCCCAGTACACCAGAAACGTAAATCCAATCGTGGCGAAGTAGCTGTAGAACACTGTAAACATCAGGTAACCGCAGATCCCTGGCTTGCGGAGCAGCACGACAAGGATCAGATAGACCCCAAGCAGAACATAACTGTCGATGCGGATCTGGTCCGAATCGGTGACGTCCTTCAGATCGCTGATGTCAGGTGTCGTGCCGATGTACGACAACTTGGCATGGCGCAAACCATCCGGCAGCAGATTATGAATGTTGTCTCGGAGGTAACGGAATTCCGTGATGCTGCTGCGTGCAAATGGATCATTCTTGAAGATCAGGTCGACACGAGTCGTCGTCGGCGATTTCGCACTGACGAAGTAGTTTCTCGCATGAGCTTTCTGCCCTATGCGTTCGGCGGGTGTGAGCTTCTTCTGAGGACGCTGCCCCTTCGGTGCGGACAGCGAACGAACTGTGTTCAGTCCGAGTTCTTCCTTTTGAGCCAACAGACTGTTCGTGAACTCCTGAATCAGGACGAAAGAATCACCCTGGACGGGACTAAAATCAACGCCCGGTTTGTTGTCGGTCCCGGGTACCTCAATCATCACTTTCAGCGGTGCCACTTCGCCGGCCGGAAAGTGTTTTTGTACTGCGGCTGCGCCGTAAACGCTCGCTGAAGACTCCGGAAGTTCTGACAACAGGCCATAGCTCAGTTTGCCGAAGAACAGAATCCCGGCAACAGAAAACGGCAGCATGAATGCCAGGCTGAGGGCCCAGGCTCGCCAGGGATGTCGTTCAATGATTCCGCCGATCCAGTGCCAGCCCGCCGTCAGCAGGTTCGCTCTCTGAAGGCGGGACACGAGGTCTGAACTTGCCGGAAATCCCGCAGAACCGCGAGCACGCTGTGCCGGGACATTCGGCCAGAAGGCCCAGCGACCGATCAGACGCAGGATTGCGGGAGTCAGCGTCAACGCCGCAAGCAGGCAGATCGTCAAGCCAAACGTGATGGCCAGCCCGGCCTGACGAAACTTGCCGAACTCGGCAAAAACCAACATCCCGATCCCGCAGATCACAGTCCCGGCACTGGCGGTTAACGCCTCACCGACGCGCTGCAGTGTTCCAGAGATTGATTCCTCGATTGTCTGACCGCCACTCAATTCCTCCCGATAACGTGCAATCAGAAACAGGCAATAGTCCACACCGGCCCCATAAATCAGGACGGTGACATACGTTTCAATCCCGTTGAACAGACTGATCCATCCTGCCTGAGCAGCCACGGAAAGCAGCTTGAGCGACACTAAAGTCGAGACCGCCACTGTGATCAGAGGAATCATTGCCAGCATCGGGGCGCGATAGATGGCAATCAGCAGGCCGACCACAAGAATAATGGTCCACTTTTCAGTGGATTTGGCGCTGTTTCTTGATTCCCGCATCATGTCCCGGCCGAACGTCGCACTGCCGCTGACGGCGATTTCCAGCCCGGCCGGCATCGAGAGCGCGTTCTCAGAAGGAGTCCGATTCAGTTTCTGAACGAAGGCTTCAATTTCATTAACGAATTTGGAATTTGCCTGGTCCAGAAACTCGGTTCGCAGTCCGATGACAATCGTGGTGGCATGCTTGTCTTCGCTGATCAACAGATCGCCGATCTTCCTGTCGGCAAACCACTGAATCGTGTCAACGAGTTTCGTTCCATTCGCGTCCGTGGGTGCCGAATTCGGCAGTTCCGCCGTCCGCGGCTCCGCCCCGGCTTCAATATCCAGCTGATCTTCCGGCAGGACCAGCCCGGAGATCCTGTGGATCTCAGGAATCACCTGCGCAGAGAGGAATTCAAAGTCGGACTGCAGCAATCCTTCGCCACCGCTCTCCCGCCGAGCCAGCAACACCAGAGTGCTCGACAGCATGTCATTCGGAAAGGCTTCGCGAAACGCCTTCGTCGCAATCTGGCTGGGTGCGTCTTTCGGCAGAAACGCAAACTCCCCGTTCTGAACAACGTCATCCCACTTTGGCGCAATCGAAATGCAGGTTGCAACCAGCGCAATCCATGCGGCGAGAACGAGGAAAGCGTGCTTCGCTGCGATGTCTCCAAGACTCTTAAACAGCATTGATCCGCCCGACCGTCAAATCGTAGATGAAAGTCATCTGAAGCATGCCCCTGATGGAACGTCCGGCAACAGCCCGTTGGCCGCCTGCGAGAACGCTCAATCCGGGGCCTTCATTCCGTGAAGTCGCGACTTTGGCGACGAAGAGACCACGAAACCTACAGATTCCGACGGTCAAATTCAATCACGACGAACCCCTTCCGCACGAACTTACCGACAGCGAGCTCCCACTGCGCAGACTTGCAAAGCTGCGCAGGATTTGACAACGGCGCCAGGCGGCCTGCTGACGAATCAGACGCAGCCGGGGTTCTGCTTCATTTTCGAGAACAATCGAGCAGCCCGCCCTGGCAGGGAGTTCCGAGAAGAGTGGTCACCCGGCTCATCGTTCTGCCCCTCCGAATCGCCAGAGCGCAGAGGTCCGCTCTTACGCGACTTTGGTAGTGACGTTTACCTGCTGTACGTCGTCGTCAACAGCGACGGCCATCGAACCAGCGACTCCTGGTATCGCCAGCATCATCAGCGAAGCCAGCATCGCGGCGGTCTCCGTCACGCCTTTAGCCGTGCCTGGATTTCGTCCACAATCCGACTCACCGGCACTCGGTCCTGCAGCAACGTGTCCCGGTCACGCACGGTTACACATTTGTCGACCGCGGTTTCGCCGTCGACGGTGATGCAGAACGGCGTGCCAATTTCGTCCTGACGGCGATAGCGCCGACCAATCGCGGCCTGCTGGTCGTATTGGACGTTGAGTCCCGCCGCTTTCAGTTCGCCGAAGATCTCCGCGGCCTTTTCCGGCATACCTTCCTTCTTGATCAGCGGGAAGACAGCGGCCTTTACCGGTGCGAGCCGAGGATGGAACTTCATCAGGACTCGTTCCTGCATCTCACCCTTTTCGTCCGGCTGGTGATCTTCGTGATAGGCTTCGCAGAGGAATGCTAATGTTCCTCGATCAGCTCCGGCCGAAGGTTCGATCACGTGCGGTGTGAAGCGTTCGCGAGTCTGATCGTCGAAATAGGTCAGGTCCTTGCCGCTGCCACGATACTTGGGCTGACCATCAGCTGTCTTTTCGACTTCCAGTTCGCCAGCGGCGTTTTTCGTGAGCTTGCCCTCCATGTGGGAACGCAGATCGAAGTCACCTCTGTGAGCAATCCCTTCCAGCTCACCGTATTCGCCGGCATCGAGAAACGGAAAGGCGTACTCGATATCGGCTGTGCCGACAGAGTAGTGAGCCAGCTCGTCCTGATGATGGTCTCGCAGAATAATTCGCTCTTTGGCAATGCCGAGATTCAGATACCAGCTGTACCGCCGATCGCGCCAGTAGGTGTACCACTCGCGCGATTGTGACGGATGGCAGAAGAACTCGATCTCCATCTGTTCGAACTCACGTGAGCGGAAGGTGAAGTTTCGCGGAGTAATTTCGTTGCGGAAACTCTTGCCGACCTGGCAGATTCCGAACGGCAGCTTAACTCGGCTGCTGTCGCACACGTTCTTGAAGTTCACGAAGATTCCCTGAGCGGTCTCCGGACGCAGAAACGCGGCGTCCTCTTCCGTCCCCAGCGCGCCGAGGATCGTTTTCATCATCAGGTTGAATTCACGCGGCTCCGTCAGTTTGCAGCCCGTGTGTTCACCAACCATCCTGCTGGGTTTCTGCGGACACGGAGTGCTCGCGATGTGGTCCTGGCGAAACCGTTCCCTGCAGGTCGTGCATTCGACTTTGATGTCGTGAAACAAGTCGTAGTGCCCGGAGCATTTCCAGACCTGAGGGTGCATGATGATGGCCGATTCCAAGCCCACCATCTGAAACGTCGCCGGTGCTCCGACGGGCTGCAGCAACTCGTTGTGAGCCGCCACCATGTCGTGATACCAGATGTTCCGGACGTTGCGTTTCAGCTCCGTGCCCAGCGGACCGTAGTCCCAGAAACCGTTCTGCCCACCGTAGATTTCAGAGTTCTGAAAAATGAATCCCCGGCGTTTGCACAGGGCCACAATCTTGTCCATCGAACGGGTCATGAGGAACAGACTTCTGTCCAAAGGGAACGGTATTTCGAGTCGGTGCCAGGCGAACGGCAGAAATAAGGCAACCCGAAGCGTCAGCGAGGCGAATCACAGCGCCGCTGTTCCTCGCTGTCGCTTCGGGTTACGACAGGTCAGTCCTTTTCTGCCGGTCGCCTGACCAGCAATCAAGTCTGCCGCGCAGTGTAGAAGACCGACAGCGTCGCGCAAAGCAGAGCTTCCGCCGGACAAAAGCGGCGGTGACGGATGGCTATTCCGATTTCTCGCCCGATGAACCGAACTGCGCTCGGTATTTGGCGAGCGCGACGGCGCGGGCTTCGTCATTGTCGAAGCCGAGCGAATCGACGACGAAGACCGTGACTTCCGACGCTCGAACAGGGATTCCGAAGTCTTCCGGGGCAGCACCGCGAAGGTGGATGGCCACGGCCAGAGCAACGTCGCGGGTCTGGACCGAGAAACTGCTGTCCACGTCGCGATCAGGCAGGAGTCGCTGCACCAGCTGACCTCGAGGCGGCCACAGCGTGGTTGGTGTCTCCAGCAGCGATTCGACCAGCGGCAGATCTTTCGGATCGTTCAGCCGGGCAAGGCACAACAGCGAATAATACATGTCCTGCCGGCGCGACTGCGAGTCGATGATCCGATGCGCGATTGAACGCCCGACGGGCAGTTCGTGCTGAATCGAAAACAACAGCGGACGATCTGCGGCGATTCCCGGTCGCTTCAGCCACTCGCTGGTCACTTCACGCACAATCGCCGCATGCACGCCGTCAGTGATGAGTTTGCTGAACCTCGGATCATCGAGTGCGTCTGAGATATTGGCCGAAGTCACACGAATCAGCCTTGTTTCGGATTCGCTTCCCAGCAGCATCAATGCGAGACAGGAGGCGATCGGGAATTCGTCTTCCGGACGTCCGTGGCAACGCCTGGCAAACGCCGCGCTGCGGGATTCGAGAAGAGCCGAAAGTTCGCGGGGGGCGAACAGTCTGGTTGCAAACAGCTCGCGTTCGGAATTCAGGACTTCACTGAAGATGGTCATCGCGCTCGTGCCCGTTCCCGCGAGAGCTGAGAATCGATCCCATTGCGGCAGTCCTGCAGCACTGGCTTCCGTTAGATCCGCGATAAAGACCTGCAGACGGTCATCGAACAGTCGTTTTCGCAGCTGAGTGACAATCTGCCGGAGACGACTGGCCGTTTCTCCCGTCGCCGCTGTGAGTGCCGACTCAAGAACTGGAACAGCCGCAGCATCGAGTTTCAACAACTCCGCAGTGGCTTTTTGTCGGTCAGCGAAGTTTGCGGACGCAAGGCTGTCGACAAGCGTCCGAACCGCCGCATCCGATTCTGAAGTGGCCACCGCAGCCGTAGGCGCAACCTGCGCACGAACATCCGGGCCGCTGACGACCAGCAGAGTCAGCAGCAGTCTCGGAAACGGGATGGAAGTCAATGAAAACATTGCCGGGCGGATCAGGCACAAAAGTTCGGCGACGGGCGGGCCAAGGACATGACCGGGAAGAGGATTCCCCGGAAATCCCATGGAAACCGACGCTTTCCGACCGTTGAAAGACGCAAATCGGCTCAAATCCTATCGAGTTTGAGGCAACGAGGTCTTCTGAGTTTGCAAATTCCGCCTGCGAGCGTCTCGAAAAGATGGAAAAACAGGAAAAATCCCGTCAACTGGACGGGGCACCGGTCCTCACCCCAAAATGACCGCGGCGTCCCATTTTCAGAATGCCATCCCGTGGCACCAGGAAGTTTGAATCCCTGACCCAGGCAGCTTTGTCTCTGTCGGGAGAGCGCGACATGAAGACGCTGATTCGCAAACTACTGAAGGTCTGGCTGAGCATTTTTTCGCGCAGGGACTCTCGCGCCGCGGACCCGCGATTTCGCGCCGGACTCCTGGGCGACCGCGGGGAGCAGACCGCAGTCAAGTTTCTGAAGACGCAGGGATATCGCATTCTGGCGACGCAGCACCGTAACACCTTCGGTGAGATCGACATCATCGCACAGGACGGCAACGCTGCGGTGTTCGTTGAAGTCAAGACGCGCACCTCGGCAGAAGTCGGTCAGCCGTTCGAAGCCGTCGACCGCCGCAAACAGGAGAAACTGACTCGCGCAGCGCTCGCGTGGCTCAAGACAAATCACCGGCTTGAGCAGCCGGCTCGCTTTGACATTGTGTCAATCATCTGGCCGACTGCCGGCGGAGATCCGGAACTGCAGCACTTCCGCAACGCATTTGAAGCCACCGGTCGAGGGCAGATGTTCAGCTAGGTGTTGCACACCAGGTTACCGGCAAGAAGCCCGGCTTTTTGAAAAAGCCGGGCTTCCGGCGAACGTTCAGTCCAACGTCGCCTGCTCACCAGTGCGAAGGATGTCCAGCACTTCAGCCGCCGTTTCCGCTGTTCGCAGCCGTTCCGGGATGAACGCGCTTTCGTCAAGAAGAGTCGCAATCACGGCCTGAAGTCGCTGATGGACTCGTGGCTGGCCAGTGGGTGTCAGGAGCACGAACAGCAGATGAGCGCGCTCGGTGGTTCCCCGGTATGGGATACCGTTCTGAGATCGAATCACCAGCACGATGGCTTTTTGCAACCCCGGCAGTCGGGCATGCGGCATTCCCAGATGCCGGCCGAGATAGGTCTCAATCAGCCGCTCACGTTCTTCGACGGCCCGGACCACTTCATCGCGCGGAATCGGCAGTGATTCGGGCCGCATCTGAAACAGCGCCTTACGGACAGCTTCGATCGTACTTTCTGCTTCAATCTGCAGATGAATCCTGTCTTCGAGCAGCGCATCCGAGAGATGCACAGGCTCTTCGTCTTCAAATTCGTCCCGGATTGTGCCGACGATTTCTTCGATGACGTCTTCCAGCGTCAGAAAACCGGTCCAGACGCCTTTTGCATCCTTCACCAGGGCTGCATGAATGCGTTTCTTCTGCATCTCGGCCAGCACAGATTCGAGGACTGCAGTTTCAGCAACCGAAATGACCGGTCTCAGCAGCGCCTTCAGATCCTTGTCGGGCCCTCCGGTAAACAGCAGGTCTTTCAGATGCACGATGCCCAGAGGAATGTTGTCCGTCTGGTCAAACAGCGGATACCGGCTGAAACGGTATCGGCGGGCAATTTGAAGATTTTCATCCCAGGAATTGACTGTGCTCATGCAGCGGACCTGCGACCTGGGACGCATCGCATCCCGGACAAGCAGCTCGCCGAGATCGAACACGTTTTCCAAAAACAGCAGTCTGCGAAACGACATCGTTCCCGTCGACTGCGACTGATTCAGCAGGATGCGCAGCTCATCCTCACTGTGAGAATCATGCTCGTTTGACTTGCGAAGCCCCATCACTCCCAGCAGATAATTGGCCGAACCGTTCAAGACCCACAGCGGAATCACGAACAGCGTCCGGAAGACCCGCAGTGGAGGTCCGGTCAGCAGCGCCGCCCGATCCGTCCGGCGGATGGCGATCGACTTGGGAACCAGTTCACCGATCAGGATATGAAAATAGCTGACCAGCATGTAACTGATCGCAAACGCGACTGTATGAGCCGTCAGGAAGGCGACTTCCGACTGTTCAGGAAACAGCCCGGTGTATTTCAGTACCGGCTCAATGAATCGCACGACAGCGGGTTCAGCGACGAATCCCAGTCCAATCGATGTGAAAGTGATTCCGACCTGACAGACAGACAGGTATTCATCGAGCTTGTCCTGAACATGCTTCGCTGCGACGGACCCTCGCACGCCGCCGTCCAGCAGTTCCCGGACTCGCGACGGGCGCATTTTCACAGCGGCAAACTCAGCCAGAACAAAAAATCCGTTCAGCAGCACCAGCAGGACTGCCAGAAACAGATACACGATTTCCATAGAAGGTTTGCCTCGGAATGCGAAAAATCACTGATGCAAGTTTAGAGGCTGGATACTGAGATACCAAATGAGTGGCTTTCCGGAGATTTGTTGAATCCCGGCGCGCCGGGACAGGTGCCGGCGCGCACGCCACAGGCCAATCACTGTGCAGGGAGAAAACCCTCGCCTGCGGACTGCCGTTAGGCGAGCGACAGAAACGAATCTACCGTAGCTGAATTCGCAAGAATTCAGGGAGACTCTGAATTCTTGCGAATTCAGCTACGGAACAGGGCAGAAATTCTCTGCCGCTCGCCGTTAGACAAACCAACGTCTCATTTACGCCCGTGCAGAGTATAAATCGCAGAGCGTCTGGCCTCTGCCAGGAAAGCGCTGGAGATTTATTGCCAGTCCCGGCGCGCCGGGATCGGCTGATTTCATTCCCAAAGAGGCCAGGATGTTTCAGGTGCGTCGCTGTATCGTAGGAGTTGACATGCCCGCCAGCCGTCCGTGGGCTGCCGCCAACCTGGCCGCGCCAAGTCGGATGGCAGTTCGGCAGGCTTTTCAGGCGGCTCATTCAAGCAGAATCCCAGTCACTCTGGTGACCGTGCTGCCGCGTCCGTCACAGAGCTGGTTCGGATCGCCGGAAGAATGCGAACGGAACGCCACAACCGACCGTATCGCAGCAGAAGCGATATTGAAGGATCTCACGGTTCTTCACCCTCAGCAGCCGGGATCGGCTGTGACCAACTGCATTGTCAGGACCGGAGATGCCTGGGAAGAACTGATCCGTGTCGCCGGCAACCGTCCGGATACTCTGCTGGTGTGCGGTACTCGCGACCTGAGCGCTTTGCGACGAGTTCTCTTCGGAAGCACCGGTCTGAAGCTGCTGCGCTTTGCTGCGGGCCCGGTGTGGCTCGTCAAGCCGCGGGTCGATGACAATGATTCGACCGACATCGTCGCCGCAACGGATCTGAGTCCGGTCGGAGCCGATGTGCTGCAATCGGCCGTCGCGCTCGCGAAGCGTCTGAACGCCAGGCTGCACATCGTGCATGCAGTTTCCAGTGACGTGCCGGCCGTGCGCGATGACTGCGAATGCAAAGTCCACGAGCAGCTTGCTGACACCGACTATCGGACCCTGCCTTTCGGAGTCCGGGTGCGGGTGCTGTCAGGCGAACCGGAACAGTGCATTCTCCAGGCGGCGCAGGATGCAAGCGCCGATCTCGTTATACTGGGAACGTCATCGACGACAGGCGTCTCCGGCCTGCTGCCCGGAATCACGGTCGAAGGACTGCTGCCGGAACTGACGTGTTCGGTGCTGGCTCTGAAGCCTGAAGGTTTCCGATCAATGCTGCCCTCAGATTTCTGGACAATGGAGCGGAGTGCTCAATGAAGCCGGAAGACAAACTCTGCTACTGCTTCCACGTCAGCCAGCGCAAAGTGGTCAACTTCATCCGCATCCATCAACCGCGCGTTCCCAGTCAGATCAGCGAATGCGGCGGAGCCGGGACCGGCTGCGGCTGGTGTGTGCCGTTTCTGAAGAACCTGTTTGACGCGGCGAATTCCGAACAGGAAGTCGCGATCGACATTACGCCGGAGGTCTACGCGCAGCAACGATCAGATTATGTCCGCAGCGGCAACGGCCAGCCGCCGACAAACGCTGAACCACTCGTGCCGTAATCGCCGGAGAAGTCGAACGACGATTCGTCAGGATGAAGTGTTGAACCGCTAATGAACCGCTAATGAACGCTGATCAACGCTAATAGCGAATTGCAAGTTGCAAGTTGTAAGTTGGCGTCCATCAGCGTTTAACAGCGGTTTCGATTAAGATTCCAACAAGAAAGGCTCGGCAGATTATCTGGCTGCGGCCTGGGCTTCGATTTCTTTTTTGCGGCGTTCCAGAATCTCACCCTGCAGACCGCGAGGGACTTGGCGGTACGCCAGAAATTCCATGCTGAAAGTGCCTTTGCCCTGAGTCATCGAACGCAGTTCGTTGGCGTAGTCAAACATGCTGGACAGCGGCGCTTCTGCGTTGATTACGCAGACACCACCATTGACTTCCGACCCCGTCACAAGGCCGCGCTTGCTGGAGATATGACCGGTGATCTGGCCCTGGTATTCGTCTGGTGTTTCAATTTCCAGTTTCATGATCGGTTCCTGCAACGTCATGTCTGCCTTGCGCAGCGTTTCTCTCATGCAGCCGATACCGGCAATCTTGAACGCCATTTCCGATGAGTCAACGTCGTGATAACTGCCGTCCTGAAGCCGCATCCGGACGCCCACGACTTCGTACTCGCCCAGCGGTCCCTTCACCAGACTCAGCTGGAAGCCGGCATCCACCGGAGCAATGAACTCCCGAGGAATTCGACCACCGCTGACTTCGTCGACAAACTCATACGCCGTCTCATGCGTTTCCGGCAACGGTTCCAGCACACCGACGATGTGAGCAAACTGACCGGAACCACCCGACTGCTTCTTGTGCTTGTAATTGAACTCGACCGACTTCGTCGGGCATTCACGATAGGCCACACGAGGCTCGCCGATGATGCATTCACACTTATATTCGCGCCGGATGCGTTCGACATAGATTTCCAGGTGCAGCTGACCCATACCGGCGATCAGTGTTTGCCCGGTTTCTTCGTCGGTCAGCACTCGGAACGTCGGATCTTCGCGACGGAATCGTTCGAGGGCCTTACTCAGCTTATCCGCGTCTTCCCGTTTCTTTGGTTCGATCGAAAGCCGGATCACGGCGTTCGCAACGAAGATGTTTTCGAGCGACAGGTGCATCCCGTCGGCAGTGAACGTGTCACCTGACGCGCAGTCGACACCGACGATCGAGATAATGTCACCGGCCTCAGCCGAATCAATATCTTCACGGTCATTAGCGTGCATCCGCACAAGTCGGCCGAAGCGTACGGTGCGGCCTGTTCGGGCGTTGATGTAAGACTGACCTTTAACGATTCGTCCCTGATAAATGCGGGTGTAGGTCAGCTGACCAAAACTCTCGACGACCGTCTTGAATGCCATCGCCACGAGCGGCGCATCGGTTGAGTCGCTGAGGAGAACCTTCGGATGCTTACCGTCTTCGCCGACCGGCTGGCTGAAGTCGTTCGCGAATTTGTCGCGGTCGGGCGGGCAGGGCAGAAAACGCACAACCGCGTCGAGAGCTTCCTGCACGCCCTTGTCCTTGAACGCGGTGCCCATCAGGACGGGAACAATCTGCTGAGCCAGAGTCGCCCGGCGAATGACCGCACGGATCTGATCAATGCTGATTTCTGACTCTTCGAGCAGTGCGGCCATCAGGTCGTCGTCGTGCAGCGACAATTCTTCCAGCATATCGCGGCGAGCTGTTTCAGCCGCGGCTTTGTATTGGTCCGGGATCGGCCGTCGAATCACGTCACCGCCCTTTTCCCCTTCGAAGTATACGGCTTCCATCTTAATCAGGTCGACGACACCTTCAAACGCGGATTCAAGCCCCATCGGGATTTGCAGAGGCACGGCGTTGCATCGCAGCTTGTCCTTCATCGCAGCCATGACTTTGACTGGATTGGCGCCCGTACGGTCCATCTTGTTGATGAACGCCAGACGAGGTACACCGTATCGACGCATTTGACGGTCAACGGTCAGCGACTGACTCTGCACGCCGCCGACGGCACAAAGTACCAGAATTGCGCCATCGAGAACTCGCAGACTGCGTTCCACTTCGACCGTGAAGTCGACGTGACCCGGTGTATCGATGATGTTGATCGGGTATTCAATTCCGGTCTCTTCGTCCTTCCATTGCACGCGTGTCGCCGCCGACGTGATCGTGATGCCGCGTTCGCGTTCGAGGTCCATGTGGTCCATCGTCGCCCCACCGTCGCCGCCCTTGACTTCGCGCATCTTGTGAATGCGTCCCGAGTAATACAGGATGCGTTCCGTAAGCGTTGTCTTCCCCGAGTCGATGTGGGCGGAGATGCCGATGTTGCGCAGCAGGGAAATGTCGCTCATGGGATTACGGTCCTCTGTCAGGAATAGGGGTCCAGAAACATCGGCAATCAGGGCATTGAAATAGGTGTCTGCAATTCGCAGGAATGACACACGTCCCGCCTTTCAGGCTCGACGCAGATGGTCCGGACACCGTGCTTCAACAAACAATATCGCCGCCAAAAAAAACTCCGGGAACTAACCTCGATCGGAAGCAGCGGCAATTCACGCCTGCCCCGCAACCACCCGCAGGATCACCGTCAACTGCGATCAGGTCGCCATTTCGCACTGCCGCGGGCTGTCTTCAAACTTCCGGCGGGATGCGAACTGAGCACATTTTTGACAGAAAAACAGCCTTCGCCACTTCGCTGCCTGCGCGCACACCTGTACATCTTCTCGAATTTCGAGTCCGCGGATGGTATCGATGCTCGTGGCGATTCGATAGTGGAACACTGCGTAAATCAAGGACTTCTGCGGCGTTCCCTGTGCGGAGAATGACCGGCAGCTGCCCTGCATGGCGAT